>Ga0153916_10001038_pt1 | contig 19494 bp, 16 predicted proteins | sample Opewatmetagenome_FD_109642 | JGI IMG/M metagenome (GOLD analysis project Ga0153916, IMG submission 109642) | Freshwater wetland microbial communities from Ohio, USA - Open water 3 Core 3 Depth 4 metaG | ecosystem: Environmental > Aquatic > Freshwater > Wetlands | place: USA: Ohio, Lake Erie... | reverse complement strand
GGTAACCGCCACGGAAATGGTGTACAACGGCCGGCTCCAAATGGTTGTTCACATTGTCACCAGAGACTAGGAACATGATCCTTGCCTGCCAATACTGCGGCGGCCTTGAGGCCGCCATCATCGCGTGCGTAATCGCTGCCTGGGGTTGGGGCTGGTACATGCTGGCACGCATCTTCGGTCGAGCCCGGCCAAAGTGGTTGCGCGGCCTGTGGCTCACGTTCTGGTACAAGCCCAAGCCGCCCTGCCAGTCGTGCAACAGCTTCATCAGTTGCGCCATGAACAAAGTCACCCGCTGCCCGAGGCTCCAACCGCGATTCTGGAGGAAGAAGTAGTGCCCACCTATACCAAGATGTCGAAATCCCGAGGCAACGTCGTCCTGCCCGAAGAGGTGGTCTGCGGCGTCTGCGAACTAGACCCTAGTTACGAGTTTCGGGATGTCAACGGGAATCTCGTGGACTGGAAGGCGGCCGGGGTTTGGCGGCACCATGAGTCTGGCTACTTCACTTCGACACGCACGGGGCGGCAACCCGTGTTCCTCCATGAGGTCGCTAATCCGATTCCTTGCATGTTGAATCGGGCAGGTCGAGAGCAGATGCAGCACCCAGAACTGGAATCGTACTGGATACGGCTACTCGACACGTATGAGCCAGGATGCGTGCCGTGGTTGGACGACAGGCCACGTTAAAAGTCGCCCGCTACTTTTAAGTGCCAAGCCTTGTCTTGCACTGGCGGCCTAGCATGGCCACCCCGGCTGAGGACCTTTGCCCGAGAGGTCCGACTGCCGGCCGCAATTCGGGATCGCCTCGGCCGACGCCAGTGGGCCGGGGTTAGATTCAACTGGCTCGCTCCTTGTGGACCCTGCCGAATACGGGGCCATGAGGCGCTAGAGAGGTAAATAGGTCGGCTACGCACGTAGATTCCTGGATGGAAGCATCGGGCAGGTCGCAGGTGCGGTGCAACCCTTGGTTGTGAACCTGGGACCGCGCTATCAAGACGTGTTCATGGCTTACGTGCGCGGTGTGACAGCGTGCTAAGCGGAGACCCGACGAAGGCCCTACCTCGCTGCCTGTAGGCGGTGGTTTTCAACCATTAGATAGTGGAGAGAAGCCAGATGAACGAACAAGAACCAGAAGTGCAAATCCAACGCAAACTCGTCGCCTTTCTCAAGGCTCGGGGCTGGCACGTGGAACGTCTGTTTGCCGACGCCTTCCAAAACGGCTTTCCTGACCTGTTCGCCGCTCACCCGAAGTGGGGCCAGCGATGGATCGAGGTTAAACGGCCGGACGAGTATTCCTTCACCCTACGGCAGAGACAGAAGTTTCCGGCATGGGAAAAGGCGCGCATCGGCATCTGGATACTGACGGCTGCCACGCAGGAACAGCACGATCTGCTCTTCAAGGCCCCGAATTGGCGTGATTTCTGGAAGCCGTCCGACCAAGTTCCGACTAGGCAAGAGACCGACGCGATGGTAGACAAGCTGGCGCGCGAGCACGAGCAACAGATCGAGAAAGAAAGAGAGAAGCGTAGAGAAGGAGGAAGAGAAGGGGAAAGGAAGGACGGGGAAGGAGAAACGGGAAAGGATAGCTGCTGAATGGCTGCCAGGCGTCGAGCGCTATCTGCTGGGGCGGGGGCAGAGAAACGCGCCACTGGCCAGGGATGGGAGGCGGTCGGATGTCGCATCGGCCGGATGTCTTGGTCGGCGCGATAGACCTGGCGAAATTCTGGTGCAGCAATTCTTGAAAGGTTCGCCGCGTCAGTCCGGCATTGACGGGCATTGACGGTGCCACCAGTTGGCTCCAGCATTGTGGTTACCGGAATCTCCCTGACCCACTACCGCTCGGCCGCAGACATGAAGCATTTCCACGACGCCCTTGCCATCGACCTGCTCACCGTGCCGGCCAGCCATGACGGCTCCGTCCGCGCCTGATGCGTTTGCGCTCTGCCAGCGAAACTGCTGGCTACGGGAGCCTGGGCTGTTGGAGATGGATCGGACTCAGGCTCGTGAGTTGCAGCCAGAGCCGCTGCCTCCCCCTGGAAGCAAGCCAGCGGCGTGTTCTTCCCAGCGGCCTGTGTCCGGGGACCGGGGGAGGGGGATCAAATAGTTCGGCGGCTGAAAGTCGCGGTTTCCGGGGTCGGACGGCCCAAATTCTTGGTGGCGGAATTTTTCAGAGGGATCGCCGCGTCAATCCGGCATCGACGATACCGGAGGACTGGAGGCAGCACCTTGGTCGCGTCGGCCTGGTTGGTTTGCCGCTCGCCAGGACGTGTTCGATGAGCGGTACGATGCCGTGAGGTGGGTGTCCACGCTTTTGGCCCGTGACCTGAGCCTGCACCAAGTCCGGAACTGGCTCATCAAACACTGTACGGTCAAATGTGGCACTTGGGCGTCTTCGGCCTCGGTGGGGTTTCTTGGGATCGGCGCCCCCCCCGCCTGTGGCGTCTGCCTGATGCGCCAGACACCTGCCCGAGTCCCGGTGCCAGTGTCAGGGATCAAGTCACGACTGGACGGTCGAAAGGCATTCAGTTGGCAGAGAATCCAGGGCGCGGGCAGATTGACGTAACCGCCCGGATGTACGCGATGGTGGCGGTAAGTGTCCAGCCAATGGGGATTGAAGGATCGGGCAGGTCCAGCCAGCGGCATCGCTCCACCCGTCTCAATGCCTGCCCTTCGGTGCTCTGCGGCTAAGATTCACGGAGGCCGTGCTCGCCGGCCTTCCAGTGGTGCTCGCGGAAAGCGTTGCTCCGCGATCCGCGATTCATCCCATGTTCGGACAAGTGGCCGCTGCAGGCGAGGCGGTTGTTGGCACACGCCCCGGCGGAGATTGGGTGGCAACCACGGCGCTCCGCCCGTTCGTGTTTCATTAGAGCGGAAAGACCGCGATCTCCTCGCCGTACCGAGGCGCGGACACGACGGTGATGTCGGTTTGCACAGAGATCAGGTCGCCTCCGCGAACGGGACCGTTCGAGGGCATGGAAGCCGTTGCTTCTGAAGCCAAAGCCACCTCACTGAACTTCGCCAGATGCTGAGTTTCCCCACACCGCGAGTGTTATGGCGACGATTTCACCGCTGCTACGTCGCCCGAAGAGATCATTGCTTCGATGAACTCCGTCAAATGCTCGACCACCTGGGCGTGGACGCGGACGCCGACTTCAATGTTCGCGTGTAGGCCGTGATAGGTGAGATTCGCGCTGGTAACTAATGCCGAGGTCCTGTCGCAGAGAAGAAGCTTCGCGTGTAGTGCTGCCATCGGATCGTCCACGGCCGCTTCCCGACTGAAGACACGTGGCAAGGCGGTTCCAGCAGGCCACGCAGACTTGAAGAGCGGCAACTGCTCTCGCATCCGGTTTCCGATTACCGTGATCCGGGCACTTCGTTCCCTTCCGGCGCGGGCCAACTCCTCAATCAGCTTCCTTGCTCCTTCGGTGAACACATAGCCGACAACGACAATCTCGCTCCTCGCCTCGCGGATCATTTGCAGCGCTGTGGCATAGGTCGTCCGCAGGGACACTCCAAATCGCTCCGGCGCTGTGCAGACGATTTCCACCTCGCACTCACCGGCAGACTCCGAACGAACATGGGCGAGTGCCTCGCCCACCAAGACCACATCCCGCCACGTCAGGCCCGAGCCTGAGATCACATCGTTCAAGCTGCGGGCGAGGCGAGTCGCATCCGTTGTGGACACTCGGAGCGCACGCTTCAATCGGCCTGCCGAGACGTTCCCTGACGGTTCGCCGGACTCTGATCCTGCCAGGGCGCGCAGCTGCGATACGTCAAGACGCGACAGCGCCTCGACAACAGCGGCTGTTCCTTCGCGGACACCCTGACGGTTCTCAGTCATCGAAATCGAAATACCCCGTCCTGAGACTGTTTGGCAATCCCGCGATCATCCCGCGATCCAGCAGCCGGTTTCCAAACTCGCAGGAAGTCTCCGACACCATCGCGCAGGCGTGACACGCTGCGCCATTCAACCGTTCCGTTCGTTTGGGGTCATGTTCACGACAGAGCGGATCGCTTGAGCAAATCCGCGCAAGTTCCACGACATCAACAAGAAGCCGTGCGAAGTTGTCGCGCACGGTGCCATCGGGATTCGTGCCCAGTCGGGCCTGCCTGACCAATCCTCCAAGACTCCCATCGCTGTCGGGCGCGGATGTGTAAATCAGCAGTCCTGCCATTTCCGAATCCGAATAGACTCGCTCCCGCAATGACGCCGACGAGTACCCGCAATCAAGCGACATCTGCCGGATCAGCAGATGCGCCAGCGTGTGCAACAGAAGCAGGCGTGGCCGTTGCTCTTTCAGCGATTGCAGCCCCCTTTTCTGACGCCATTCGGAGTACGCCTTGAGGAGCACGGCAGAACGTCGCAAGACATCTTCGCGCGCTTCCCATGCTGCCAACCTTTCGGGGTCCAGGCGAAGGAAGACCCCCTCGCCGAGATTCTCGACCGCGGGAAGCCAGTTCAACTCACGGGCCGACAGGGGCGCAGGCGACACGCTTACGCCTTGTTCCTCGTTGAACACTTCCATCGTCGGGTCCATTTCCGGTGCCTCGATCCGCGTGAAGCCAAGCAGCGCCCGGACTTCCCTTAGCCTCGACACCGCGACGAGGCGGGAGACGAACTTCCGCGTTTCATCCGAAATCGCCTGTCGCCGACCCTCGAAGTATTGTGATACATGGTCCACATCAGCGTTGAAGACCTCGTATTCCTCGCGCCGGATCGAGGGCTTCTCGGTTCGCAGCCCTTCAAGACGGCGGATGCACTGCCGCACTTTCTCCTCTGGCTGGTCAGGAAAACGCGCCTGGATCACGGCCGACCAGGCTTCTGCCGGCAGTCTTCCCTCGAACTGCCCCCACCAGGAGGCCACCTCCGCCTGGAGCGGGTCCGACCACGGCGGGATGGAAAGGGCGCTGCGCACTACCGAGAAATAGACGTTTGATGCTCCGCGCTGGAGCACGTACAATCGTGTCCTGCTGCTTGTGCAATCGTCAGGGTCTTCCTCGTCATTCAACCAGGGGCGGTGCCGCCTGCATCGGACGCCGCACTCGCTCATGGCGTCGCGGGAGAGCGCGCCCGAGAGCGTGCGGGGTTGAATCCCACAACTGCACTCGATTCGCAGGTCGCCGAGTGCCGCAGACTTTCCTTCGCCGCGCAAATAGAGATTTCCGCCGCCGCAGTTCTGGCCGCGATGAAGCCAACGATACCACGGAAAATCATCAATGTGTCCCTTGGTGCAGGCTACCACCAGACGGGCAGGATATGTTTCGCAGTTGCAGCGGTCGCACCTCGGGACGGGTGGCAGTTCCAGGTCGCCTTTCTTTGGAAACCGGAAGTCATTGGAAAGGCGGCTGCACTTCGGGCACACCCTCCACCGCGGGAACCTCACGAACGGCACGTCTTTTCCCGAATATGATCCCACCGGCGGAGTGCGGAACTCGACCACGCGCAGGGCGGCTTGCAGGCGCGGCTCGCTGATCTTCTTGTGCGGCTTGTACGCCTCGAACCAGTGCTCGATTCCGGCGATCATCACGGAATCATCCGGGAGATCGACAATCGAGCCGGGACCAAAGGTCGTAATGATCTGACTTGGCCGGAGCCGTTGCTGGCTCATGGCTTCCCTCCAATCCAGCCCTTGCGCGAGAAATTCTTGAAATACAACCCCGAGGTCTTCTCCACGTCGCGCAGCGAATTCAGGGTAGCGCGTGGGTAATCGCTTGCGGCCCCTTCCTCGGCCGATTGGAGCAGCCACGTTCTGGGCGTGTTGGCCGAAACTCCGCCTGGGGCGGCGTATTTCAAGTCCTGCCTGTGGCGCGCCACCCGCTCTACCCATCCGTCAATGATCGCCTGAAGCTGCGTCCGGGCATCTTCGATTTCGTCGGGATCGCCCTGTCCGATGCGATTCAAGAGGTAATCTGCCACCCTCCGCACCAAAGGGGAGTTGGCATCGAAGCGCTGAGCACCCCCGTTGTTGCTCATCGACCTGTCAAGGAGCCGGATCAAGCCGACAAATACCGCGTGCATGGCCTTGTCCCTTGCGCGGGATGAATACGGCGTGACGCTACTCGCCTCGACGTGGCGGTACATCATGGAATGATAGGTGGGGAATCGCTCATAGTGCGAAAGGTCTCGTGGCCGGGACCAATTGTAGAGCACGCCAATCAGGCCCGGAGGCTGCCTGCCCACACGACTGCTCGCCTGGATGTACTCGGCGCTCGTCTTCGGCTGTCCTGTCACGAGCATCAGCCCGAACCGCTGAATGTCAACGCCGACGGAAATCATGTTGGTGGCAAGCAGCACGTCCAGGGCGTTGCCGCTGGCGAGCGTCTGCTCCATCTGTTTCAGGCGATTGGAAATCTCCTTCGCCGGAATCCGGCTGGTCAGTTCGACCCGCCTCTCCGGGCGGCGAGGCGCAATGCGGGCGACCTGCGCCAGGTACTTCAGCCGGTGGTCAACGTCGTCGTCGATCAGCCTGATTGCTCCCCCCAACTCCCGCAAGCTGTTGAAGTAGTTCACCACCGTCCAATAGGGGTCCACGTCTTCCGGCCGCTGCGTCTGCCGTTCCACTTCGGCACTGTGCATCATCGAGCCGAGAATGCGCACCGCCGCGGTCTTCACGCTTCTTCCCGGAGCGCAAACGCCGACATATAGCCGCCCCGGCTTGCTCTTGTCTTCGGCCGCGAAGAACGAGTCGCCCGCGATAAGGCCCGGTGGCGGGAACTGCCGGGCGTCACGATCAAACAACCCCCGAATCTGGTCCTGGAAACGCCGGATGGTGGCGGTGGAAGCAACTATCTTGGGACGGCAGCCCCGATCAGTGGCAAGCAGGTCAATCGCGCTCTCGTAAAGCCCCATCAGCGAACCAAGCGGCCCTGTCACGAGATGCAATTCGTCCTGGATAATGAGTTCCGGCGGAACGAATGGGAGCACTCCCTTTGGTAGCTCGGTGGGTGGGAGATCGCCTTTCCGGTTGTGCCTCGTGCCACACCCGTCGTAGTCCACCCCCTCGGCAAGATACCCGTGTCGCTCGCAGCGGCGGTCCACTCGGCCGAAGAGCGATTTCGTCCTGCCGTCCCAGGGCAGTCGAGCCACCTTATCCATCGTGCCAATGAGCAGGCTTGGGCATCGCAGGTAGATGTCTTCGTCAACGAGGTAGGCGGGGATGCCCGACATCAGATCAGCGGCACTTCCGTGGAACTCGCACTGCTCGTTCGGACAGCGAATCTGGAGATGGAGAATCTCTTTGATTGCCCGGTAGTTCAGGTACGTCAAAGCCACTCCGCACCACGGGCAGGAGCGGAGTTGCACGGGATTCCCTTCGGTGGGCTCGTTGTTCGGATCGAAATTGGCAAGAGCCTGAAGAGCCCCCGGCTCCCGGCCGAATTGAGGATCAGGCGTCTGGTCGATATGGTTGGGAGTCGCGCCACCCCCAACCCACAGGCCGATACTGAAGCTTTCCTTCCCTAAGCGCTCGTGACTCTCACGCCGTAATGCCTCGCAGGCACAGATGAGCGTGGCTGCCCGCTGGAACTGCTGGACCGTAAGAAGTCGAAGCGTGTATCGCATGAGCACCGTGACGCCGCCGTCGCCGCTCGCGTCGGTTCGCGGCTGGTCTGTGTGCCGCAGCCGGCGTAGCGCCATCGTGAATGCCGCGAGTCCCAGGTACGCTTCGGTCTTGCCACCACCTGTGGGAAACCAGAGCAGGTCCACAGTCTCGCGGTCTACCGACTCAGGCTTTACGAGGCCCTGGAGATTGAGGAGGATAAAGGCGATCTGGAACGGCCGCCATGCCGGAGGTGGGCCGTCAAAGCCCCGCCCTTTCCCCTTCTGGTAGTTGGCGGCTTCGACGGATTTCCGCCGCTGGAGCATCATCGCCCGGTTGGCGAACTGGAACGCCTCCAAGGTGAGCTTGTCGCTGGCAACAAGCTGTAGTCCCGCCCGCATCCGGGTCAGGGCTTCCTCACAGTCGTCGAGGTGCTCGGATGCCTTCGCGCGGAGCGCCGCCGGCAGACTAGGTGTCTCGGCCCGACGCTCCGCGATCCAGTCCGCGTACTGATCGAGCAACGGGTTCAGCGCGGCGAATACCTCGGCTCCGCTCCCAGCGGTCGCCAACGACTCCATATCAAGCCCAGCCAGCCCGACGCCCCCCTTGGCCTCGGTCGCGGTCACCAGATAAGCGGGAAGCAGTTCCGTGCATACCATTTTCGCGCGGTCCGGCGGGCAATCACTGTTGTCCCACGCGGTCGCACAACCATGCCCAACCGCGAACTCAGGCTTGTCCCGGTACAGAAGCCGATACGACTCCATGTCAGGGTCGTACACAGCCTGGTTGAACCTGTGGGCACGGTTCAGGATCACCGCGGCCCCATCGTTGCCCCGCACGATGATCTCCGGCTGGAAGAGGCATTGCTCTGGGTCATCGGGGCCGTGACTGGCGGGGTTCGTGTTTCTCAGGAAGACAGACACGACCCACGCACCGTCATCCTCACGGACGAGCCATTCCCCTCGCGCGTTTCCTGGCAGGCTGACTCTGCCACCGGAGCCCTGGGCAAGGTTCACATCGACACGCTCCGCTACCTGGGTTCTCGTCCAGAGGATGACCGGCTTCTTCTTCTCCCCTTCGCTCACCCCTTCAGGCTGGACTTCGGAAGAGACGTAGAGCCCGAAACGGAACTCCATTTCCAGACGGTCAGTATCGCGGGACACCGCGAACGATATGCCGATTGAGGAAGGCTTCGGAATTCCCGTAATCGGCACCGTTGCCTCCGGGGAATCGCTCTCGTCGTCGCTCGTTCCGTCATTGGCGAAGTCATCCTCTTCGGGATCGACGAGCGAATCGCTCGGATACAGCACGCCGATAAGGTATCTCGTCAACGGGTTGTCACCTTCTCGCGTCTCCTTGTCCTGCCGCAGAACTTCGTTCTCGGCCTCTGGACCAAGGAGATCGAGCCGCAAGCGGCTGACGATCCCATCACGAATCCGTTCCTGCTCTGTTACAGACATCTTGTATCTCCGCCTTTCACAGGGGGACGACAGCACCGACCTGGTAAGATGGAATGGTACGGCTTTCCGAGGACACTGCGTCGATCTTCAGCACGAGGACCGCATCCTGAAGCTGCCCGAAGGTTATCCCAAGTTGGTTCAAAAACTCTTCGTCCTGCGGGGAGAGGTTGAAGTCCCCGATTGCCGCGCTCTGGATGATCCGGGTGATCCGGTGTCCAAGCGTCCTGTGGCCGCTCCGCAACATCAGCAACGCCGCCCCGACCCTCTGCCAGTTCTCACAAAGCCAGCGTGATTGGACGGCTTCGCCGATCCTTCTTACGTCCTCGGGATCAAGTGGGCCAAGCACGACGCCACTTGCCCACTGGCCGATCACCGCCGTTGTGCATCGTTTCGATCCCAAAGCCTGGATTCGTCGAAGAACCTCTGCCTGACCGAGGCCCAAACGATCCATCCCCGTCTTCAGTTCCTCCTGCCAGGAAGCGACGTATCGCTGCGCCGGACTACCGCTTTCCTCTTCCCGCTTGGAGTCGATAATCCGGTTGGCGATAAAATCCCGTGCCTCGGGACGCACCACGATCAGCCGGTGCCCCGGCTCAAGACACCCAAGGTTGCCCCGGCAGATCGAGTCGCTGGCGTCAACGTAGGTAACGCGACTCTGGGCGGCGAGGAAGACGGCCCGCTCGTTTTCGAGGCGGACAAGGAAAGCCTCGACCTCCGCTGCCAGGTCTTGCGTGCCGTCGTCGGTATCGTCAGCAAGAACGGTCTCGTAATCAGCGCTCCGTGCCGCCGTGAACATCCGCGTGAAAACCTCGAAATCGGCATCGGAAAACAGACCGGATACGCGGTCCTTCCTCGTCACCGGGCTAGCGGGCTTCAGCCGCTCCACCTGATCGCAGATCGGACGAAGAATTTTCCGCTGCACGGGATGGTCCGGCAGCAGGCTCCGCGTGCGAAGGAATCGCTCGCCGACAAACCGCAACTCGTTCTGAAATAGGATGAGCGTGATTTCCCGTGGCTCGATCCGCGCGAGTGCAGAGAACACCTGATGGGGATCGAAGGCTTGAGGCACGATGCAATCCTCATCCGCAGCAAGCTGCGGAACATCGCTGATCGTGACCACCCGCGATCTCTCCGCGTCGAGCCCCAGCCCGAACGGCTGCGGAAGCGGTGCAAGCCATCTGACCGCATCGGCAACGACCTGGTTGGGCAGGAGCATGGCTGCCCTTCGATTCCGGGAGAACGTCTCGTGCAGTGCGGCGAGCAGCACCTCACGTTTCGGGGAATAATCCGTGAGTGCCCCGCAAAGCCTCTGGAATGCAGCAATAAGTTCGCCAAGAACGTACTCTTCCCACTCCCCCGCCGCAGCGACCTCCGGCAGGCGACTTTCCAGCGCCTGAAGAGGTTCGCTCACCGACCATGAATACCGGAAGCACTCGGGCTGACCCGAGGCGATGAGCGCCTGCTCGTAGGTTGTGATACCGACCGGCAAACTGAGCAGGACACTCCGCAGGCGCGACGCACTACGGCACACTTCGGCCACAACTCTGTCCCCGCGTTGACTGGGCTGCTCCATGAGGGAGAAGAGCGCGCCGTCGATGTCATTCCAGTATTTGCCGATCTCGTCAGGTTCAGCCGGTTCCACAAGGCGCAGGCTGGCCTGGGAGCAGAACCGCTCGAAGCGAGCGTCGGGAAGGCAACACAGGACGAACTGCCCGCTTTCTTTCCGGGTGAGTTCTGGAGCGAAGATTGACTCGTGGTAGATGATTGCGGGCGATTCCATTCTCGATGCGGGCACAGCCAGGCCGTCAGCGTCAACCAGAACGAGGAACGGCCGGAACCTTTCCTCCAGCTTCACCACTGATGTCTCGTGCGACGATTTGACGATCACGACCGCCGATCCAACGGAATCACCCCGCCCGAGACGATCCCTGCTCGCAATCGGCCGGAGGTTCCCGTCCAGGCGGAGAAGCTGCTTTGCAGGAAAGAAATTGTGCAACTTCGTCCTTTCCTCGTCGTCCCCAAGAGCCCAATCCCAGTATTCCCTCTTGTCCCGGGGGTTCGTTGCCTGTTGAAGCTTCTGCCAGAGGGCGATTCGCCGCTGCTTGCAGAGCCGCCTCAGCCCCTCATTCGAGATGTGCAGGTTCAGGTAGGCGTCTCGGAACCGCCCGGGCGTATCCGTGACCACGAGGAGCGGCCTGCGGGCGGTCGGCGGGAGTCCCAACTCGTCGATCCCATATACCCACGCCTGGAGGACCAGCATCCCGGCCAGATACGCCAGATGATCGGGGTCGGAGTGGACAACGTGGAACGGCGTTCCGGCATCGCCACGGATCGTCACCGGCAGGTCAATCGCTCCGTCGCAATCCACCCTGAAGAGACCGAAACACTGGTCGCCCCCCAGGAAATGCTCGGGAAACAATCTGATGCCCATTTCGGCGCTCCGATCCTCTCCGGCCGGCTTCCGAAGGCGGCGGGCTGTCTCCAGCCGATGAACCACAGGAAGGCGCGATCCCTCCCCCTCGCTTTACAGGGCAGGGCCACCGGATTATAACATCAGGGAATCCCTGCTTCAAAGCCAACCCCTTCTGCGGCGAGAAGTTGTGACGATGAGGAAGAATCGTCCGTTGAATGTCCGGGCTCTTTCCCTTCCCTGCTCCAACGGCAGGGCAGCAAGGGCACCGGCCAGCCGTCCGGTGACCCGGACCAAGGAGCAAGCCGTCAGGACGCTCGATTTGTTTTGCGGGGCTGGCGGAAGTTCCTGCGGTGCAGCGCTTGCCGGCGCTTGTATCGTTGCTGGAATCGACAAATGGCCCTTGGCCGTTCAGACGTATCGACTGAACTACCCTGACGCAAAGGCTTACGAGTCCGGCCTGGAAGACCTTTCTCCGCAGGAGATCGCCCGCGAGGTCGGCAACATCGAGTTGCTTCTCGCTTCGCCTGAGTGTACGAATCACAGCATCGCGCGCGGCGGCGCTGACCCCGACGAGAAGAGCCAGAACACGGCATTCCAAGTCACGCGCTTTGCGGAAGTGCTCGAACCCCGGTGGATCGTCATCGAGAACGTGGTCAAGATGCGGCAGTGGCGGCGCTATGACAGGTGGCTCAAGAAACTTGAGTCCCTTGGGTACGAAACCCCGCTGGAGGTCGTCCTCGATGCACAGGACTACGGCGTTGCCCAGAGCCGCAAGAGGCTTTTCATAATCTGTGACCGTGAAGGCACTCCTCAGACTCCGGCTCGCCAGCCCGGTCCCAGGCGAACCGTGAAGTCCATCCTCACAAGCCGCAATGAGGATGGGAAACAGTGGCCGTTTGCCCCACTGAAAGGCCCGAACCGTGCCAAAGCCACGCTGGAACGAGCCCGACGAGCCATGAAGGCCCTGGGCAAGGACGAAGAATTCCTCATGGTCTACTACGGCACGGATGGTGCCGGAGGATGGCAGACCATTGACCGTCCACTCAGAACGATCACCACGCTCGACCGTTTTGCCCTGGTCAAACCCAACGGTCGTTGGCACGAGATGCGAATGCTTCAGCCCCCGGAACTCTCCGCCGCGATGGGCTTTCCGAAGGATTTCCGGTGGCCCGAGACATCACGACGGAACAAGATCAGGATGATCGGCAATGCCGTGTGCCCACCGGTCATGCAGGCGATCGTTTCCCAATTGCTCAAGAATCGGTAGCAGGTATGCGGACACGCCTGTGCAGAAAGAAGGCGGGACATCGCTCGTGGTCACCGAGAGGACAACCTGCTTCTGGCGTGCATCGCGGCGACATTATGAGTCCCGCCAAACGAAGCGCGCTCATGTCGCGCATTTCCGGCAAGAACACCGGTCCAGAGAAGGCTCTTGTGGCAGAACTCGCCGCATTGGGCCTCTCGTTCGAGACACATCCATCCGATCTTGCTGGCCGCCCGGACATTCTGTTCCGTGCGGAGCGGGTTGCCGTGTTCGTTGACGGGGACTTCTGGCACGGCTGGAGGTTTCCGCTCTGGAGGCACAAGCTGTCCCGACGCTGGCAAGAGAAGATTGCGGCAAACCGCGCGCGGGACAATACGAACTTCCGGCGGCTTCGTCGTGCCGGATGGACAGTCCTGCGCATTTGGGAGCACCAAGTTGAACAAGCCCTTCCCGCAAGTGTCAAGCGAATCCTCGCCGCAATTCGATGGGCGGAACGCTCAGCCACCAGCCGTCGAAGCGGCAGGAATCCCGCCAGCAACAGTCGATAGCCTGGGTCGATGGCGGTAAACGTGTTGCGATTGGGGATCGAAGTCCGTGCCGTGGAGCAGCACGATTCTGGATGCCCCGCCGTTGGCCGTGGCCCTGCAAAGCCGGAACCCACGAGGTGGTTGGCTGAATCGCTGACACGTCCGCGCCGATCTTGATCCTAGCGGGCGCTTGCCGAGCGTCAGCGGAGGACCTGCCCGAAACTCGGTATCGCGGGCCGGCGATACCTGGCCGCATGAGTGCCGGCGGACGGACAACCGAAATCTCCAACCGCTTGCAGGCACCGGGCTACCGGGTGCTTCGTTCGTGCCGTTCCCGGACGGGAGGTGAACCGTCGCCTTCACGCCACCGCTGCGCGCCGTTTCGGGAATGTCGCCTCCTCTCGCCCCAGAGCAGGGTTGTCCACCAGGGCTTTCGTTTCCGCGCCCGCTAGTCGCGTGGCTCACGGCAGCCACCTGATGACCGGCTCGCCCTTGTGCCGGCGGTCCCAAACGAACCAGCCCCCGACGACGGTGCTGCCGCCTTGGGCGTTCGGGTCGAACTGGAGCCGGTGGGAGACGACGTACACGCACTTCAGCGGGAACGAGCGGTTGCTGTAGATTTCCGTGAGCCGCCTGATCCCCGACAGGGCGAAGAGGGGCAGCAAGAGGGCGATCTTCCGCCTCGCTCGCCTCATCGCATGGAGGATGAAGTCGTCTTTCTTGCCCCACGGGGGGTTGGTGACGATGTTGTCGGCAGCCCCGGCCTCGGCGAAGAAGTCCCTGCCGTCCCGGATGTCGGTGCCGGTCGCCCTGCACCCTTCCTGCCGCAGCCTCCGCACGATCCGCCCGTCCCCGGCACAGGGATCGAGCGTCACGCCGGGAAACCTCTCGACGCCGAGGAGCGCGTCGATCTCCCGCATCTGCGTGTAGTACCGGTCGTCCTCCCGTCGATGGTCGCTGTCGCCGACGATGGCACGGGCGGTTATCCCCTTGCCGGACTTGTACGTCTTCCCGTCGCTGCCTACCCGCCGATCCAGTTGGCGGATTCCGCCAACAGACTCCAGTTCCGCCCGGACGCTGGCGACCGTCTCGTGGTTCACGCCGAGCATCTTGGCGATCCGGCGGTCGGTGTGGTGCGGGGTCTCTCCGAGCTGGTCGGCAATGACTGCCCGCTTCTGCTCACGGTTCATGTGGCGGCGGGAGAGGTTCAATGCCCGCGCCAGCGCCCGCAACTCCTCCTCGTCCCCCCGGCAGACGATCTCCGGGCAGTCGTAGCCCAGGTCGTCCGAAATCGCCTTGCGGTAGTTGCCATCGACGATGCGGCGCTTCGGCCCGTCGCAGTCCACCAGGATGGGCAACAGGACTCCGTTCACCGCGATGGACTGGTACAGCCCCTGGTACTCCTCGGGCGACAGGGGCGGGAGGTCGATGAGGGCCTCGTACCGGACTCTCTGCTTTCGCTTTCTCGTTCGCGGCATGATGGCCTGTTCCCGTGGTTATGACCGAGATTATGGGACACGGAGTGTCGCGTGTCGAGGGAGCCAGTCCGGTTCACGCCACCGCTGCCCGTCTCGCCGCTACGGTCGCCCGCCGCTTCACCACCGTCTCCGATTCCGCCGCCATCGCCTTCTCCACCCCACGCAGCATCTCCGAGTCGCCCCGCATGACGGCGTACTCCTGTGCCAGCTCCTTGATGCGGCAGACGACCGCCTTGACCCGGTTCTTGCCGGGGCTTCCCAGCGAGGGCGACTGGGCAAGCCCCTTCATGTCTTCCCCGGTGAGCCTAGCGTCCAAGATGGCGACGCCGAACCCGCCTAGCCGCTTGTGAACCAGCTTTCGGAAGTCCTTGATGATCTTGTCGCCGTCGTCCCTTGTCCCTGACGACCGACCCGGCTCGGGTTCGTCGCCGATCTGGACGGTAGAGAGGAGCCGCCTGCGGGTCTGCTCCTTCTGGAGTTGGTTGATGATTGCGTTGGCGACGGACCGGCGGAACCTCAACGGCATTGGACCGGAGGTGCTTTGGTTGAACCCTCGGAAGAGTGTGCTGAGGAGCAACTGCGAGGCGATGTCGTGGCTTCTCTCTTCAGTCTCTCTTTGATCGAGCCACCCGGCCCGCCTGACACAGGTGGCGATGTACGACATCCACTTGAACCCCCTCGTTTTATTCAGAGCATCACGGTGCTTGGGGTCAGATGTCCTGGCGAGAACCTTCTCAAGCTCGCCGTCGAAGATGCGGTCGTCTGCTGGCGGTCAAGTCCGTAGTAGGTCTCGCCAAGAACGCGACGAAGCGTTCCCAAGCGCAACGTTATTCGGCGACGAACGGGGGCACCGCGCTATGGTTTCAGGCGGCCGGTGACGATACGGCTGCGTCGCCACTTCTCGATGTTGGTAGCGCGACATACACAGTCGCAGTCCGACCGACGTTCTTGCGGGAACATTTCTCCAAATCCCGGCCCCCGCAGTAGATCGAACTGAAATCGGGTGTCGAGGGCTGTCCGCCAACCCGCCAGGAACTTGACTGCCTCTGCGACGACCATCGACGCGCTCATGCAGGCTACGAAGGGGACGGACGGTTCAAAGCCGTCATGCTGCGGTTCGTCCGACACTTCCCGGACCACTCCTTCCCGGACGACCGAGCAGATTTGTTGGCCCACATGGCCACGCAGCCAGCCTTGTTTCTCTGGCGGGGCGTCCAACACGTCCTCGTCCGTCACCCGATCGTCAAACTGCCGAACTCGTGAGACGCTTAGGCCAGTTGCTCGGGCCTGGACTTGTTCTGCGGCTTCGCCTCCCACCTGCCTGAAAAGGCAAGCGAGGCAAGCGGCGTCATCGCCCCAGCGATGGCGGCTAACCTGGCAGGGGAAATCGCCAATCGCCCCGTCAATAATCACATCGGGCCACATGCTTTGGATCTCCTGGCGGGCCTCGGGATTGTCCAAACCGTTCAGGACAATGGTCGGATAGGGAACCTCACTCCCAAGCCGTTGTCGGAATCGGGCGATCTTCTCTTGAAACCCAAGAGCCTTGAGCCGCTCGCCAAGGACATGGGCCGCAAAGTCGGCTTTCGGAGTGCCGATGTCTGACGGCCCGATCAGTAGGCAGGTGCCGAGATTCTCCGGCTGGTAGCACTGGGCATCGACGACCCAGGCATGTCCGCCGAAGGGCAGTCTGGCAAGAAGGTGGGCGATTCCGTTTCCGATCGCCCCGGCTCCAGCCAATAGCACATCGGCCTGAAGTCTTTCCGGCAACGGCGTGCCCGGGGCGTTCTCGCCGCACCGATAGGTTTCCAGCGAGAACACCATGCCATCCAACAACCTTCCCCGGCTCTCTTTCAACCGTATGAGGCGCTTGAAAACTTCGGTCACCCCGAGCGAGGCCGCTGCCAGGGAAGAAATTGGATTCGTCTGGGCGCAATTTCGCGCTAGGTCAACCGTCCCAGAGGAAACCCGTGCCAGCCAGCCATTCGAGTTGATGACAGTCCAAGGCAGATCGTTACGAGCCCTGCTTCCAACCGACAGAATGGCGGCGTGCTGGCCGAAGTCTGGGGCCGAGTCAATCACAACCGCGCCGTTGCCGAACGTGATGGCCTCGGAGAGCCGCCGGCACTCGCTCTGCAAGCCATCAAACGCGATTGGTAGCGAGACGGTTAGGCGCGAAGTAATCCGAACGAGCAGTCGAAGACTGTCCAGAAAGCACTCCACTCCGTTCGCCGTTGACAGCACGTCGTGCTCGCCAGTCAGCAGGACCGGCTTATCCTGGAACCGATGACGATCGGGTGCAAGATCGCCGAGACGCTGCGCCGTGGCCAGCGGGCGGCTGAGGGGTACATTGTCATACATGGTTATTCCTCCCCGATCACGATGGTCTGGACTGCCGTTCCTTCGACGACCAGGACTCGTCTTCGGACTTCCTCACCCGCGAGACGCCTGAAACCTCGGTCCTTCTCGAACACATGGATTCCGCACTGAGCCAGCCGAGTGCCGGGCCGAACAGCGTAGTCAGGAGCGACGATTGACAGGTATCCCGGCGTCTTGATCCCGTTCTGTCGGTCACTGTACGAGAGATTGGTTCCGTACCGCGTGCCGTGGGAGTGTATTTGACCGATGAGCCGGACTCCGAGTTCGACCACGAGGTCTGTGACATCGTTGAGCAGCGACGCGCCGATGACTAACAGGTCCGGCTCCTTAATAACCTCCGGCCCCCGCAACACCACCACGTGGGTAATCTCAGCTTGATCGCCTTCTCTGCGTCCCAACCAGAGGGCGACACCCTCGTTACCGAATCGCCCATCGAGCGCCATCTCTCGGAAGGATTCCCGCCACGCGGGCTCGGGAATTAGCCATTTGGCGATGTCGGGAAAGAACGTCATCCGCGAAACCTCCCCTGGAAATGGTTGTCCAGTTCGTCTTGTAGCGTTCGCAGTACCCGAAGCAGAACATTGCCGCGCGGGTCCCATCGAAGCCGGGGGTCATTGTTCCACTCGGGGTGAAGTCCGAAACCCTCCAGGCACCAGTTGACGCACGCATCCAAACTTGTGGGGCGAAAACCGCGAACCTGCGGCCAGGCGGTCGGCAGATCGAGACACCCAGACGCAGGATCACGGAACCTCAGCGATGGGGGTTGCTGCGGATACTCCGCCCATTGCAGACGGGCCTGGAACTTCTCTTCGGGGCACGCCGCGGACCACATGGTTGCCCATACCTCCAGCGTGCCATCCGCTCGTTTCAAGGTCCAGCGCTGCGCATCGAGGCAGCCAAGGACTTTCTCATAGTCCTCGTCCAGGTTGAGGCGTGACAGTTCGTCCTGGCTCATGGCCCTCAACCCTGTACGATCTGCTGGGATAGCTTGAATTGCAGGACCGGTTGGCCCGCCGCAAGCTCGCCGAGGGTTTGGTTCATGTTTTCCAGCGGAGTCTTCTTGTCGTAAAGCGTGTAGGTGGCGATGTTGCCGTCCGGCAGATTCCCTTCGATCAGGCCGAACGCGGTCAACACCCGCGCCTTCAGCGCACCTAATGTCTCGGCGGGGTCGGCATGGTGGTCCTGGAATGGCTGTTCGGCGGCCATGTAGTGAACCACTACGTGAAGTTGCGTTTCGATCTTGCTCATGCTAAACTCCTTATCTAACTACAGTGAAGGAACTGTACGTAACGGCAAAAAAAAGAACCTCAGTTGAGCACTGTGTACTGATACTGCTCTCTACCAGCCGCCGACACGGCCTTCTGCCGCCGGATCAGCGCAAGTCCGGTCAACTTGCTAAGGCGCTCATTCATGGCGGTCAAATTGGTCCCCAACGCATCTTTCAGCTCAGCCGCCGTAACGGGCGACCTCGCTTTGGCGATCGCCGCAAACGTGTTCGCGTCTGTGGGATGAACCTTCCCAATCAGTTCAAGTCGTTTCCCTTTTCGATGAATCATCGCCAAATTCAGGCTCTCCAACGCTTTCGTAAGGTTCTCGGCCGTATAGGCTGTCAAATTCTCGACGATGACAAACCGTCCGGGATACTCACGCGATAAATTCAGCAGCGTCTTTCCGAACAATTCGTTGGCAAACGAGTAATCGAAAACCTCCACCCCTTTCGCATCAATCGAAACCAAGTCCCCTTCCGAGGACTCGTTCAGCATTCGGACAATCTCTACCCGGATGTCCCGCGCCCGATCGCGGGTCCAGAGGTGCTCCCCGTATTCTCCAAGATGCAGCGTTCTTTCCATCTACTTCAGTGTACGTACTGGACAAAAGAAGTCAAGCCCTAGTTCTTGCTCTCAACGTCAGCGCGATTTGCACCCCCCTAACATGGGGCACTACGAACCTGTGGACCTTCTGCTGGTCGGCCCGGTAGCGAATCTTGGCCTGACCAGAGCGAATTTGAACCGACCCGCCATGTTTGAACGCAAGCTCTAGCAGGTGGTACAGGCCAGTGCCGCGAGTAGGGTCGTCGTATGCTGACGTACCGAGTCTGGTAGCGTAATGGATCGCTTCCAAATCCGAAGCCATCCGTCGATTCTTGGGGTTTCGCGCGAGGGTCGCGGCCAAGCCATCGCCGTAGTCGGCCACGCCAATCTCAAGGAATTTCTTTTGGCCACGACCATAGACTTGCATAGCGACAAAGCCGCATGTCTGCTTGTTGTGGTCAAAGGTATTTTGGCAGATTTCCGAGACCGCGGTAGCTGCGTCGTAGTTCTACAGCATCACTTTGGTATTGGAGATTTCCGGTTGTCGAGGCATATAGGAGGGGTGGTTGATCGAGCTGGCCGGTTCGACGGTTCATGGAAGTCTGCAGGAGGACTTGGTCATGGAT
>Ga0153916_10001037_pt1 | contig 19505 bp, 10 predicted proteins | sample Opewatmetagenome_FD_109642 | JGI IMG/M metagenome (GOLD analysis project Ga0153916, IMG submission 109642) | Freshwater wetland microbial communities from Ohio, USA - Open water 3 Core 3 Depth 4 metaG | ecosystem: Environmental > Aquatic > Freshwater > Wetlands | place: USA: Ohio, Lake Erie... | reverse complement strand
GAACTTATAGATGATCCTACTGATCTATGTTTCCAATTAACTGGTATTATAGATGATCCACCAAGCCCACCAACTATTGATGGGCCAATAAACGGAAAAGTAGGAGAAACCTACCCATATAGTTTCATTTCTATTGATTCAGATGGGGATCAAGTATCTTATTACATAGATTGGGGTGATGGAACAATAACAGATTGGACAGTCTTACAGGGATCTGGTTATCCTTATCTTGAAAATCACAAATGGGATGCCATAGGAACTTATACAATAACCTGTAAAGCAAAAGATGAGCATGGGTTAGAAGGCAATATAACAAGAATTGAAGTAACAATACCAAGAAATAAAGGAATCACAAATAATGAAAATGATGACTCAACTAAAAATTTGGATCAATCAAGAGGAAAACTTATAAAAGTTTTAAGAGGCTGGGCTGTTGGAAATGCATCAAGTGGAAAACTAATTGGTTTCCGAGGTAAAATAGCAAAAATTAATTTTGATTATTTAAAAATCGAATGGTTTGAATTCTTTCCCCCTAGATGGGAAATGTCTGATTTTGAAAATTCAACAGCAGTTATTTTTAATGTAAATCAAATAATACCTCAAGGACCATTTGATTTTGAAAGAGATTGGATTGTAGCAATTGTTTTTATATAAAAACAATTTTTTTCTTTTTTTTATAAACTTAAAAAATCATCAGAAATTCCATTGTTAATATCATAAAAAATATAATTAAAAAGCCAGTTATTGTATCTGCTTAAGTAATTTGAAGTGTTAGTATCTGATTGAGTTTCATAATATTGTACAAATTTTAACCATACATCTTTTTGTTCATTCATCAGTAATTTTACATTATTTTTATATCTTTTAAATAAATCAATATAAGAGACAAAAACCTTAAAAGATTCATCAACGCCTTTTTTAAAACCTAAATAAAACTCACTTTCGTTATTATTTTTTTTATCAATTGATGTAATAACATCTTTCATCATTTTTTGTTTTTTGTCTTTCAATGGTTCACATAACATTATTTTCCCTCATTAGTTTAAAAATAAAAGTATTACCATTTATGGTAAACATTAAGATACTATAAAGCTTTTTTTATATAAAGAGTTATTTTTTTGAAAATGAATACAGAATAATATTATTTTTATCAAAACTTTTGATGAGGTATAAATTTAATATACCTTATTATATTACCTTTTAATATAATTATATTATCTTGGGAGGTATAAATATTAAAAAGATAAATAAATTATCTATAACAATTCTAATAACTATTTTTCTTATTACTACAACAATTGTTCAAGCACAGATAATAAATGATTACAAAAAACAAATAAATGAAATCACAAATACTACATTTAAATTAACATTTTCTGAAAATGATTTTGTTTTTGAAACCTTTAATGGATATGATGTTATTTATTTAAAAGAGGGTGGAATATTAAATGAAACCGAAAAGCCAGTCTTACCTATAAAAATTATAATGGTTGCAATACCAGAGAATATGAAAGCAACAAGTATTAAGATTCTCTATAAAACTGAAAAGGAGCTATCCTCCACCTATGATATATTACCAGCGCAAGTACCAAAAAAAATAGGGTTTTATATTGAAAATCCTACTTTTATTAAAGATAATATTTTTTACCAATCCCAAGAGTATTATCCTTCAAAAATAGTAGAACTAACAGGTATTACGGATCTTGCTGGTCAGGCAATAGCAATTATTACAATTTATCCACTTCAATATAACCCTAGTTTAAAAAAATTAAAATTACAAACAAATATTGATTTTCAAATTGAAGGAGAAACAGGCTATATTTGTGGCGATTACCTACCTGCTCGTGTTTCAAATACAGAGATTATAGAATACCAACAAAAAGTAAAAAACATGGTTATAAATCCTGAAGATGTTGTTTTAAAAACAATGCAAGGCTCTCAGCCATGTAATGTTGATCCAGGTGATTATGATTATGTAATTATAACTAAATCTGATTGGGTGTCAGAATTCCAGATACTTTCGGATTGGAAGACAATAAAGGGAATACCTGCAAATATTGTAACAACTGAATGGATTTATACAAACTACAGTGGTTCTACAAACAAAGAAAAAATTAGAGCATTTATACAAGATGCAAATACTAACTGGGGCACAATATTTTTCTTACTCGGTGGTGACACTGATACAATTCCTTATCATACTGTAACTTATGAAGGAGATAATATTCCAACGGATACCTATTACTCAGATTATGATGATGATTGGACATGTGAAGTAAATGTAGGTCGTGCATCAGTAACAAGTAATGGAACTGAAGCTGGTGGTATTGGAAATTTTATTAACAAGATATTGACATATGAAAAAAATCCTCCTACAACAAATTATGCTAAAAATGCTGCATTATTTGGTTTTGATTTAGATTCAATTACAGATGGAGAAGACTGTAAAATCGATATTGACTCCTTGTATATTCCATCTGATTGGACTATGACTAATGTATATGACAGTAATACTGGAAATCATGAGGATGCTGTTGATTCAGCTGTAAATGGTGGTCAGAACTTAATAAATCATATTGATCATAGTAATGAGTATACAATGGGAGTTGGTTATTATAATCATGATTTAGGTCTTGACACTTCTGAAGTTGATGCATTTTCCAATGGTTATAAACAAAGTATATGGTACTCAATAGGTTGTTGGGCAGAGGCCTTTGATTATGATAACTGTATAGCTGAGCATTTTGTACGTGACACTGATGGTGGTGGAGTAGCATTTGTTGGTAATACAAGATACGGATGGTACCAACCAGGCAACGATGATGATGCATCACTTCGTTATGACAGATATTTCTTCAGATCACTTTTTAGTCAGAATCATTACAAATTAGGTGATTTATTTTCAGATCATAAAATGGATGCTTATAACAGCATGACCCAGGATAGTTATAATAAATATATTTTTTCTGAACTAAACTTACTAGGTGATCCTGAGTTACCGATTTGGATGAATAACCCAGCAAGTTTTGTTGTTACTCATCCAAGTGAGATACCGGTAGGTAATTCTTCCTTTACAGTTCATGTAGAAACAACAACTGGAAGTAATATTCAAGATGCTTATGTATGTCTTTGGAAAACAAATGAGGTTTATTTAACAGGTTATACAAATAGCAATGGAAATATCACTTTTAACCCAGCACCTTCAACTTCTGGGATAATGACTATTACAATTACAAAACAAGATTATCTACCATATGAAAGTAATGTTACAGTTTCAGTTTTAAACCAAGCTCCGTATCCTCCAAGTAATCCAAATCCTGCAAATGGAACAACTGGAGTTAATGTTAATGCTGATCTAAGCTGGACTTGTTCTGATCCAGATGGTGATCCTTTGACTTATAATGTATATTTCGGTACTACAACCAACCCACCTTTAGTTTCTTCAGGACAATCGGCAACAAGTTATGATCCTGGGACAATGAATTTCAATACAACCTATTTCTGGAAAATTGTTGCTTTTGATAATCATAGTGCCTCAACAGAAAGTTCTCTGTGGAGTTTTACAACAGAAATTAACGATCCACCTTATGTACCAAGTAATCCTTCACCAACAAATGGAGCAACTAATGTAGATATAAATGCTGATCTTTCTTGGACTGGAGGGGATCCAAATGGTGATACTGTAACCTATGATATCTACTTTGGTACAATTAGTCCTCCACCACTTATTTATCAAAACTATTCATATACAACCTATGATCCTGGAGCAATGCAATATAATACCAACTATTATTGGAATATAAAAGCCATAGATATTCACGGTGCTACAACAATAGGTCCAGAATGGAATTTTATTACAGAGCAGGAGCCTTCAAATTACCCACCTGAATTTTCAAATGAAAATCCTTCTAATGGAGCAGCAAATGTACCTATAACAACTTCTTCATTGTCTATTTATATTTCTGACAGAGAAGGTGAAAGTTTTAATTGGTCTATTGAGACTAGTCCTAATATTGGAAATAGTAACGGTGCCAATGAAAATAATGGTACAAAAAGTTGTAGTGTATCTGGATTGGATTACAGTACAACATATACCTGGTATGTAAATGCTGTTGATTCTGGCAGTGGTGAAACAACATCAGAAGTATACATATTTACGACAGAGTCTGCATCAAATAATCCACCAAATAAACCGATTATTGATGGTCCAATTAGTGGAAATATTGGAATTTCATATACTTTTACATTCACATCAACTGATCCTGATGAAGATGATGTTAAATACCACATTGAATGGGGCGATGGAACCATTACAGATTCGATTGGTTTCCAAGCATCTGGAAGCTCTTATTCTGAGAAACATACTTGGTATATAATTGGTTCTTATGTAATCAAAGCTAAAGCAAAAGATATTTATGGTGCAGAGAGTGACTGGGCAACATTCGAAGTGAGTATGCCAAGAAGCAAAGTTTTTAATATACTGTTTTTGAGGTTACTAAACAATCATCCATATCTTTTCAAATTAATAAATACAATGTTTCAAAGATTAGAGCTATTTTTAAAATAGTCCATTTTTATTTTATCTTTTTCTTTTTTATAAAACATTTATATAATCACAACTCTTATATTATAGGATGTGGGAGGTTAAAAAATGAATAAAAAAATAATAGGAGTTTTTGTATTTACTTTGTTATTTTTGATTTCAGTTTTTTCTGCATCCAGTTCAATGAATTTATATAATAATAAAATAGAAAGCCAAACATATGTTGGTACAGATAGTCCTTCTATACTTTGGTGGTATAACCTAAATGCTCCTTCTTTTGGCTCAGCAGCAGTTGGAGATATTGACAATGATTCTAATCTTGAGATTATTTTTGGGACATATTTTAATGATGAAAATATTTATGCTTTAAATGCAGAAAATGGTTCTTTGCTTTGGAAATATAACACTGGTGGTTGTAATGACGCATCCCCTGCGATTGCAGATGTTGATTTAGATGGAAAACTTGAGGTTATAGTTCCTGCTTCTTCACCATACAAAGTATATTGTTTCAAGGGTGCTACAGGAGAAGTAAAATGGGTGCGATCCACAGGTTATCCAAACTGTATCGATTCGCCACCTGCAGCTGCTGATGTTGATAATGATGATAAACCTGAGGTGATTTTTGGTACTTTTTATGGATATGTTTTTTGTCTTAATGGTGAAGATGGTAGTATTGCCTGGCAGATAAATCTTGGAACAAATAGTTATATACAATCCGAACCAAATATTCTTGATTTAAATGATGATGATCAATTAGATATCGTAGTTGCACAATATGATGGTGATTGCCGAATTTATGCATTAAAAGGAGATACGGGTTCTGTTTTATGGTATTCTGATGAACCACAAGATTTTATGTATCATGGCGGGTCCTTTGGAGATATAGATGAAGATGGTAAACCTGAAATTGTAATTGGTTGTTATGACAGTCATATATATGTTTTAAATGGTGAAGACGGTAGTATTAAATGGGTATATCCTGCACCTTATTATATTGCGGCACCAACCGCAATTGCTGATCTTAATAATGATGGTCATCTTGAGATAGTTTTTGCATCTTATAACATACTTGGAGTATTGTCCTATACTGGGGGCCTTATTTGGAGTTATCCAACTGGTGGCTCTATATTTCGCGGAGCATCAATTTCAGATGTTGATGATAACGGTGCTCTTGATGTTGCCTTTGGCTCAAGTGATGGAATATTAAGAGTTTTAAAAGGAAATAACGGTCAGGTGGTTTGGACATATGATTTACAAGCACATTATGGTAATACATACGAAATAGATCATGCACCAGTAATTGCTGATTTTAATGGCGATGGAAAATTAGATATTTTTGTAGTAGGTGGATATGGTACCTCAAATCCTCCTACTAACAATCATGGGCGTGCATATGCACTTTCTGCTGGTGATGGAACAGGTCCTGGTTGGCAGAAGTTTAGACATGATCTTAGACACAGTGGTTGTTTTGGTAGTAATCAACCACCAAATTCACCAACAATAGATGGACCAAATGAAGGGGTAACTGGTGTAGAATATGAGTTTACATTTGTATCAGCAGATCCAGAAAACGATAATTTATACTTTTATATTGATTGGAATGACGGCTCAGTTGAGGAATGGATTGGACCATACAATTCAGGTGAGGTTGTAACAATTAGCCATAAATGGACAGAACAAAAAACTTATGAAATCAAAGCAAAAACAAAAGATATAAACAATGGGGAAAGCACCTGGTCGGAACCGTTTGAGATAATAATTATAAAAAACTCTCCACCTAACCCACCAACAATTAAAGGAAATATAAAGGGTAAACTTGGTGTTGAATATAGTTATACTTTTGTATCCATTGACCCTGATAATGATGAAATCTATTACTACATTAACTGGGGTGATGGTAATATAGAACAATGGATAGGACCATATAGTTCAGGTCAACAAATAACATTTAATCATACATGGTCTGAAAAAGGAACCTATAGTTTATTGTGTAAAACAAAAGATGTTTACGGATTAGAAAGCTCATGGTCTGAACTCTCAGTTAAAATACTTAGATATAAAAATTCATTTAACCCAATATTTCCCAAAACAATAAAAAAACTATTAACTTTAATTAAGATTTTCTTATAACATTTATAATCTTTCCCATTTAGATATTTTTAATAATACCATTTTATATAAAATTTTCTACACAAAAAATTATTATTAAAATATGATGCTATATTTTATTTTAGCAAAAATTTAAATAACACATGTTAATTATCGTATTTTAAGGAGGTTATTATCATGAGAAAACTATTAGTCGTATTAGGAATTTGTGCAATACTTACCTGTATGCCAATGGTAACAGCATCCCCAATAAATCTTTTTAAACATCGGGGGTTAACACCAAGAGTTGGTTTACAGTCCGGTGGTAACTTTACAGGTGCTTTTGCTGAGAAAAATGAAACAGGTTATAACTGGTTAGGAACTATGTCAGGAACCTATACAGAAGGGGGTAACTTGACACTTGGTACAATAGATGGTATATGGGCAATGGATGATGGCAGTGCCTCAGGTAATTTTAGTGGATATATTTGGCATAGATTTTTCTTTGGGCAATACTATGTAACCGGAGGAAATTCAAGCTGGTTTATTGGTTTATTTAGAACAAACGAAACCACAAATGAATTCCAAGCAATATCTATAGTATTTACTGAAGAAGACCATCTAATTCGCTATGGAATCGGTACTTACGAAGAAACCTATTAAACAATTTTTCTCCTTTTTTTATTTATAATCCGGGAATATATCCATGAAAACACTTAAAAATAAAATCAAAAATATAATAATTACACTTATAATAATTAATCTTATTTCTATATCTGTAACAATTCAGGCAACTAATTGCATTACAACTAACAAATATGTATTCACCCAAACCCTTTATGTTGGTGGAACAGGGCCAAATAATTATACAAAAATTCAAGATGCTATAGATAACGCAACTAATGGTGATACTGTATATGTTTACAAAGGTACTTATCTTGAATATATACTAATAACAAAAGAAATAGATCTAGTAGGTGAATCAGAAGAACAGACAATTATTTTAGGAAACAAAAGCGATAACATGATTAGAATAAATGCAAATAACGTTAAAATAACATGTTTTACGATAAAAAATGGTGAAATAGGAATCTACATAGTTAATTCAGCAAATTTTACAATCACACAAAACACAATAGTAGATAATTTTGAAGGAATAGGAACTTTAAATTCATCATATGGTTTGATTTCAAGTAACATTCTAAAAAGCAATGATTTTGAGGGGATAAACCCAGTAGGTAGCACACAAATTACAATATCCAGTAACTTAATTGAAAATAGTCTCGAGGGTATTTTTCTTTCTTCGTCAACATCTATTATTATTTATGGAAATACACTAAGAGATCATATATATGGTTTAGAAGCTGGACTATCATCTAACAATAACAAAATCTATCACAACAATCTATACAATAATGACCAAAATGCAAAGGATGAATGTACAAACACATGGGATGATGGGTATCCTTCTGGTGGTAATTATTGGGATGATTACAACGGTAATGATAACAATGGTGATGGTATAGGTGATACCCCATACAATGTCCCAGGTGGAAGTAACAAGGATAGATATCCATTAATGAACCAGTGGAATGAACCACCTTATCAACCATCAGATCCAAATCCAGAAAATGGTTCAACGGGTATACCAACTAATCCTGTGCTGTCTGTTTATGTTTCTGATCCAGAAAGTAACACACTAGATGTTTCATTCTTCGATGCAACAACTCAGGATTTGATTGGTACAGCATATAATGTACCAAGTTTCACAAGAGCTCAAGTAACCTGGGCAAACCTAACAATAAATACAACCTATTTTTGGTATGCAATCGCAGATGACGGAACTAATACAAATCAATCTGATACATGGAAGTTTACAGTAGGAGAAACGACTAATAATCCGCCAGATTCACCAAAATTAGAAGGACCTAAAAATGGAAAAATTAACATCATTTATAATTTTAATTTTAGTACAAATGATCCAGATCAAGACCAAGTTTATTACTATATAAATTGGGGAGACGGTAATATTATCGAATGGGATGGTCCACATAATTCTAGCGAAATAATAATAATTAGTCATAAATGGACAAATATAGGAAAATATACTATCCGAGCAAAAGCCAAGGACGTATATAACGCAGAAAGTCAAGAATCAACTCTTGAAGTAAGTATTCCCAGAACTAAGTTTAACAATATATCATTCTTAAGATTAATAAATAATCATCCATATCTACTTAGATTATTACAATCAATATTCTTTATAATTTAAATTATGAAAATACAATTTTCTTTTTTTTATTATTTTCTAAAACGAAATTAAGTAAACAATTTAAAAGCAGAGATTTTATAAATAAATAAATGTTACTATTTACAGTCATTAGGAGGGAAAAAATGAATATATACAATGGATGCAAGAATATTTTAAAGTTTTATGTATTTTTATCAATAGTTTTTTTGTTGTTTGGATTTTCTGCTCAAGTTGCATACGCTGCCTCCCCTTCGATATCATTATCCCCAAGTTCAGGTTTTTCATCAATTATGGTATACGGCACTGGTTTTTCTCCTTCAAGTAGTATCACCATATATTGGGATGGTAATTCAATTCCAAATATTCCATCTCCATTAATTACTAATTTTCTAGGGGAATTTACAGCTATTATAAATGTACAAAATCAGACAGATCCTGGTTTTTATAATGTTACAGCAATTGATTCATTGGGTGGACAAGCTAGTGCTTTTTTTACAGTAGTTAATATGACTGGACCTGAAGGTCCTAAAGGTGATACCGGACCTCAGGGTCCCGAAGGTACTTCTGGTGAAAAGGGTGATACTGGTGAACAAGGTATTTCAGGTGAAAAAGGCGAAAAAGGTGATCAAGGTCCTTCTGGGCAAATGGGTTTATTTGAGGAGGTAATCGTTGTTTTCGCTTTAATTTTTTCTATATTATCTTTATTATTAATATACTTTCATACTAGAAAAAAGAAGCCTTTTTAAGAATTACAATTAAATTCCTATATCTTAACTTGCACTAAAAATATATGCTAATTTATTTTTTTAAAATTTATTACTTTTATAATAACATGGTAAATCATGTTGTTTTAAATATTGATATAGTATACCAATTTGTAAGAAATTAAAAAAAATTATTGAGGAGGAAAAAAATGAATAATAAAATATTTGGAATAATAGTATGTATTTTGCTTATGACTAGTTCTATTACCATTGCTGAAAATATTGAAAAAACATCAAATGTTTCTTCATCAAAAAATATATCAGGCACATCTTTAGATGTTGATCCACCTATCTGGAAAGTTGATAATTACTGGAGTTTCAAAATAGAAGACATGACAATTGATTATGAAAAAGAAGGTCAGTTAATTCATGTAAAATTAGAGACTAATAAACTACAACTAAAAGTTGTAGAGGTTACTAGTGATTCCTATATTATGGAAATAGATGCAATGTTAACAGGTTCTGGAAATGGAGATGTAAATCTTGGCCAAGGCCCCATTAATGTTACCATAAATCTAAAAGACACAAGTTTAACTGGAACCATAGTTTTTAACAAATCTGATCTAGGCATAAAACAATTAAATCCTAAAATTAATGGTCGTTTATGGGTGAAAATAAATGAGCTACCTGATATAGATTTTCCCATTCCTAAGATTCCATTTGGTGCAACAATCGATATTTTTACAAATCTTAAAGTTCCTTTTCCGTTTATTAATTTCCCATTAAATGTTAGTAATGTATGGGGAGTTCCAGCTACTAATATTTCTGTAGATGGTACGATAAGATCTCCATGGTTTTATTTAATAAATACTATAAATAATGTAGCAAGGATAAAGATAATTTGGAATTTTATAATGAAACTTATTAATGGTTCTGATATCGATGAAGAAACAGCAAGAAATATCTCAGATATGATCGTTGATATACTCCCAGAAATCAATATAAGTTATGTTTTAACAAAATATATGAAAATTGGTAATTTTTTTGAAACTAAAGAAATTTCTAATATCTTTATCTGTAATGATATAGAAGAAATAACCGTTCAAGGGAAAACATATAATGCTTATAACATATCTTTAACTATAGGTATTGGAAATATATACTATGCTCCAGAAGCAGGAAATATAATTAAAATATCTGGGTATTTCAAGAATATTATTCCATTTATTAGTGATCTAAATATTGAACTAATAGAAACAAATTACCAGCCTTAGATAAACAAATTACATAGGTTTACTCATCAAAAAATAGTCTTGAGAAAAATAAAACAATTATAAGAAATAAAACTTGATTATTGAAAAACCACATATTCATTTTCTATTTTTTTTTAGCTTTTAAATTTAAATCAATATTTTTGAAACTGAGGCTTTATATATTAATATTTCATTTAATATTTCATATAAGTATACAATAAGGGGGTTAAAAAATGAAAATATTTTTACCGATATTAGTAGTAGGAATATTAATTATAAGCGGATTTGGAGCATTAGCATCTAATTTTGAAAAAACAAAAAATACGCAAGAACTAATAAATGAGATAATAAATATTGATATTTCAACACTTAAAATTGAGGATAAAGGCAATGGTTACGTCCAAGTAAGTCTAGGTGCTGAAGAATCCTATTTAACGAACCCCGGTGAACCAATGATTCCAAGAGTACTTAAAAAATATGAGTTACCTTTTGGAATAACAAATATAAAAATTGAAGCCGAACCATTAAATATCCAAGAAATAGAAATTTCAAAAGAAATAGTTCCTACACCAATACCATTACCATTAACACCAAACCAAGAATTTGTTTTTCAATCTACAAGGGATGAAACAGTGTATAACAGTATTGAACCATACCCATATTCTTGGTGTGACTATCATGTTGGATGTGGATTAAATGCAGATGCTGAACATGTTACTATTTTAGTTTTAAATATTTTCCCGCTAAGATACAGCCCAGCATCAGGAAAAATAATTATTGCAAAAAATATTGATATAAAAATAACATATGAAACTCCAAAAACAAATATTTTCCCACAAAAAAATACATATGATTTAGTAATTATCACACCAAAAAAATTCCAAACCTATGTTCAAAATTTAGTAGACCATAAGAACTCTTTTGGTGTAAAAACTACGTTAAAAACAACCCAGGAGATATATGAAGAATACGATGGTTTAGATGAACCTGAGCAAATAAAATATTTCATAAAATATGCGACTGAGACCTGGGGAATTAAATACGTTTTACTTTTTGGTGGTTTAAAATCAACAATTTATGCAAAATCAAAAGATGATACAAACCATGGTTCATCAGGTTGGTACTTCCCTGTAAGATATTCTAATTTTCAATATGATGCTGATCCTAATTTTAACTTCACAAGCGATGAACCAGGCTACCTATGTGATCTATATTATGCAGATATTTACAAAGAGGGTGGTGTGTTTGATAATTGGGATTCAAATGGAAACGGTATATTTGCTGAATGGTCTGGTGAAGTAAAAGATGAACTTGACCTATATCCAGATGTTGCATATGGAAGACTTGCATGTACAAGTAACAAAGAAGCAAAAAATGTAATTAATAAAATAATTAATTATGAAAAACAAACAGCTGATCCTTCTTGGTTCAAAAAAATAATTGTAATAGCAGGAGATGGATTTTTAGATCAGAAAGATTGGAATATACAATGGGACACCAAAGGCTTAATAGACGGTAAATACACAATTTATGCACAAAGCTCAAATCCAGATGGAGAAACAGGCCCGATTGATCAAATAAATATAACACTAGATAAAACCGTTGAAACAAACCTAACCTTCAACCAAGATGACCATCTTATAACGGGTTTTAAATATCCTTTTCCGCCTGTTGCTGAAATTGTTTCTGTATCTGAAGGAAATATACTAGGTAATACTGATTACACTTATACACCACATGATGGACAAGCATATTGTAATGATTTATACTGGTGGGCAAACATATCCTATATAGATGGTGTTCTTACTATACGTGGAAAATCCTATGATCCAAGACCATATGGTAATTTAACTGACTTAGAAGTATGGATAAAAAACGAAGAAGAAGCAATAATATTTACAGAAACTCGATCAGATTTAGAAACATATTATGAGGGAGAATGGGTAGTTGGTGAAAAAGTTTTGCATGGGCGTGGAGGAGCTCTTACTTATATGCCAGAGGATTTCGGAAACAACAGTGTTTTTACATCAAATGGTAAATGGTTTGACCAATCAGATGTAATCAGAGAATTTAGCAAGGGGTATGGCCTTGCTTATTTCTCAGGACATGGAAGCCCTGGATGGTGGGGAGATCATTATCCTGGTATACCTGGTAATAGAAGATATGGGCAAGTTGAAGGATTATTAGTTACTCAGTTTATACCATATTTCCCATTTTTAGAATTCCCACTTCTACCTATGAATAAATTATCAAATAAAAATAAATTACCGGTTGTTTGTGTAGGAGGTTGTCACAATAGCATGTTCAGCGTATCTTTAATCCCAACATTATTGAATCGATACAAAAATAATTACATGTTCACATATGGCGTTCCTCTACCTGAATGCTGGGGATGGTACATGGTAAAACTTCCAAAAACTGGTGCTATAGCAACAATGGGTAACACAGGATTTGGATGGGGATCAGAAGGTGAAGTTTGCATGATAGGTCCAGGTGACGGATGGTTAAACACTGAATTTTTCAGACAATACGGTCAAGAAAATCAGGATATATTAGGTTTAGCATATAATCAGGCAGTGTCTGGTTATATTACCAATTTTAAAACATTTCAGTATCAATATTGGCGAAATGATACTGGATGGGATGGAATAGATCATAAAACCGTACAACAATGGCAACTACTTGGTGACCCAAGCTTAAAAATAGGCGGATATCCATAATTATTTCGCTTCTTAATCTCTTTATTTTTTTTATTTATGGTAACTAAAAGGTATGTCTATTCTATCTAACCAAGGTTAAAAAAAAACCTAAAAACTAAAATCCTTTGGTTAATTTTGTAAAATAATCGCTTTTGAATTGTTATTTTGTTGCAAATAAACTTCTGAAGTAAAGCTTTAATATTTGATAAAAGATTAGTAATGTGATTCGGGGAGGCAGAAATGGATATGGAAAATAAAATAGTAGGAATTTTTGTTTGTATGTTGTTGATATTCGCTACTGTTTTACCAGTAACAGCAAAAATGAATGTTAATTTAAACACTACAGAAGAAAATAATTTAGGACTAAGGGATGGATGGGGTTTACAATGGAGTAGGGCTTATGGTGGTAATGGTCATTCCCAACATACGCAACCAATTGGAGATATTGATGGAGATGGTGTAAACGAGGTTATTGTTGGCGGATATGAGAATTCTGGTATATGTAGAATCTTATCTTATGATTCAGTCCAACAAACCTATGTACAGGAATATTCTTGGTTTGTTTCTGGTGGTTCATATCATTCGCCATCTGGCTCTAGTTGTGTTGATCTAGATGAAGATGGAGATCTTGAACTATGTATATCATGGACATATTCGGGTGCTGATGGTGTTTATGCTTATACATGGGATGGAACAACGCTCACCCAACTAGATTGGTATCATGGAACTGGTGTTGATTTTATCTTCGATATCTATTCTTGTGACTATGATGATGACGGTCATGTAGAAGTGTTAATAGCAAATGCTCCGAATATGGGTGTTGGTCCCTATCATGTAACAGCCCTTGGATGGGAAAATGGTCATTTTGTAGCAGAAGCGTTTTGGGCATGTCCGGGTGGTTCTGATAAAGAATGTCCTATGGTTTGGAGTGGAGATGTGGATAATGATGGTAAGACTGAAGTGATAGCAGATGTATCATATGGTACGACATCTACTGCTGGAACATGGGCTCTTAATTGGAATGATGCAACTGAAGAATGGGATGCAGTACCTGTGTGCACAAATTATCCTGGTGCGACGGTCTATGGCGATAGTGTTGGTGATGTGGATAGTGATGGAACACCAGAAATAGGTATTGGAAGCTATGGTGGAACACCAGGCGGATGGTTATTCGAATGGGATGGTTCAGCGTTTCAACAAGTCTGGCATGGAGAATATACCGGACAACAACCATCTATAGAAGCTGTAGCAATTAATGACGCTGATAATGATGGTAAAAATGAATTCTGCCTTGGAACAGGGTTTATCCATATTATACAATGGGATGGAACCAACTATGTTGAGGAAGCAACCCTAACAGATCCAACTGGGATGCTCTCTGGTATAAATATTGGAGACACAGACAGTGATGGCTTAAATGAACTAAAAGCATGTGAGATTTTAAGTGGAACTGGAAGTGAATTTATATACAAATATTATGATGAAACACCACCAGTTACAACCTGTGAACTTGCTGGTGAAAAGGAAGACGATAAGTATATTTCCGATGTTACAGTGTACTTAAACGCAACAGATGATTATTCCACTGTAGATTATACAAAGTATAAACTAGATACAGAAGATTGGCAAGAATATGATAACCCATTTATTGTCTCAGAAGTTGGTACACATATAGTAAAATTTTATTCGGTCGACATTTATGGAAATGAAGAAGATGATAAAACAAGTACTTTTATAATAAAACATCCATGCTGTTTCGAAGTTGTAATACCAAAAGGAATTAGCATCGGTCTTAGAGCAAGAGTAAAAGAGCTTTGTAATGTATCTCATACAGATATACCCTGGAAATTTGAAATCTCAACAGGAAAACTAAATGCTATAACTCCGCTAAATGGCACACTTGATATCTCAGCAGGTAAAACAAAAACAATAAGATCAAGGTTAGTACTTGGATTTGGCAAAATTCATTTAAAAGTAACTGTTGATGATTGCAACATTATAAGTAAATATGCATTTGTAATAGGTCCTGTTGTCATAATTTCCTAATATCATAAAAACTAACTATTTCTTTTTTTTATTTTTTGATAGATAATATCAATTATTTTCATAAGGAAAAAAGAATAAAATCAGTCTTTTTTTGTTCCTATTAAAGTAAAAATCCCATCAAAACATTTAAATTAACAAAGTTGTTTGTATTATACTAACAGGAATATTTTTGCGGGAGGAAAAAAATAATATGTTCAAAAAAGGTTTGGTTTGTACTATTTTTGTTTTATTTGTTGGATTAAGTTTTTTACCATGTATCAATGGAGATATTATAAACTATAATTATAAAATCAAAATCAGCGAAAATAAAACCCTATCTTCATTTACTGATTGGTGGCCGATGTTTCGTCATGATATAGGTCATAGTGGTTATTCTATTGCTCCAGCACCAAATACTAATATTGTCTTATGGAACTATACAGCTGGTAGCTCAGTACACTCGTCTCCTGCCATTGTCGACGGAAAAGTCTACTTCGGCTCAATGGACTATAAAGTGTATTGTCTTAATGCAATAAATGGTACAAAAATCTGGGATTATACAATAGGCCATCCAGTTTCTTCTTCTCCTGCTGTATATGAAAATATGGTATATATTGGATCAAATGACATCCCTGGTTTAAATGGGAGTAATTTGTACTGTCTCAATTCATCAACAGGGGAAAAGATCTGGGAATATTTAACAGGAGATGATAGTTATTGGGGTGTATATTCTTCTCCAGTAGTTGCTGATGGAAAGGTGTACATCGGCTCAGGTGACCACAAGGTTTACTGTTTAGATGCCATGACTGGCGCAAAACTCTGGGAATTTATAACATATGGTGAAGTATGTTCTTCTCCAGCGATTGATGATGGGAAAATCTACATAGGTTCACAAGATGCATTTGTGTACTGTTTAAACGCATCAACTGGAGCAGAACTCTGGACTTATGTAACAGGACATCAAATTCAGTCTTCTCCAACCGTAGTAAATGGAAAAATTTACATCGGTTCAGATAGAATGTACTGTTTGAATGCAGAGACAGGGGCAAATATCTGGAATAGGCTACCCAGTTTTTTATTTTCGTCCCCTGCAGTTTATAACGACAAGGTTTACATCTGCGATGCAGATAATACAATGTACTGTTTCAATGCTGATAATGGAATGATAATTTGGCAATATACAACTGGGCAAGGTGATGCGGAAATGTGGTCTTCTCCAGCGGTTGCCGATGGGAAAGTCTATGTTGGCTCACGTGATGGTAAATTGTACTGTTTTGATGCTGATACAGGTGAAAAAATCTGGGATTACCTAACAGGATATTATCCAATTTTTTCATCCCCTGCAATTGCAAATGGGCGGATTTACATTGGTGATATGATTGGAGATATGCTTTGTTTTGGTCAGGCAAACAATCCACCTAATAAACCAAATATATATGGTCCAGACAATGGAACAACAAATGTTGAATATACTTTTTGCACCGATACAATTACGGATCCTGAAGGTGACTCTCTATATTGTTTCTGGGATTGGGGCGATGGTAACAATTCAGGTTGGCTAGGTCCTTATGCGTCTGGTCAAACTATTTGTGCATCACATAGGTGGGCACAACCAGGAATCTATTGTATTATGTTGAAACTCAAAGATGATTATGGGATGGAGAGTGAATGGTCAGATCCATTATGTATAACAATTGTTGAAAACCAACCCCCAAGTGCTCCATCTATTGATGGTCCCACTCATGTTAAAGTAAGAGTTGAAAACACTTGGAGTTTTATTTCAATTGATCCAGAGCAAGATAATATCACATACTATGTGGATTGGGGCGATAAATGCGGAGGTGCGGAATACTATGGTCCTTATCCATCAGGTCAAAAAACAAATTTATCTCATAAATACTTGAAAAAAAATGTATTAATTATTAATGCACTTGCAATAGACAGCCATGGTGCAGAAAGCCAATTAACCTTTTTTGAAGTTGAGATATCAATAAATAGAGCATTTGAAAACAACAAATTATTCCAGCAATTATTCAGACGATTTCCACTTATAATTTCGATATTAAAACATCTTATATAAAGATAAGGTCTAATCTAAGTTTTTCTTTATTTATAATAGTAATTGCATATAAATTTTATAGGAAAGTTTAAATTATAAAAAGACATTTTTAAATTATATTTGTAGGGAGGTAAAAAGATGAAATCTAAAATAATTTGTTTTTTAATAATTACGTTATTGACTATCAGTTTTATAATACCTGTGTCAGCAATATCTTTTATAAATTATACAAATAATAACATATTATCTTCCAATTCATTGATAATTACACTACAATCTAAGGAATATAAAATAAGCAGTCTAGAAAATAACCAAGTAGAAATTTTAATGGATGGTTATGGTTGTATTATTACACCAGGTGAACCGACCTTACCATCAAAAATCTTCTATGTTGGTTTACCTCCTGGTAGAAAAGCTACATCTATAGAATTGATTAATACAAACTCAGAGGATATACAAGGGTTTTATAATATCAAACCAAGCCTACCAATTGATGATAACCAAAATACAGAAATTAATTCAGAAATCTACAACTCAAATAATCCATATCCAGAAACAATATTTAAATATCTAGGTATAGGCCAATTTAGGAAATATTCATTAGCAAAGATACGTTTTTCACCAATTACTTACTACCCTGCTTATGGCAAGCTTGTTTTACATAAAAGTATCACTCTAAAGATAAATTATGAAATTGTTGAAGAAATTTCAGACGTTTTATTATCAGATACAGCAATGGATGATATAGCATCTGAAACAATTGTTAACTATGATTCAATATCTAAATATTACTCTCCAACTAAACTATTAAATCAACCCTATGATTATGTTATAATTACCACAACACCTGTTGTATCATCCCTAACAGGTTTTGTGAATTGGAAAACAAACATTGGTTACAAACCAAACGTCGTTAATCTAACATGGATTCTAACTAACTACCCAGCTATTGATACACAAAAGAGTATCAGAGATTTTTTAATTGCTAAATATCCATCATGGGGAATTAAATACGTCTTAATTGTAGGTACACATGCATCAATACCAATGAGGACATGTTATCCTGATCCAACGAATCATAATCCTGATAGCACTCATGATATTCCAACTGATTATTACTATGCGGATCTAACAGGAAACTGGGATAGCGATGGCGATGGTTTCTATGGTGAAAAAGGTAATGACAGTGTAGATTTTGTACCAGAAGTGTTTGTTGGACGAATACCAACCGACGGACCAACCGCGGTATCAAACATAGTATTAAAAATACAGCAATTTGAACAAACACAATACACAGGTTGGAAGAAAAACGCTATGCTACTTGGAGCTGTATATAGCTATGCAAATGAAGATAACAACGGTAATCCAAGATGGGATGGCGCAGATTTAATGGAACAATGTAAAAACAACACTCTCCCAGGTTTTTCTATTATGACTATGTATGAAAAAGATGGTTTAAGCCCCTGTACTTATGCTTGTACAATGGGTTTAAGCAATGCAAATGTTACAGCACAATGGAATAGTACTACTGGCTGGGGTATAATAAACTGGGCAGCACATGGTTCACCAACATCAGCTAGTAAAAAAGTTTGGAACACAGATGATGGAGATTTAATACCAGAAAATCCTGGCGAATTTATCTGGCCTATTATGATACAAAATACAGATAATGGAATGTTAAACAACGGTAAACCACCAATTGTTTTTGCAGTAAGTTGTCTTGTTTCGCATCCTGAATCAGCAAATAATCTAGGTATAGCGCTACTTGTTAGTGGAGCTTCGGCTTTTATTGGTGCATCAAGAGTATCATGGGGTAGCATAGGATGGACACAACCATCTCAGGGTGGGCATGAAACAGTATGTTACGATTTCACAGATAGAAT
>Ga0153916_10001035_pt1 | contig 19518 bp, 15 predicted proteins | sample Opewatmetagenome_FD_109642 | JGI IMG/M metagenome (GOLD analysis project Ga0153916, IMG submission 109642) | Freshwater wetland microbial communities from Ohio, USA - Open water 3 Core 3 Depth 4 metaG | ecosystem: Environmental > Aquatic > Freshwater > Wetlands | place: USA: Ohio, Lake Erie... | reverse complement strand
CGTGTAAAAATTGATGACCGGAAATATACACCACAGGAAATTTCTGCAATAATCCTTCAAAAAATGAAGAAAACTGCAGAAGATTATCTGGGTCATGAAGTGACTGAAGCTGTTATTACAGTTCCGGCATATTTTAGTGATTCTCAAAGACAGGCTACAAAGGAAGCAGGTGAAATTGCCGGCCTTGTTGTAAAAAGGATTATAAATGAACCTACCGCGGCATCCCTGGCTTATGGCCTTGATAAAAAACACAAAGACATAAAAATAGCTGTTTTTGACCTTGGCGGGGGAACTTTCGATATTTCAATACTGGAGCTTGGAGATGGAGTTTTTGAAGTAAAATCCACCAATGGTGATACTCACCTTGGTGGCGATGATTATGACGAAACCATCATTAACTGGCTGGCGGAAGACTTTAAAAAGAATGAGAATATTGATCTCAGGAAAGATCCAATGGCTCTGCAGAGGCTTAAAGAAGCTGCGGAAAAAGCAAAAATTGAACTTTCAAGCTCATCACAGACCGAGATCAATCTACCGTATATAATGCCAGTAGATGGTATACCTAAACATCTGGTAAAAACACTCACAAGGGCCAAGTTCGAAAGTCTTTCAGATCATCTTACTCAGAAGACAATAGAACCTTGCAAAAAGGCTCTTAAAGATGCCGGTTATCAGGTTTCTGATATAGATGAAGTCATTCTTGTTGGTGGAGCTACCAGAATGCCTGTCATTCAGGCATTAGTTGAAAAGATCTTTAATAAAGTCCCATCTAAAGGTGTAAACCCGGATGAAGTAGTGGCCGTTGGCGCTGCAATACAAGGCGGTGTGCTTACAGGTGAGGTTAAAGATATCCTTCTTCTTGATGTCACACCTTTGTCTCTCGGTATCGAAACTCTTGGTGGAGTTTCAACAAGATTGATAGAAGCTAATACTACAATTCCAACCAAGAAAACAGAGACGTTTACCACGGCTGCCGACAACCAGCCTTCTGTAGAGATCCATATACTGCAGGGAGAACGCTCAATGGCAAACGATAATAAAACTCTCGGGCGGTTTCATCTCGATGGTATACCACCTTCCCCGAGAGGCATTCCCCAGATCGAGGTCACCTTTGATATAGATGCAAACGGGATCCTTAATGTCTCAGCTAAAGATAAAGGTACAGGGAGACAACAGAGTATCCGGATTGAAGCATCCACTGGCCTTTCTGATAGCGAGATTGAGAAGATGAAAAACGAAGCAAAAGCCAATGAAGAGGCCGACCGGAAATCCAAAGAACGTATAGATAAATTAAATGCAGCAGACAGCCTGATTTTCCAGACGGATAGACAATTGAAAGAATATGGAGATAAATTGCCTGCAGATAAAAAGGAACCCATCAAAAAAGCTGTTGAAAATCTCAGGGAAGCTCATAAAAAGCAGGATATCGAAGCTTTAGATAAAGCAACTGCTGAACTCAACACCGCCTGGCAGGCCGCATCTGAAGAACTTTATAGAGCGAGCCAGACATCCGGTGCTCAGGCAGGGCCAACTGATCAACAGGCTTCCGAAGGTAAAGACTCTAAAAATGATCAGGAAGTCACAGATGTTGATTTCGAAGAAGTCAAGTAAAATCTGTGATAATAAAATATCAAAAAGAGGCGTTCAATGTGAAACGCCTCTTTTTATTATAAGGTTATATTTGTAATAAAAAACTATGCTGAAAAACTTCCTGATACCGATAGTCCTGCTAGTAATTACTTTACATATTCCTGCCCAGAATATACTTCCCGATACCACATGGAACCAGATTGACCAGTCAGGGAAAAAACAAGGCTGGTGGAAAAAATTTTATCCCGATGGAACGATTATGTACAAAGGATTCTTTGTCAATAATTCTCCCCGGGGAACTTTTGAACGTTATTTTGAAAATGGCAAAAGGAAGGCCGTTATGCATTTTTCTGATGATGGTAAAAGTGCCTATGCAAAATTATTTTATATGAACGGTGAACGCGCCGCGGAAGGTAAATACGTGGAAACACTTAAAGACAGTACCTGGAATTATTACTCTTATTATTCTCAAACTTTATCTTTAGTCGAGAATTATCATGCCGGACAAAAAAACGGGCCTTCAATGAAATATTATGATAATGGGTCTGTTGCAGAAAAAATAGACTGGGAATCAGACATAAAACAAGGTAAATGGCTCCAGTATTTCGAGGATGGTTCCTTAAGACTGTCTTGTTCTTATTTAAATGATAAAACAGATGGCCCATATAAAGTCTATACAGCTCCTGACCACCTTGCTATTGATGGTAAATATACCGGCGGGAATATGGATGGGAAATGGGACTTCTTTAATGAAAAGGGAGATCTTGAATATGAATTATTTTATGAGAACGGTAAGGCATTGAATGATAGCATATTAGAAGATAAATCTAAAAAATTCATCGAAGAACTGGAAAAAAATCTTGGAACGATCCCTGAACCCGACTTTGAAAACTTTATCCCTGAGAAGAATTAAGTATTTTCTATTAACTTGCAATCCCGACTTACGCCGGGATCAGTTCGACTTTGACATTTTGCATCGCTTTGCTCACAAAATGTCAGTCTCACTGACTTGCAGACTATTGATTTATTTTTCGCCACATGAAACAGACATCCCTGATATTTATCTTTCTTCTAAGTGTGACACCCATCATATCCCAGAATACGCTACACAAATTCTGGATTCCCTTTACCGATAAGAACGGAACTCCATATACAGTTGGTAATCCTTCTGAATATCTGTCAGAGCGGGCCCTTGAACGCAGGCTACGCTATTCAATACCAATTACAGAATCAGACCTTCCTGTAAATCCCGCTTATATTGATAGTCTTAAAAAATTGGATTTCACGGTTTTATATACCAGCAGGTGGTTTAATTCTGCCGTTATCTCAACATTGGATTCCGGGCAAATCAGTGCAACCAGCCAGCTGCCATTTATTAGATCTGCGATACATCTTTCAAGAGATTCAGTTGCTGGAGGAGGAAAACATAAAGTCCTGATCGACAAATTTGCTGCCGAAAGCCTGGATTATGGACTTGCAGCTACCCAGATTACGATCCATCAAGGTGATAAATTACATTCATGGGGTTATCTCGGAAAGGATATAATAATTGCTATTCTGGATGCTGGATTTTATAACGTTGATTCACTAAGAGCGTTCGACAGCCTCCGTATAAATAACCAGATACTGGGTACAAGAGATTTTGTTAAGCCCGGAAATGACGTCTTTCGAGAACATACTCATGGGATGAGTGTGCTATCGATCATGGGGGGAAATATCCCTGGAGAACTTGTTGGAACGGCACCTGCTGCATCATTCTTACTTTTACGTTCAGAAGACCCATCTTCTGAACAAAAGATCGAAGAAGCAAACTGGATCGCAGCTGCGGAGTTTGCCGATAGTGCTGGTGCTGATATCATAAACTCCTCACTTGGTTATTCGAAATTTGATGATTCACTGCAAAACTATGCTTATGAAGACATGGATGGCAATTCCACGCTTGTCACCAGGGGAGCCGACATGGCAGCATCCAAAGGTTTGCTCGTTGTAGTAAGTGCAGGAAACTCCGGTAACACGCCATGGTTATACATTACCGCTCCGGCTGATGGGGATAGTGTCATGGCAGTAGGGGCTGTTGACCAGGCACGGATCTATGCTCCCTTCAGTTCGCAGGGGCCGACATATGATGGGAGAATAAAGCCAAACCTGGTTGCAGTTGGATACGGTACCTTTGTGCAAAGATTTGACGGAACTGTTGGGCCGGGGTCCGGAACATCCTTCTCCGCCCCGGTTATTTCAGGACTGGCAGCATGCCTCTGGCAAAAATTCCGGGATCTTCCGAATTACGAAATTATCAAAGTAATGGAGCAATCCTCATCCTTATTTCCTTATCCCAATCATTTAATAGGATATGGCATACCAAACATGACCGTAGCCAATGATATCATTACAGGAGATCCGATATCTAAGGAGAAAAGAGAATTGACCATTTTCCCGAATCCTGCCGTTTCGGCCATTTCAGTATCCCTGTCAGTTAGTGAGGGAAATTACATTCAGTATGATATTTTTAACCTTGAGGGACGGAAAATGGGCATTTCCGGATCAGTAACTGGTACAAATATTACAGAATTCACAATCAGATCTATTGATAAAATAACCCCGGGTATATATATTCTTAAAGTGACCACTCAATCCCATATTTATTCAATAAAATTCGTTAAAAGATGAGTAGCACTGATAGCAGGAGTATTAAAAAACTCTCTGAACTGAACCTTGAGGTACAGTCAATTATTCATGGACATTTCCCTGAAAATATCTGGATAATTGCCGAGATCAGTGAGATCAAGATTAATTCTGCGGGTCATTGTTACCTCGAACTTATTGAAAAAGATCAATCCAAAGACAAAATAAAAGCCAGGGCAAGGGCCACAATATGGTCCTTTGCTTTCCGTATGCTGAAACCATATTTTGAATCAGCCACCGGTTATGAACTTAAACAGGGAATAAAGATACTCATAAGCGTCAAGGTTGAATTCCATGAGGTATATGGCTATAGCTTAAATATCACTGATATCGATCCATCTTATACACTGGGTGATATTGAACGGAAAAGACAGGAGATCATCACCCGACTCCGGAAGGAAGGTGTTTTTAGCATGAATAAGGATTTGACTCTTTCCCCAGTTCCTCAAAAAATTGCTGTCATCTCCTCTGAAACTGCCGCTGGTTATGAAGATTTCATTAACCAGCTTGATAATAATCCTTATGGTTATTTGTTTTACTATAAACTTTTCCCCGGCATCATGCAGGGTGAACAGGCAGAATCAAGTATAATTGAGGCATTTGAAAGAATATTTAAATACTCTGATTTTTTTGATGCCGTTGTCATTATCCGTGGTGGAGGATCTAAATCAGACCTGGCGACATTCGATAATTATAACATCGCTTATTATATCACTCAATTCCCTGTTCCCGTGCTGACCGGGATTGGCCACGAACAGGACGAAACAATAGCAGATATGGTAGCCCATACCAGGTTGAAGACTCCAACAGCAGCAGCCGAATTCCTGATTGACAGGGTAAGTGAATTCGAACAGATCCTCATTCAATCAAAGATAAAGCTTGAAAGACTTTCCGGGACTATTCTCAATGAATACCACAAAAGCCTCAATTTAATACAGCAACGGATTATCAATATAATCAGTATCAGGATGCAATATCATTCAGACAGGCTTGGCCAGTTTTTAGACAAAATAAGATTGGCAACCAACAGTTTACTTGCGAAGCTCAACCTCCAACACCAGCATTATATCAGGAATTTTTTCCCCGCAGTAAAAAACAGGCTAAGCTTTCATTCAATGATGCTGGAAAATCTTATATTATCTCTCAGCAACAGGATTGATAAAGTATTGGAAATGAACAGTAAACATCTTGATTTATTGTATCAGAGAAATACAGATCTGGATCCGCAGAAGATCCTTGAACGCGGGTATTCCATTACCATATTTGATGGAAAACCTCTCAGGAACAGTAAGCAGGTTCAGAAGGGGAATTTAATTGAAACACGGTTGCATGAAGGCAGGGTCGCCAGTGAAATAAGAGAAGTTACCGATTGAAGTTATATTTTTTTGAAGAAGATTTTTTACTTTCGTTTGATTTTTAAAGCGCCGGAAAAGTATATGTTAAGGTCAATTCTGATTTTTATCATAATTACAGTTCTTTTAATTGATAATGGAAAGGCTCATTCTGATCCATATATTGATAGCCTGTTCACTCAATTGAGGAAAGTTGATGACACTTCACGTATTGATCTGTTTAATGAACTTGCACAATTGTACTGGCAACGCTCATTCGATACCAGCCTGATGTTTGCCACCCATGCACTCACTCTTTCAGAAAAAACAGATGACAGGTTCCGCATAGGGAATTCCCTTAATATGACCGGAAATGCGTATTATCTTCTCAGTGATTTCACCAAGAGTCTTGATTATTATCAAAGGGCATTGACCATCAGGCAGGAACTGGGAGACAGCAATGATATTGCCAGAACACTCAACAATATTGGTGCAGTCCACCTGAAAACACGCAGTTATGAAACGGCTCTGGAATATTTTAACAAGGCTCTTATGATATATTCCGGGCTTGGAAAAGATGAAATAGTTTTTATCCTGAACAATAATATAGGTGGATTATATCTCGAACAAAAAGAATATGGAAAGGCTCTGGAATATATACAAAAAGCATATGACATTGCCAGGGAAACTAATGATGAAAAACGAATTAATATAGCATTGAACAACCTCGGAGAGATTTCTGGTTCGCTTGAACGTTATGACCAGGCCCTTGAATATTTCGAAAAAGCAAGGAAAATCAGTGAAAACCAGAATGATCTCAATTCCCTCGCCACCATCCTTTTAAATATCGGTGCAATATATATTAAAAAAGGCCAGCCTGAAAAATCCCTGCCTTTTTTTGAGAAATCCATGGAACATGCTGGGGCAATTAATTCGATAAGCGTAAAGAGAGATGTTTATAAAAATCTGCACGATATTTACAGTGGATGGGGTAATATGGAAAAAGCACATGAATATTATGAATTGTACACTATAGCTAATGACAGTCTCAATTACCAGGAATCAAGTTTAAAAATAAAAGAGCTGGAACTGAAATACAATGCGGAAAACTTTAAAAATGAGATCGAACTGCTAAAAAGGGATAATGAAATTAAAAATCTCAGGTTGAACAGGCTAAGAATTGGTGTAATTGCGCTGGTAATTATTTTATCCCTGGCAGGTATGATTTGGATTATCAATTCAAAACGTAATCGGTTGAAGCGTGAAACCAACGATCTGCTGACTCAGAAAAACAAAGAACTTGAAGCTACCCTTCGCAGGCTTAAAGAATCGGAGTTAAATCTCAAAGAGCTGAATGCAACCAAGGATAAATTCTTTTCCATTATTGGCCACGACCTCAGGAATCCCTTAAATGCATTGCTGGGTTTCAGTGAACTGATATCAGGAACTACCCGTGATTATACTCTGGAAGAAATACGGAAATATAATAAAATAATAAATGATTCGGCCCGTAATATTCACCAGCTTGTTGAGAACCTCCTTGACTGGTCGAGATCACAAGCAGGTAATATTGATTTTTCACCTAAACATTGCACTCTCTTGCCTGTCACAAATGATATACAAAACATATTCAATATCCAGATAAAGAAAAAGAACATTACAGTATTCAATAATATACCTGAAAACTTCAATGTTTTTGCTGATAAAAATCTCCTGTCAACTATTCTGAGAAACCTGGTAAGTAATGCTATCAAGTTTACTCCCTCCGGTGGTTATATTACCCTTTCTGCCGAAAAATCAAACGGGAAAGTAGATATATCCGTTTCAGATACTGGAATTGGGATGACCAGGGATCAAATCAATAATCTATTCCATTTGGACACTCATGTTATTAAGAACGGCACATCAGATGAAAAAGGTACTGGCCTCGGACTATTACTATGTAAGGAATTTATCGATATCCATAAAGGCACTATACAGGTTGAAAGTGAACCTGATAAAGGCAGTACATTTACATTTTCACTCCCGTATTCAAAATAAAACTATGCAATATGTCTAAAACAGAAATTTCATACAAGGATGCTGTCCGTGAAATAGAGGAAATAATCAGGAAGATTGAAAGCGGTGAACTTAATGTGGATGAATTAACCGACAAAGTGAAAAGAGCCTCTGTATTACTTGAGATTTGCAGAAAAAAGCTGAAGATCGCAGATGAAGAAATATCAAAAATCATCGAAGGAATGAAAGAAGATACCTCAGCAAAATAAGTTTACTCCTCTGTTTTTGTTTCATAATCGATTGCTAAATCAAGATCCGGACAATAATCAATCAGGTTACATAATTCTACCGCAAATCCTACTTTCATATCATTTGATTGAAAAAATTCTTTTACTACGTGTTTGATCTGGCTTTGATTGGCTATAATCACTTGTACCGGGTCGACATCATCAAAATTATATTTTCCTACAACTTCATTAAGAAGAGCAATATTCTGGTTAAAGATATTCATGATATTACGATAGGAACGTTTGATTGCCTTCAGATGGTGGCCAATGACGCCAATAACTTCCATATTCTCGGCTTCAATAAGGGGACTCCCGGCATTACCCTGATGTATTGAGCAATCCACCTGAATGTAGTTCAGTCCATCCTGTAGCGTGAAAAAAGAAGATATTATACCACCCTTTATGGCCAGGTTACCCTGTTCACTATGATGCCCCAAAATCGCTATCGGATGACCGATATCAAAATTTATCTTTCTGCCACACTTAAGTGATGGGATCTTGCGAAACTCCTTGTCATCGAGCCTGATAATAGTATATCCAGGTAACTTATTATCACCCGGACTTAAAATACGATCACTGAAAGCCTTATAGGTAAGTGTTTTACCGGCTCTCTCCGTATAGCCATCTTCATTGGTGAATTTCAGGTAAACTTTATCCGGACGCTCAACCTTTGTAATAACGTCATCCGTAATCAAATAATCCCTTATTCTAAAACCAGTTAATGTGGTGATTCGTTCTCCGGCTTTACCTAAAAAGTAGATGGAACAAACTGAGGAGTGGCATTCTTTCCAGATTTTCCTGTACATTGAAATAATGTTATTGATCCTGAAAAGCAGGGTTTAGTATACACCTCCACCAACTCTCAGACCCCATTTTCAGGAAAATCCCGAAATATCAATCAGCCTTTTTTACCATTCCGTTTCCTGTCTTGGACAGGAAATTTGCGTAAATATAATTATTCTAATGAATATACTGCTTTCTGTTAGTACGTACTTTATAGAAAAATATTTATGAAATCAGCGGCGGAAACCTGGTTCTTATTTTTTATTATCCTTTTACCGTCAGAGTAGTTCGTTACCGTACATTGTTGATATACTGTGCAATTGCCACTCTTGTCGGGAGAATATCCCTTGCATACGCGTAATACATCTGGAGATATTTCGTCGATGAGTACAATTTTTCCGTCTCCATATTTCAATCTGCCTAATTCGAACTTACCATCTATGACATGAAGATCTTTTGATGTAAATTCTTGAGAAACGATTTCAGCAATATTCTTCACAAGCTCAACGCTCTGGACGATCTCATCTTTACTCATAGCGCCCGTTGCTTCTAATGCTTCCATTGTAATGAGAATGTCACTGTCCCCTTTTGTCCAAACCTCAACTACTTTATGAAGATTCTTGCAGGGTCTCACAAAGGGGTACCTTCTCCAGAAACTCCCGGTTGCATTATTTCTCCAGGTGAACTCAAGATTCAATAGCGGAGCTGATCCGGGAAATTCCGGTGATTCCATGGGCATGCAAAGGGGGATGGCAGGCTCCACAACCATTTCATTCTCTTTAATTGTGTCGATGTAATGTGAAGGGATACCCTTCTCTTTCAGCAATTTAAATAAATGTGTGGCAAACCTGCAAGCAATTGCACCTTTCCCCGGAATGTGGCCGACAACATTATCGTATCCAGGATCAAAAACAGTTTTTCCGTTCTCAATGTAGCCTGTCGCTTTATCTGTAAAAACAAATCGATACTTACCAGAATATGGTCCTTCTGTTATATCAAAAACATCTTTCGATTTTCCGCGGTAGACAAGGTTTTTTTCTGTCATGAGTATTTTTCATTTAAATTACAGATGGTAAATATACCCTTCAATAATTATTTTGCAAATCATTTGAGACATTTTCCTCAAAATTTCAACATCACCCCACCAAACATGTGAAATCCGGCCTGTGGGAAATATCCATCAGTATATTTTTCCGCTCCTCCCTCATAATATCTGTAGATCTGTGCATTAGTTTCGTACTTTGCATTGAAAATATTATTCAGCTGCAGACTCAGTCCTATTTCCTGAATCAGTTTTGTTTTGAAATTGTATCGGATCGTCAGATCATTCACAAAATAATTATCAAGAGTCCTGTCTTCAGATGAGGTATTATCAATATATTGTTTACCAACATATTTGGATTGAAGGATTATTTTCAGGTCATTGATGACTTTATAAGTGATGCTGCTTCCCCCAATTATCGAAGGTGAAAATGCCAGGTCCCTATCTCCCAGGTTTCTGCTGAACTGGTATGGTTGTGTTTCGGGATCTGTCCAGTAATCCCAGTTATCCACATACCCAGTAAATTTCTTTACTCTATTCCTGCTGAGAGTTAGATTAACATCCAGGTGTAACCTGTTTAATGGGTGCAATCCAGCCATAAGTTCAAAACCAGCCCGGTAACTTTTGGGGATATTTGTCATAATGGGTGCCCCAACATTATTTATTTCACCTGTAAGTATCAGCTGATCACGGTAATTCATAAAATACAGGTTTGCTTCCAGGTAAAATTTATTCAGACCAGCCTTATAGCCCAGCTCATAATCAAACAGAGTTTCATTTTTCGGGGCAGGGTGAGTAGTATCTGCATCTGTGAAATTTGATCTGTTGGGTTCCCTGTTGGCCACTGCAAAAGAACAAAACACGCTGTGATTGCTGTTAAACTCATAGTTTATTCCGAATTTCGGATTGAAGAAAGAGTAAGCATTATCCTGCGTGATATCGCGAAGATCTTCATGAAGCCCGCTTATCTTGTGCCTGATAAACCTGTATTGAAGGTCAACATATACAACCATGCTGTTCAATAAATGGAAATTAAGTTTCATGAAAATGTTTGCATCGGTCTTGAGTCCCGTTCCGTGATACCATTCGTGGTTAATTTCACTTTCTCCGGCATACCTTGCCCATATTACCCTGCCATAATGCCTGCCATCATATCTGTTAAAGCTTCCGCCAAAATATCCATCAATCACGTCTTCCTTGTAGAGTAATGACCAGGTTAATCCATAGAAATCATTATCAAGCCATTTTCTCCTTACCAGATCAGTTGAATTTATTGTATCATTTCCGGTTATTACCTGTTCAATCCTGTAATCTGCAAGCGATTGATCCTGCCTGTACTCTTCATAATATCCTTTACCTCTGGTATAGTGTAGTGCGGCATTAAAAAATAATTCCCTGCTGACTTCATTCGAGAATATTAATTGATAATGATTCTGCTGATAATTATCTGTCTCGTTATCATACCAGGAAGTATCACCGTCATCTGATATGATCATTCCTGCAGGATTAAAACGCCTGTCAGAAGAAAGCAGATTAGAAGGAACTCCATACCATGCCTGGTACGTTTTTTCCTTTCCCGAAAAAATATTGAATTTCAGCATGGTTTTGCCAGTATAATATCCCGCCTGCAAGTGATATGAATTCAGGTCGGAAAATGCCCTGTCAATAAATCCATCCGATCTGATACCCGACATCCTGAAATCCAGGGTAAATTTGCCGTTTAACACACCGGTCCCAACACTGATGCTGTTTCTCAGGGTATTAAAACTTCCAAATGAAGAATTAATAATGGCATAAGGTCGCCAGTTCATGGTGAAAGTCTGAAAATTCATTGTCGCCCCGAAACCAGCTGCTCCGTTTACCGAAGTCCCTACACCCCTTTGTATCTGGACATTATCGATAGAGCCGGCAAAATCAGGAAGATCCACCCACCAGACACCATGAGATTCTGAATCATTCAGAGGTATGCCATTTACGGTAATATTTATCCGGTTCAGGTCTGTTCCCCTGATCCTGAAATTTGTATATCCAATTCCGGTGCCAGCATCAGATGAGGAAACCATGGAAGGTGTAAAACTTAGTATATGAGGAATATCCTGTCCAAAATTACGCTCTTCAATTTCATTCTTCTTGACATTTGTATAGTTTACCGGTGTGGTTCCATTCGCACGGGTGGATAAGATAACCACCTCCTCAGCAATGATATTTGCTTTTGATAAAATAAAGTTGACTTCTGTGTTCGATTCCAGGTTTACGATACTGGATTTAGAATTATATCCGATAAGCGAAACGTTCAGGATATAAGTGCCATGTTTTATATTTCTAATAACAAAATAGCCATTGATATCCGTCACCGCTCCCTGGTAAGTATTTTCAATAACCACATCGGCATTGGTCAGAGGTGAACCATAATCATCTGTCACTTTACCAGATATATCCGATTGCGGATACATCAGGTTAACAATCCCTGATAGAAAGCATGATAAAACAAGGAAATTCCTCATTGCCCTGCAAATAAAAAATGCAAAATGTCTGGTTGTTCATATTTCCCTTCGCCAGTATTACCTGGATCAGGTCCTAAGGGTATAATCTCAGCCCGTTAATTTAAGGCACCCCCTTAGCGAAGAATAGCAAAGTTAAACAAAATGGGAACGTTTTTCAAATTGTATTCAGTCAATTAAAACAATCAGGAAATAAAAATCGAAAAACTAAACTAGAAACTTGTAACCTGTTGCCTGATTTCCTATTCCACTTTCAGGACTTCTTTGAATGCTTTTTTGAAAGTTTCTTTTGGTAATGCGCCCAGGGCCATTTGCGGTTGTCCTTCTTTTGGAATAAACAGCAGCGATGGTATGCTTTGAATACCAAATATGCCTGCAAGTTCCCGTTGCTCCTCAGTATTCACCTTATAAATATTCAATTTCCCGGCATATTCATCTGCCAATTCTTCAAGAATCGGGGCAACCATTTTGCACGGCCCGCACCAGTCTGCATAAAAATCAACAATGCAGGGAAGTTCACCCTCATATTTCCAATCCTTGCTGTTTTCATAATTAAATACTTTCTGCTTGAAAGTCTCCGTCGTCAAATGCTCAGTCATCATATAAAGTTTTATATTTAATAATTTACATATTTACAAAATTAACTATTTCTTCATTATTCTCAAAGTTTATGCCATAAATATTCTTAATTCTTAACTCAGTTAATTTTGTAATTTTGTCACAATCGCTAACAAAATGTCATACTCTTTGAAACAATACCTTCAGCATAGGATTTTTAATATTATAAAAGGAATTATCGCCCATGACAGCCTGCCCACATACGTAATTGGCGGCTATGTGCGCGATTCAATAATGGGCAGGCAATCAAAGGATATTGACATTGTCGTGGTCGGCAGCGGAATTGATCTCGCCAGGAAAGTTGCAAAAGAAATCGGTCCGGATATATCCCTTAGTGTCTTTAAAAGCTTCGGCACTGCAATGCTGAAATTTGAGGATTCTGAAATAGAGTTTGTCGGGGCCAGAAAAGAATCTTACCGCCGTGAATCACGGAAACCAATCGTTGAAAATGGCACACTTGAAGATGATCAGTGCAGGCGTGACTTCACCATTAATACCCTTGCCATTGGACTTCACGATAAACAGTATGGAAAGCTTATAGATCCTTTCAACGGACTCGATGACATTAAAAACAGGATCATCCGGACACCCCTCAATCCCGATATTACTTTTTCAGATGATCCCCTCCGCATGATGAGAGCAATCCGGTTTGCCACCCAGCTGGATTTTAATATCGATCAGGAAACTTTGGATTCAATCCATCGGAACAGAGAAAGAACAGGCATCCTGTCGAGGGAACGTATCACAGATGAACTGAATAAAATCCTGATGTCTCCCAAACCATCCGAAGGTATTAATCTTCTCGAAAATACTGGCCTCCTGGAGTTGATTTTCCCTGAAATTCAGGCATTGAAAGGTGTCGAAGACCAGGATGGCGTCAGTCATAAAGATAATTTTTTTCATACCATAAAGGTCCTTGAAAATATCAGTAAGAAGTCCGATAATTTATGGCTAAGGTGGGCAACACTTCTTCATGACATTGGCAAGCCTGCCACCAGAAGGTTCGATCAATCGACAGGGTGGACCTTCCATGGACATGAATTCCTGGGGTCAAAGATGGTCGAAAATATCTTCAGAAAATATAAACTCCCTCTGAATGAAAAAATGAAATATGTTCAGAAGCTCGTTCTTCTTCATCTCAGACCTATTGCCCTTTCTCAGGATGAAGTTACCGATTCAGCAGTCCGGCGGCTTATTTTTGATGCTGGTGATGATATCGGTGACCTTATGATGCTTTGCGAGGCTGATATTACATCTAAAAACAAATTAACAGTAAAACGACATCTCCATAATTTCAGGATTGTCAGGAAGAAAATCAAAGAACTTGAGAAAAAAGATTCCGTCCGCAACTTTCAGCCCCCCATCACCGGAGATTTGATAATGACTACTTTTGGAATTCCCCCCTCCGAGCCGGTTGGTATAATTAAAAGTGCTATCAAGGATGCAATCCTCGACGGCGTGATCCGGAATAATTACGACGAGGCCTATAAGTTCATGCTGGAGAAAGGGAAGGAATTAGGACTTACCCCGAAATGACAGCAGTCATGCTGAACTTGTTTCAGCATCTCGTTGAATATTAAGAGGATCCTGAAATAAATTCAGGTTCCTGAAACGAAACAATCTATAATCTTTAGACATCATAATTCCCAGTATAGGTCTTTTAAATCAGGATTAAAGGACTTAATAAGATTAATTTTCCATTCTCTATGCCAGTTCTTAAGCTGTTTTTCGCGACAAATTGCATTTCTAATATCTGGTATTTCTTCATAATATAATAAATCGGTAAGTTTATATTTACCTGAAAATTTTGATCCAATCCCTTCCTTATGCTCTGTAATTCGTCGTTTTAGATTATTGGTCACCCCTACATAAATTGTAGTCCTCTTTTTATTTGATATAATATAAATGAATCCTTTTTTCATAATCCCTTTATTATTTCCAGCACTACTGGTAGATGATCGCTGTATCCTCCCTGATATATATATCCATTATATGTCCTGAAAGGTTTCTGTCCTGTATAAGCCTCGTCCTCCTTAATTAAAAAATCATAACCAATTATTTCTGTTTCAAATGAACTTGTTTTAACAAGTAAACCGCCGGATATAATGAACTGATCGAAAAGGTACCACCTGCCTTCAAATTTCAGGGTTCCGGTTATGGATTTTTTTATGGGAGGGACAAGGTCGTAAAGATCGTTAGCGATAATCTCATTCCCTGATATTAAATCACCAGGCACCGAAACTCCCGATACTCCTGATCTGGTTTTCAGAACCTTACCTGAATAAAGCATTTCTTTACCTTCTTGCATTGCAGCTTCAGTTACTCCAAATTCAGTTTTCACAATTTTTCCTGAATAGGGTGGCCTTTCATCTCCCTGTACTTTAACACCCAAAATTTCAGATATACTTTCATCCCAGGGTTCGTCATTAAAATCACCCATGATTATGATTTTACATCCATGTTCTGCAGCGAAAAGACTGTCAATATTTCGCTTAAGGACTAATGCTGCCGCCTGTCTTTTATGTATGGTTTCAACCAGCCCGGGATATCTTGATGGCCAGTGATTCACAAAAATATTTACAGTATCAAGCGATTTTATGATACCTTTTACAAACAGGATATCTCGTGTAGGATCGTCACCAGTCTTTAATCCGGTTACCGGAATAAATGAAGTTTTCAGGGGTCTGAACGAAGCAGGAATGTACAGCATTGCCACATCTATACCTCTCAGATCGGGAGAATCGTGGTGTATAATTTGGTATTCAAATTTTGAAAGAGGTGTCATCCTCGTTAATCGTTCCAGCACCCATCTGTTTTCAACTTCGCACAGGCCAATGATATCGGGAGGTTCCCATCCTATCGACATAATCACTTTATAAGCATTATTTAATTTCTGGTTGAAACGTACCCATGTCCAACCATGGTTCCCTCCGAGAGTAAATTCATCATCAAGTTTTAATGAATCATCAAATGGATCAAAGAAGTTTTCGACATTCCAGAACATAATATTGAAGTTCTTCTCCTCCTCCTGTCCAAAAGTAACGTTGCATGAGCAAAAGACTAGAAGACAAACAATAAAAATCCAAAACTTTGTCATGAACAATAATAGAATTAATGTGACTCCAAACATTAATCCAAGAAGAAGCTAATTATCGTACAGGGAGGGAGGAAATAGTTCTCAGTTGAGCTTTGATTTACATGACTTGTGGACTTGCAGACTTATAGACTTGTGGACTTGTTCAGCGAAGCGTATCTCCTTCGATCCTCTCATAGGCTCCGATATCAGGACCATCGTCTTCCAGCCGGCTTCTGCCAAGGAGATCATAACTGTAAAGGATAGCATAATCCATTAATCCCCTGTCTTTTGCAGATGACAGAGTATCGAGCTGGTAATTATTAACCTCAATGGAATCAAACTTTGGGTCTTCGTAGTTAAGGATCGTTTTGAAACGAGTCTGGTCGTTCAGGTTGAATTTTTCAGTATCTATTCTGGTCACGCAATGATCAAGTTCATAGTTCAGGATCGTATTTGGAAATGAATCTATCTCGAATTCGCTGTCACGGCTCCCATATATGATGCAATTCCCAAAAAAGACTTTTTCAAAGGGCCGGATCTGGTAATTGCCATTGATATCCTCGTAATAGTTCTTCAGCGCTACTGCCGGAGTTGAACGGGTTGTGGGCCAACTTCCCCAGTAATTGGCAATGGTACAATGGTAAAATTCGTAATCCCCACCAATAAGCAAAGCAAGAGCAAATTGCCCGCAATTCCCGACGACACAGTTACTGGCTTTTATAATTGTGCCAAGGCCGAGTATTCCCACCGCCGACATGTTTATAATAACTGAATTTGAAATTTCAAGAGTTGGTGTGACTAAACTTGCGAGTGTATCGGCTTCAATACCTATTATCCCATTCTTGATGATAGCATAATTTATCCTGTTATCATGACTACCTGGAAGCAGCCATAATCCATCCCACTGTCCGGGAATATCCTTATAAAGCTGCTCCAGCCTGTCACCCTGAAAAGTGACCGGATTATCCTTAGTGCCATTCACAACAATTGTTCCGGCAACGTATAAACGGGAATCACGGTGAAAGTGAATAATAACACCTTCTTCGATGGTTAGCACCTCGTTTGTATCGATCAGCATGGAATTAAACACAAGGTATGGCTTATCGTTAATCCATGTTTCCGAATTAATTATTTCACCATTTATCAAGTGGACATCCTGTCCCCAGGCTACAAGATCCACATCCTGGATATTTCCGTTTGTGACAAACACAATTGAATCCTGGATCATCAGGAGTGAATTGGCATTATTCGGATCGAGTGTTACTCCGACAAAAATGTAAATTGAATCTTTTGGAGGGATTTCTACGTCAATTGCAGTATTTTCTGAAACCCCGTCTATATTAAGCCTGAATACCGACCCTTCCCCACCTGCCAGTTCAATGGATGAGATTTTTAATGGTTGATCATAGTGGTTATATATTCTCAGCTGTTTGGTGGTTGAACCAATAGTGGTAAAGATGGTGTCGAAAAAGACCGTATCAGAGGAAAATCGGAGCTTTGCCTTAGGATCTGTAATTATATCAAACCTTTCGCAGGAGATAAAACCGGCAAATAAAACAATGATGGAGAGATATATGATTTTTCGGATCATATTTTAAAAATTCGTGTAAAAATAATCATTCCTTCCTGATCGAAAGTAATTCAGACGTATTGATAACGGGAATCTAGTGGATTAATTACTGAACAGGAGTTTGAAATTGTCCCAGCTAATCTGCAATATGAATCTGAATTAAAATATTTCTCAAAATTTCTGATTTTTTTGGAAAATAATAAAAATAGTTATATCCTACCTCATTGAATATCAGTTAGATAATTAAATATTATCTAACAAATTTTTTCTTTAATTTATTATTTCAAAATGTCACTGAACCTGAACATAATACCCTGGAAATCATGAAAAAACTTTCATTTCTTACGATATCGCTTATGCTAGTTTTTTCAACTATTATCACCGCTCAGACAAATATCCCCGCAAGTGCTGTTTCTGGTACATGGACAAAAGCACAATCACCTTACAGGATCCAGGGTGACATTAATGTACCATTTGGCTAAACGCTTACGATTCAATCAGGCGTATCAGTTGAATTCCAGGGGTACTATATGCTGAACATTAAAGGAAATGTCAAGGCATTAGGTGCACCTGGTGACACAATTCTTTTTACTGTAAAAGATACAACAGGTTTTAATAATATTAAAAATGGAATTGGTGGCTGGAACGGAATCAATATTGATAATTCGGATGGGACTATGTGGGACAGCGATACGTCTGTTTTTCAATATTGTAAATTCCAATATGGTAAATCCATTGAAACCACAGGAGAATATGGAGGGGAAGCAATGTTTATACAACAGTTTTTAAAAGTTCTGATCCGGAACTGTGTATTCAGGACAAATCATTCCAGAACTAATGGTGGTGCAATATGCCTGGATTCATCAAGGGAAACAATAATAGGTAACCTTATCGTAAATAATTATTCAAAATCTTCCGGAGGAGGAATTAAGATGAATTCTTCCTGGCCAAAGCTAATTAACAATCACATTTGCAATAATCATGGTGGATGGGTTGGTGGTATTGAAACCTGGGGCCTTTCTAATGCTAATTATTATAATAATATTATATGGGGGAATACCGAGTTTGATGGAATAAAATCAGCCAATCAGGTTAGAATCAGCAGTACGTCTTCCACGCCCAACTTTTATAATTGTATTATACAGGACGGTATTGTTGGAATTCCTGATTACAATGGCCAATCTGCAAATAGCGGTATCGATGCTAATGGTCTTGATGCTGAATGGACTTTATCCAATACAAGTCAGGTTATTAATCATGGTTCAAACGTCGTTCTGGATGGACCATTCATTGAAGCTGATCTCATGGGAAATCCCAGGATTATTCATGGGATTATTGACATTGGCGCTTTTGAGAAGCAAATAAACTCAATAACAGTATCCGGTACAATAAATGAAAATACATCATGGATAATGAAGCTACTTATATATGTCAGGTCTCAAATGAATGTGAAGTAGTAGAAAGTACACCCATAATTTTAATCGTCGCTCCCCAGATTTGTATGGTTACTGTTGACCTGGAAACAGGCAAAAACCTTATCATATGGGAGAAAAAAGGTTTGGCTCAGGTTATAGAATATAATATTTACAGGGAAAGCATTGTAGCCGGCCAATATGAACGCATCGGGCAGTTGCCATATAATGCCCTGAGTGTTTTTGTGGATACTATTGCTGATCCCTCGGAACAGGCATGGATATATAAAATTACTGCAACAGAATCAGAAGGATTCGAATCAAATATCGAAGATAATCGCTTGAAGACAGGGATTTATGATTCACGTATTGCAGGTAACCTGACTATTTACCCAAATCCTTTCAATGAAATGACCACATTGAAATTCCCAAATCCAGAAAACAACCTGTTCCGGCTTCGGGTCATAGATCTGACTGGCAAAATTTTATGTGACATTAATGGTATATCAGGATCTGATTATGTCCTGGAAAGAGATGATCTTGAAAAAGGATATTATATTATTGAACTGAGCGGAGATAAGGTTTACAGGGGTAGGATTGTAGTGGAATAGGAAAAGTCCACAAGTCT
>Ga0153916_10001034_pt1 | contig 19527 bp, 25 predicted proteins | sample Opewatmetagenome_FD_109642 | JGI IMG/M metagenome (GOLD analysis project Ga0153916, IMG submission 109642) | Freshwater wetland microbial communities from Ohio, USA - Open water 3 Core 3 Depth 4 metaG | ecosystem: Environmental > Aquatic > Freshwater > Wetlands | place: USA: Ohio, Lake Erie... | reverse complement strand
GCGCGTGCGCGCCGAGGCGAACCAGAGTGCGCACGGAAGCGTCACCTGGGCGCAGCAGCAGGGGTACATCGCGGCCCTCGAAGACGTCATCGCGGCGGAAGAGCACAACACCACGCTCGAACGTGCCCGCGACTGTCGGCAGATCCGCGCCCGGAACGGGCAGTAGGAGGCAGCCGTGGGTCTCTACATGAGCATGTACATCGGACCGTACGCCGAGGCGACTGCGAGTGCGGTCGAGCGCGAGATCGCCGTGTACGGCTGCACGAATAGGCAATGCGCGCGGTGGAAGGATCGAGAGGGGTGGCCGCTCGCCGCGGCGTTTTGCGCGACGTGCGGCTCCCCGACCGGTCAGACGACGAAGAAGTCGAAGAAGCACCCGTCGCCGTACGAGGCGCTCGGCGAGAGCGAGCGCCTGTCGCCGATCAGCGACGACGGCGCCGATGGCGTCTGCTACTTCATCCCGAACATCCGCGGCGACGGGTGTGGCGAGCGTCTCGGTGGCGACAGGGGCGAGGACCATCACCTGGATCTGTCCGACGTGGATCGCGAAACCGAGATGAAGAAGTTCGCGGAGCAGTTCTCTGAGGAACTCGACGCGTTGCGCAAGGTCTATGACGTCGAGATTTGCTGGGGCCTGCAAGTCCACTGGAGCTAGGTCATGCACTTCGACATCAAGCAGCACACGGTCTATCTCGCGCGGCACGGAAGCCACGCGTACGGCACGTCGTTGCCTGAGTCGGACATCGACACCAAGGGCTTCGCGGTGTCGCCGAAGAAGTTCGTGCTCGGCTTTGCGTACAACTTCGAGCAGCATCAGAGCGCGCCACGCAAGAAGAACGCCGACGGCGAGGATGCGTCGCCAGAGGCGGCTGCGGAAGAGGACACGGCGATCTACGACATCCGCAAGTTCTGCCGGCTAGCCGCGAACTGCAATCCGGCGATCATCGAGGTGCTCTTCGTAGAGGACGAGGACGTGCTCCAGATGCATCCAGCTGGGCGTCTGCTCCGCGAAAACCGAGACCTCTTCCTTTCCCGGAAGGCGCGGTACTCGTTCAGCGGCTACGCGATCTCGCAGCTGAAGAGGATCGAGACGCACCGCGGCTACCTGCTCAATCAGCCGACGCACAAGCCGACGCGACAGGAGTACGGACTCGGAATCGTCTCGAAGATCACGCCAGACATGATGGGCGCGTTCGACAAGCTCGCAGAACGCGGCGAGCAGGCACATCCGAACGTGATGGAGATGGTGCAGCAGGAGAAGCGCTACCGCGCGGCGCTGAATCGCTGGAACCAGTACGAGAACTGGAAGGCGACGCGCAACGAGAAACGCGCGGCGCTCGAAGCGAAGTTCGGCTACGACACGAAGCACGGCATGCACCTCGTGCGGCTGCTGCGCATGTGTCGCGAGATCTTGACGGACCACCGCGTGTTCGTGCGTCGACCCGACGCCAAGGAGCTTCTGGGGATTCGCCTCGGCGAGTGGTCGTACGACAAGCTGGTCGCGTGGGCGGAGGCGCAGGACGAAGAGATGCAGGCGCTCTACAAGGCGTCGACTCTGCGGCACGCGCCGGACATGGAGAAGCTCAACGACCTCTGCGTCGAAGCGCAGGAGCTGTACTGGAGGTCGCCGTGAGTCGTATCAGGCCTTCGGGGCAGACGGCTGGCCGTGGTGCCGGAGCCCTGCGTGCGGCCGAGGACGCCGAGGAGCTTCTGGCCGCGTCGAAAGAGAAGCTGGCGCGACTGGAGGCGATTGCGAACACGTTCTACGCAGCCTCTGCGATGGCTGGCGTGCACAGCTTCATCGAGCACACGGGCCTGATGAACGAACACATCAAGTTGCTGCGACTTGCCGCAGCAGCAGGCATCGATCCCGAGTTCGTCAGCCGACACGGCGGCCAGGGCGTGCCGATGGCCGGGTACCACGCGCAGTACCTGGGCGAGAAGTTCGGCTGCATGTTCGCTCCATTTTTCACGAAAGAGACCTGGCAGATCTTCTGCCGTGTGGTCGAGAAAGAGATCGCGCCATGATCGATGAGCTTCAGGGCAAGGTCGTTCCCATCAAGATGTGGGCGAACCGCCGCGACGTGGAGTCGGCTGCGCTCGACCAGCTGAAGGGCATCGCGGCACTGCCGTGGGCGTTCAAGCACGTCGCGGTGATGCCTGACGTCCATCTCGGCAAGGGCGCCACCGTCGGCTCGGTGATCGCGATGAAGGGCGCGCTCTCGCCAGCTGCGGTAGGTGTCGATCTTGGTTGCGGCATGGCTGCGGTCGAGACGAACCTGACGTCGCACGATCTGCCGGACTCGCTGAAGGCGTTGCGGTCCAGCATCGAAGAGGCGATCCCGGTCGGCCCGAACGGGCACGATGCGATGCACAAGAGCGCGCGGAAGTCTGCGCTCTGGGCGAGCTTCACGACGCTTCACGAGAGCGTGCAGGACAAGTACGGCAACGCGATGAAGCAGATGGGCACGCTCGGCGGCGGCAACCACTTCATCGAGCTTTGCCTCGACTCGAAGGACCGCGTGTGGATGATGCTGCACTCGGGGAGCAGGAACATCGGCAAGTGCCTCGCCGAGATCCACATCTCGAAGGCCAAGACGCTCGCGCACAACGCCTTGCTGCCGGATCGCGAGCTTGCGGTGTTCCTCTCCAAGACGCCGGAGATGGAGGCGTACGTGCGCGATCTGACGTGGGCGCAGCAGTACGCCAAGGAGAACCGCACGGTCATGCTCGCCATCTACAAGGATGTGCTGCGCGCGATGTGCCCGAAGGTGGAGTTCGAGGACGAGATCTCCTGCCACCACAACTACGTGAGCCACGAGTGTCACTTCGGCGAGGATGTGATCGTCACGCGCAAGGGCGCGATCTCGGCGCGCGAAGGCGAGTGGGGCATCATCCCGGGCTCGATGGGCACGTGCTCGTACATCGTGAAGGGTCGAGGCAACCCGGACTCGTTTCACTCGGCATCGCACGGCGCCGGCCGCCGCATGTCGCGCGGCGCGGCGAAGAAGAAGTTCACGCTCGAAGATCTCGCGACGGCGACCGAGGGCGTGGAGTGCCGCAAGGACGGCAGCGTGCTCGACGAGATCCCCGGCGCCTACAAGGACATCGACACGGTCATGGCGAACCAGGCCGACCTCGTCGAGATCCACGAGAAGCTCAAGCAGATCATGTGCGTGAAGGGCTGAGCCATGCTGGGACGCTGGGCATGCGAGCGCAGGGGTGGGACGCTGAGGGTCTCGGGGATCGAGCACGGAGACCACGACATCCTCAAGCACTGCGTGTTGCCGAACCACGACGTGATCGTACTGGTGCGCTGGCGTGGTCGCAGCGTATGGTCCTCGCTCGGCCAGACCAGGTACGCCGCGACCACGTATGAGGTGTTGCGTCTCGTGCCGATCAACGCCAACGCGTCGTCGTGGAGCAACGTGTTCCCCGACCTGCCGCGGGAGGAGCGCCCGGCGTTCGAGGGCTGGTACCGGTGTGACGAGACGATCAAGGAAATCGAGCCCGGGCGTGACCGAAAGGCAGTCGCCGCGCTGAAGGCGCTGGTCGACGCATACGCCGCAGTGAACAGCTACGCGTAGACGTTCGGTGCTGGTATTCTCTCGGCCCATGGGCAAGCAGACGCAGACGAAGCAGGGCAAACCGGTGGAGACGACAGAGATGCGGTGCATGACGTGCCGGCACCTACAGCGCGTGAAGACGGGCGCCGCGGTTCCGGCGTGCGAACGCTGCGGAAGCGATCTACAGGTGACGTGATGTACGAGCAGCGCATCGCGCACCTGTGCTCCGTGTGTACGCAGGAGATCGACTTCTGGCGGCAGCTGAATCGCGGCGCGGTCCAGCTGCTGCGTGGGGACGCGAAGTACGCCGTGTGCTGCTGCTGCGGGCAGTCAGTCGAGGACGCCGCTGACGCGGCGTACCGTCGCCGTTTCGAGAGATGGGCGCGTCAGCAGAGGGCGCAGCAGCGTCGTGAGGCTGAGTGGCCGAGAGGTAGATCGTGATCGCCGGCTGGGCCAAGCCGTACGCAGAGAGGCTGCTGGCCGGTGAGACCGTGTCGTTCAGGCCTCGTGGAAACTCGATGACGCCGCGGATCAAGTCCGGGCAGTTGTGCACGGTCGAGCCGCTTTCGGTGATGCCAGAGATCAACGAGGTCGTGCTCTGTTCCGTGCACGGCGCGTACTACCTGCACCTCGTGAAGTCGACGAGCCCCGAGAAGCAGATGTGCCTCATCACCAACAACCATGGCCGCGTGAATGGCTGGATCGGCCTGTCTCACATCTACGGGCGCCTCGTGAAAGTGGAGCCGTAGCATGGCGTACATCTGGTACATGAGCGTGAACTTCGGTGACGACCGCGCGGCGGCAGATCGCTTCGTCGAAGAGTACGACGGCAGCGAGTTCCAGGTTCCGGGCGAGACGGCGTTCACCATTCACCTGGATCATGGCGTTGAGGACGACCATCGCAACGGCTGGGAGGTCTGTGTGATGCCCCTCGTTGGGCTGCCTGGGGTGAAGCCGGCGCCAGGGTCGTTCTTGAATGGAACGGCAGGCCCGGCAGACGATCTGGAGGCCTCAGATCTCGACGCCGCCGCTGTGGTCATCTACGAACGCCTGAAGAAGTGCATCGGCTACTCCTGGGCGATGTTCAACTGCGAGCCCGGCGGGTGGCGTTCGCCGAAGAAGCTCGTGGAAGATCTGAGCCCAGGCGGCTTTCTTCGTGAGCGCGGCCTGGCCGGCCTCGAAGGCCTTGTGATCTCGGAAGCGCTGTGGAACGAAGCGCAGCAGCCCGAGCACTTCGTTCGTTTCTGCGACGGGTTCATGTGGTGCCCTTGGGTGGGCTCGATGCGAGGGGTGTGGAGATGAGCGAGAAGGTGTCCCCGAGGTCCGCGCGCCTGTGCCTCGATGGGTGGGCTGGCCGCAGCAGTGTGGCGATCGAGGTCATTGGCGAAACAGCGAAGCGCTACCGCGTGCGCTTCCTCGAAGCGACGACGTTGCCGCACTTGGCATCTGCGGCGATCGGCGACGTGAAGCTCGTGCCCAAGCACAGCGTGGTGATCAAGGGCTGATGCGTATTGCGATCGTCGGCTCTCGCGAGTTCAGTGACGCCGCGTTCGTCGAGCGCTGCGTTGAGCGGCTCGCCAAGAAGCATGGGGACGATCTCGTCATCGTAAGCCGTGGGCTTCGCGGCGTCGGCAAGCTCGTCGAGGCCGCCGTGCCGAAGTTCTGCAAGCAGCCGCTGGAAGTGCGCCCGTCGCCGTGGTCAGAGGGCAAGACGTGGTCGGAGATCGAAGACGGCAAGAAGTCCAACAGGCTCTTCGTGAAGTCGGTCGATCAGCTGGTCGTGCTCTGGGATGCGAAGGCCGACATGCGTGGTCGCGACGTGTTGCACGCGGTGAAGTGCGGGCTGGAGTTCCGCAAGCCCGTGTTTTTGTACGACGTGCAGGAGAAGGTCTGGTTGACCGAGCGCGCCGATCAGTGGAAGCGCACCGAGGTCGAGCACCCGCTTCTCTCTGCGTGGTTCCGCGCCAGCAATCCGCGGCGCTACGGCTTGACGAGGTAGCGCCGCAGGCGCGACCATCTCGGCCTATGGCCTGGGTCGCGCTCGTCCTTGGTGCCGTTCTGCTCGCCGGTCTCGTTGGCGGCGTGGTGTTCTTCTCGCGCGTGGATACGTGGGTGGCGAAGCTCGAAGCTAGGCTTGCCATCAAGATCCCGCCGCTGCCGAAGTCGTTGAGGATCTTCCTGTTGTTCCCGGCCATCGGCGTCGTCTACTGGCTCGTGCGCATGCGGTACGGTGACAGGGACATGCTCGCGTCGTACGTTTGGTCGCGAACCAGGCGCATGGCCGAGCGCGGCGAGTACGACTGGGCGAGCGTGCGAAAGCTGGAGAAGCATCTTTCCGCGCAGTTTCCCGGCGTGGAAGCCCTGGTGCGCTTGCACGACCGCGTGGAAAGGGAACCCATTCGCGACGAGGACGACGAGGACGATGTGTAGGTGCGGCTCCGACGATTTTTTGTGTATGCGCGTTTTCTTCTTGACGCCTCTTGCAGAGCCTGTCAGACACATAGGGTGAACCCGGGGCCGACGCCCCGCAGAACGAGAAGCTACCCTCCGTGACAAGCACCTCCATCGCCATGCTCCCGACGTCGCTGCCGCTCCGCGGTCGCGATCTCGGAGTCGTGTGCGCGTGGCAGGGCTTCGGTTACGCGCACAGGAATCAGGAGAAGCCCAGACCGCCCTCGTAGGGAAGCACGGACATGATGTCCAGCAACCAACGAGGGCGCTCCGGGAAACCGAGCGCCCTTTCTGTTTTTCTGCCGGTCGTTACGCTGGGCGTTGGGCACGCTGTAAACGTGCTGCCTTCGGGCATGAGTGGTTCGATTCCACTGGCCGGCATCGGGACAAGATCATGACAAGCGTTCACATCATCGAGAGATACAAGCGAGTCCGGGAACGGCTCAAGGCCGCGCGCCTGCGTGGCGAAGACGAGGATGCGATCCAGGACGAACTGGACGCGCTCTGGGCGATCATGTCGCCGGTCGATCGCCGCACGGTGCTTGGCGTCGAGGGACGAGAGGAGAAACGCGCTGCCGCGTGAACGCGGGAGCGTAGCTCAGTGCGGTAGCAGCAGCCGGCCTTTAACCGGCAGGTCGTGGGTTCGAGGCCCACCGCTCCCAGTGGCAGCAGTACAGCGGGACGTAAGCATACGTGGCGATGCACTCGGCTCTTACCCGAGCGAACGGGGTTCGATTCCCCGCCGTCCCATCCGGGTTCGTCTAATGGCAGGACGACAGTTTCTGGCACTGTCTATCGAGGTTCGATTCCTTGACCCGGAATGGTTCAGCTGCTTCGGCGGCCTTTGAAAACTGAATAGGAACCGAAGAAGACGGCTGGCACCGATCGGGTGCCAGCCCATTCCGGGAAAGCCGATCGGTCAGGCACGCGGCTGTTAACCGCGCTGGCGCAAGCCTATGGTAGGTTCGACTCCTACTCCCGGAGCTTTAGGTCAGAGGCTGAGGTAGCCGGACGGTCTCCAAAACCGTCGTCGAGCAGGTTCGACTCCTGCCTGGCCTGTGTGCTTGCCCTTCAAGCTAATCAAGAGAAAGCGGCTGAGTGAAAATCAGCAGAGCCCGGCGCGATACCGGGGAAGGGCACGATGCCTCGTGACGCTGCTGGGTGGCGGGCGGTTTGTCTAACCGACGAGAGGGGTTCGATCCCCCTACGGGGCGTGTGCGCAATCGGGGTGCGGCCGTAAGGAATGGCACTGGTTTTGGGTACCAGATCGAGTGGGTTCGATTCCCACCACCCCGATCGGAAGCTCGTGATGGAATAGGCAGACAGGCGGGTGGTAGGGGCGTCATCCCCGAAACCGGCCGGGACAGCAGGGCAAGATGACATGCCTGGAACTGTCCTTTGCGGGTTCGAGTCCCGCCGGCTTCCGATTAATGGGGCTATAGCTCAGCTGGGAGAGCGTCTGGTTCGCAATCAGAAGGCCGTCGGTTCGACCCCGACTAGCTCCATCATGGTGACCATAGCTCAGCGGTAGAGCATCCGGTTGTGGTCCGGAGTATGGCGGGTTCGATTCCCCCTGGTCACCCTTGTGTCCTTGTAGCTCAGCTGGACAGAGCACTTGTTTCCTAAACAAGGAGTCGCAGGTTCAACTCCTGCCAGGGACGCTTCTTCGGGCGCGTAGTCGAGTGGTCTTGACGCCGGTCTGATAAGCCGGAGATTGGTAGGTTCGATTCCTCCCGCGCCCATCCGCCGCGCGTGCGTAGGTTCCATGGGCCTACGTGGGATGGCCATCCAACCGGCGGAACCAATCGTCGAGTAGCACAGTGGCAGTGCACCAGCATGACTCGCTGGCCACGGGAGTTCGATTCTCCCCTCGACGATCCCCCGTAGTTCAAGTGGAAGAACATCGGAAAAACGGAGCCGACGACCGTAAAAGGCACCGTGTCGCCTGCTACCCGAAAGGGGTGTGGGTAAGGCTCACTGGTTGCGGATGCACCGAATGGCAGCGAGAGCGGTCGCTAGGGAAGCGCGTTTCCAAACAAGAGCTTGTAGACACGGCTGGTGCGGGTTCGAGTCCCGCCGGGGGAACTAGTTGCTCTGGGGTGCCCGGCCCGTCGGTGCTGGCGCGCGTCTCATCAGGTCTGTCACGACACCAGCGAGGACGTCGCGTGTGAAGTCGGTGCGGCGGCTGGACCGGATGACGCGATCCTCCCAGTTGATGTCGATCGCTTCGTTGTACGTGACGTTGCGACCGTCATCCCGCGTGACGCGCTCCGCGGTCATGATCTTCTCGTCGAGGACCATGTTGAACTCGCGCACGGCGAGGACGATCGCCGTCGCGAGAGCATGGTCATCGACCGAACTGAGAGTCGGCTCCGGCCGGTTCATGAGCGAGTAGTCGAGCTTGTTCTCCTTCACGCGGTACGCGATGAGGAGACCGTCGGCGAGTTCCTTCAGCAGCTTCTCGGGCAGTTCGGTGGTCATAGGTCGCCGATGCTACAGGGTGTCGGAAAGTGGTGCAACGGGGTCGTAGTGAAGCGGGATCACCCGTCGATGGCATCGACGTAGTGCGGGTTCGACTCCCGCCGACTCCAGTCAGACTTTTGCGGCGTAGGCCCTAGGGTAGGGCGCGTGGTTGCCATCCACGACCCAGCGGGTTCGATCCCCGCACGTCGCTTCCACACGGGCCCATAGCTCAGTCAGGAGAGCGCCTGTTTTGCACGCAGGAGGTCACCGGAGCGAAGCCGGTTGGGTCCATGTCGCGCCCCCATAGCTCAGCGGTAGAGCACCGCTTTCGTAAAGCGAAGGTCTGGGTTCAACTCCCAGTGGGGGCTGTGCCCTCATAGCTCAGCTGGTAGAGCGCCTGTTTTGTAAACAGGGGGTCGTCGGGTCGGTGCCGACTGAGGGCTGCGCGAGCATGGCCGAACGGTAAGGCATCAGCTTCCCATGCTGACCATAGCGGGTTCGACTCCCGCTGCTCGCTTGCGCCGCCAAAGTAGAGATAGCGCTACGCGTTCCTGGTACGAACGAGAGTCGGGTGCGAGCACCGATGGCGGCTCTCATGCGAACGATGCCGAACGGTAAGGCAACTGGCTTCCAACCAGCATAAAGAGGGTTCGACTCCCTTCGTTCGCTTTCTTGGGCCGATGTTGTTGGTTACCGCCTATGGAGCCGGAAGTCGCAGGTTCGAGCCCTGCTGCCCTCCTCGCTGTGGAGGGTATAGCTCAGTGGTAGAGCGCCGTAAAATCTCCGACGACGACCCTTGCCTGAGAAAACTAGGGGTGATCTTCCAGCGAAGGACATCGGTTGCAACCCGATGAAGCCCGGTGCAACTCCGGGTCGCCCCTCTTCTGGCCGAAGTGAGACGATTATCGCACAACACGCGGCGGGTCGTTGGTTCGAGTCCAACCTTCTGCTATCTACGCAGGAGTAGCTCAGTTGGCAGAGCAGCTAAGCATCGCCTTGCATCCCTTGCCAGAAAATGCTCCGGTAGCTCAGTGGACAGAGCGGCTGCCTTCTAAGCAGCGGGTCGTGGTTTCGATTACCACCTGGAGCGTAGGCTAATGCACTCGTAGTACAACGGATAGTACATCGGTCTACGGAACCGAGAATGGGAGTTCGATTCTCTCCGAGTGCGTACACGTCCGGCTTGCTCTCGTCGTCCAGCGGATAGGGCACTGGTTTCCGAAGCCAGGAACGAAGGTTCGATTCCTTCCGAGAGCGTGCGGGGTAGAGGAGCCTGGTTGTCCTAGTTGGCCTCATAAGCCAAAGATCGCTGGTTCAAATCCAGCCTCCGCGACTTGCGCTGTGTCCCGGATGGTCCGGGCTGCCCCCCATACGGGCATGGACGTCGGTTCGATTCCGACCGCAGCGATCGCGCCAGTGCTGTGCAAGCCCGGAAGGCCCATGGCATTTGTCGAGTCCGAGAGCGACGCATAGACGTCTGCATGAACCGATTTTGATGTTCTCGCGGTGCTGGAGCCGACAGAGCGAGATTTTTGGCTACTGCCCGCACGCGAGGCGATGAAGCGCACGGAGATGTGGTTGCGGAAGGTGCCGCCGCGAAAGGACAACGGATTCAACACGACGGCGTTCTGGAGGAACTGGAAGATTCTCGGGGTGTAGGGGAATGGTACCCCACCGCTTTCGGGTAGCGGTAGTTGCTGGTTCGATTCCAGTCACCCCGATTGGATCGCGGAGAGGTTGACGGCAATAGGTCGTGCAGCAGCTTTTGTGGATCCAGCTAGGCACGACGAGCCAGCTAGAGACGGCAGCGGTCCCACACACCGTACAGTGCAGGGTGCGATCCCCTGGTCGTGCATCTCGATGTTCTCGCGGGAATGGCGGAATGGAAGACGCGCTGCCCTAAGGAGGCAGTGGGGGAAACCCCGTGCAGGTTCGACTCCTGTTTCCCGCATCAAGCGGACGTGGTGGAATGGCAGTCACGCCTGGTTCAGGTCCAGGTGCCAGAAATGGCGTGGGAGTTCGACTCTCCCCGTCCGCAGTTCAGCGCGCGCGCTTACCGAGTTTCAAGACGTTAGGAGCCTTGGCGTTCCACCAGAAGAACTGGGCAACCACCAAGGCACCGAGTCCGAGCGCGGCGTACTGCCACCCCGACGGCACCGTGGACGCCTGTCCGAGCCCGCGCATGCTGCGAGAGATGCCGCGTGCGGGCGTGAAGCGAGATGCAGATCCCGTGCGCTGGGCCGTTAGACCGTGTGCCCGCAGTGGGTTTGCTGGCCGAAGCGTGGTTGCGGCTCGCTGTGGTGCGGCCTGGTATTGGACGCCGGTCTGTCGGGTGGTTGTGATCGCGGAGCGCGGAGCGGACTGGTACGTCATGGTCTGCCTCATCGGTGCGGCGGTTGGCTGCTGTAGCCTGGGTTGGTAGGCGACAGCCAGCGTATCACCTGGGCCGGCGCCGACGAGCCGAAGTCCAGGTCGACCTGCGGTTGCAAGGATGGTGTCACCTGGGGCTCCGGGCAGCAGGCTGACGCCACGACCAGAGCCTGGCGGGTTCGATCTGATGCCTCCACGACCGGCCGTTCCGCCACCGACCGTTCCGCCACCACCCATACGTCGGCCGACGTGCGGCATGTCGGGCGCTGCTTCCATGGTGCCATCGGCCCGTCGAATCGTTCCGACGATGGAAGGGCCACCCGCGAAGCGAAGACCTGGGGTCCTGGCGCCAGGGTGCGGCATGTCGGGCGCCGCTTCCATGGTGCCGTCATCGCGTCTGCCGCTGCCAATGCGCAGCCCAGGAGCGATGACGGCGGTACCAGTGAAGATCGTGGGACTGGCCGCGGGGCCACCAGCGACGCGCCTTCCGCCAGGAGCTGTGCCGCCGCTTCCCGGCGTCGGCGTCGGACCTGCGCCGCCCGGCGCCGGGGCTGCCCCGCCCGGGACTGCGCCGCCGTGCCGCCCGCCGCCGTGCCGCCCGCCGCCGTGCCTTCGCGCGCCACCGTCTCGGCGTGCTGCCGCGCCAGCGCCGTGTCGTCGCGAATGCCAGGGGGGGCCGCCCTCGCCGATCCAGGTGCCGCTCTCATCCGGCGGCCCTTCGGCTGGCACGTGATAGCTCGGCGCTGCCGGCATCATGTCTTCCGGAGACATCACGGGGACGACGTCGAGCGGCTCGCATCCGTACTCCCAGTTGCGGACGCCCGCCGCATCAGCTTCACAGAAGTTCCGGTAGCAGATGCCTGTAGCAAGATCGTGCACCGGGTCGTCGTAGTCATCACAGACGTACCCGAGGCGGGACGGGTTGACGGAGAAGAGCTTCGGCATGGAATGATGCTAGCACGACGCTCGAAACGCTTGCATCCCAGTAGCTTACGACATACTCTCTCGAAACGATAACACGCGCGAGTGGCGAAAAGGTACACGCACCGGCTTCAAGTTCCGGCGTGCTTCGGCACATGAAGGTTCGATTCCTTCCTCGCGCACAACCACGGGGCTCGTCATGGAAAACAGGGTGCTGGTGCTGGACGTGTACTACAGACCTGAGCGGATCGTCAGCTGGGAGCGGGCGGTCTGCCTGATCTACGACGGCAAGGTCGAGGTCGTGGAGGAACTCGACGAAGTGCTGCGCTCGCCGAGCGTCTCGATGCAGATGCCGTCGGTCATCCGGAAGATCAAGAAGAGCCGGGCCCGCAAGGTGTCGATCAAGTTCTCGCGCCAGAACGTGCTGCTGCGTGATAACAACACGTGCCAGTACTGCCAGGTGCCGTTTGAGCCGCCCAAGCTCAACTACGACCACGTGCTGCCGCGCTCTCGTGGCGGCAAGACGGAGTGGGAGAACATCGTGATGGCCTGCTACGTGTGCAACGCGAAGAAGCGTGACCGCACGCCGGCCGAGGCGGGCATGGCGCTGCGTCGTGTTCCGCGGAAGCCGGACTGGCTGCCGATCGTTGGCAAGAGGTTCGACATGAACACCGTGCCCGAGACCTGGCGGCCGTACCTGGTGGCGGCATGAGCAATCACGACAACCACCGGCGCGACGAATCGAAGCGGACCGAGCATGGCCCTGCGTGGAAGCGCATGGCCGGGCGGGACAACGATGCGCCCCACATCGCGCGCTCGCGCTCGAAGTGGAAGCGCATCGGTGCCCGCGCCGAACGTCGGACCGATGGCGCCTCGTTCGGCGGCTACTTCAGTATGGCTCGCAAGCGGCGCAAGCCGCTGGTCCTGGAGGTGGAATGACGCTCGATCTGAACGAGTGGGTGCCGCTTGAGGTGAAGCGCATCTTTCAGCGGTATCTGGCTGGCGAATGCATCACGCTCGAAGTTTACGGCGCGCTCGAAGACCTGCTGGCTCACGCTTCGGTTGATGAGGTCATGAGGCTTCTGCCGTGGTGGTTTCAGTACGAGTGGCGTGAACGTCTCGATCAGTGGCGCGATGCAAAGCCCGAAGGATTCATGATCATTCGTGCGGACTTCATGGGTACGGCGCACATCACCGATGAGCAGATTGATCGGCGGCGTGCAGAGTTTTTCGGCAAGATCTATCCAAAGATGGACGCCTGGTTTCGGGCGAACGAGAAGCTTCTACGCTGGCCACCGTCGATGAGGTTGATGATGGGACGCGACACGCTGTTCGTCCCGGTGGACATGGAGTGGTATCGGCGACGGCTGAACCCGCACCGGGGGCTTTCCAAGGAAGAGCGCAAAGATCAAGCGCTGAGGAACCAGCGTCGCCGCATTCTGGCGGCGCTGAAAGCGATGGCAGAGATCGAGCATGAAAGAGAGCAAGCCATGAACCTATGACCCGGAGATCTCCTCCGGGCCGGAGGACACCATGGCCCACACGCATCATCACCACCGTAGAGAACGCGCTGTCCGCGGTCTCGAACCGTCGTCGTACCGTCGTCAGCACACGCGGCTCCACCGAGCGCGGTGCAAGCACCTGATCCGGATCGGCCGCTACGACGCGCTGCCGCCGCTCAGGCAGAAGTTCGGCTACTATTGGTAGCCCAGGGTCCTTCGGGGTGTTGGTCAGAGGCAGACCGCGTGCTCGGGGAGCACGATATGGCAGGTTCGATTCCTGTCACCCCGATCTGGGAGGCGACGATGGGCAAGAAGCAGAGGAAGCCGGCCTTCGACGTACGCATGTTCGAGAGCGCAGCCAGCCGCCTGCGCGACCTGAGCCGGCGCGTACGGGAGTCGATCGATCTGCTTGCCGACGCGCTCGAAGCCGCTGGCGATCACATCCGCGAGACACGAGGCCGAGACGATCGCCTCGAACGCTTCGTGGAGCGTGAGCAGCAGGAGCACGACTGCATCTGCATCCACTGCAAGGACACCGGCGTCGCCGACGAGGGCTGGAGCGAAGGTCAGCCGTGCCACTGCGCGATGGGCGTGGCGCGGGAAGAGGCCGAGAAGGTTGGCCTGGCGTCTTGCGCCGAGCGAGAAGCGAAATACGAGGCAGCATGGAACTGACGCACGATCGGCACGGAGCCATGTTCTAGGGACCCGGAGACACTCTCGTCTCCGAGCCCGGAGGAACATGGCTCGGACCTTTCATCATCTGCACTACGATCACAGCCGCTTTCCTGACGGGTCGCCGTCGTGGTATCGGCGGTGGTTGAACCAGCGGTACCGCGCGCGCATGAAGCAGCTGATGCGCGAGCAGAAGTTCTCGATGATGCACCGGCCCAAGCGCGATGCTGGCTGGTACTGGTAGTTTTCTTGGAAGCCGAACCAGCAAGGCGCTGGGCCCGGTTGCTAACCGGTTGCGCTGCTTCGGCAGTGGCGTTCAAGTCGTCCGGCTTCCGCTCAGAGAGGTGTTCACTGGAGTGAGGTGAGGTTGTCGGTCATCAAGGTCCAGAAGCCAGAAGTGCCGGAAGCATCTTGGATCCCGCGTCACGACGAGCGCGCAGTTTCGAGAGAAATACGGATTCACACTAGGAAGGCTTGTTGAACACGTCTCTGTCTGGAGAGGGAACCGGGTAGGTCCCGGGCCCGCTTGGAAAGCGGTGTGGCGACCTCGGTCGCTGGGGATCGTGCCCTCCTCTCTCCGTGGTTTCCTGGAAGGTATAGTCGGAGTGGTCCGACGCCGGCTTCGAACACCGGTCATGCTTCGGCATGGAGGTTCGACTCCTCTGCTTTCCGTGAGGTGATGATGGGTAAGCGCGTGTGGATCAAGTTGGCGCCGCTGGTAGCTGGTGGGCCTCCGGATGCCAACGGCATGGTGTCCATCCTGGGCGTCGCGGGATCTACGGATGCGACTGGCGCGATGACGGTCGAGCCGTACAACCCGTACAAGCCGATGGCGACGAAGTCGTGCGGGCACGGCAAGCCTCACCCCGTGTCGTTCTTCGCATCATCAGGCGATCCCGTCTGGTGTGACGAGTGCGAAGGCACTTGCCTCGCGTGCGGCGCACCGGCAACGACCTGCGTCAACAATACGTTCGACTGGGGCGAGGCATGCGACGCGTGTGCGGCGCTCCCGAAGGAGACGTGGCCGAAGCGCGTCGAGGCTCAGCGGTTCAACGTGAAGACGTTCGACGAGCACGTCGATTGCGCCGCGCACTTCATGAGGGTGGCGATCAGCTACGAGAAGAAGGCAGCGGATCGCAAGCACAAGTTCTGGGACTACGAGCGCAGCTTTCCGCTGTGGTGGACGCATACGCGAGAGGGAAAAGCTGCAAGCGCGAAGGAGATGTTCGCCAAGAGCGTCATGCACTTCATCGCGGCGTTCGTGAGCGAGCGTCCAGCTGTAGAACGCGAGACGCGCGTCCTTGGGTCGTGCGTCATCTGCAAGCACGCGGTGACGGGCGCGTCGGTCGCGACGTTGGTCGACAACAAGAATCCGGAGTACGGTGGCCGCGCGGCACACTACATGTGCTGGGAAGAGAACGGCGCGAAGTGGCGCGCAAGGAACGAAGAGAAGAGGAGCGGCAAATGGAAACAGTGATCGTGGAGATTCGTGCCGGAGAAGGTGGCGCAGACGCCAAGGATCTCGTCCGTGAGCAGTTCGCCGTGTACGCGCGAGTCTGTGAGCGGAGGTGTCTTTGACCTTGCTCTCGTAGAAGAGCGGTCTGGCTTCCTGTCCTTCCAGGCATCGGGCAAGGGAGCGCAAGCGCTGTTCGCGCACGAATCGGGCGGTCATCGGTGGCAGCGCATCCCACCGACAGAGAAGAGAGGCCGCGTCCAGACTTCGACCGTCACCGTCGCGGTGATGAAAGAGCCTGCGCCGTCGGAAGTGCACATCGACGAGCGCGACATCGAGTGGACGACATGCCGCGGCTCTGGGGCCGGCGGGCAGCATCGGAACAAGACCGAGACGGCGGTGCAGATGACGCACGTGCCGACTGGAATCCGAGTGCGCGTCGAGAACGAGCGCAGTCAGAGCATGAACCGCGAGACCGCGATGCGCGTGTTGCGGTCGCGTGTGCTTGATCAACGGCAGGCGGCGAGCACGAAGGCGCGCGACGAGGACAGGCGGCGGCAGGTCGGCTCGGGCGAGCGCGGTGACAAGGTCCGTACGATCCGCGCGCAGGACGGTCAGGTGACCGATCATCGGTCGGGTCAGCAGATCCGGTACAAGGACTACATCCGAGGCATCTGGGACGGCCTCTTGAGCCTTCCGTAGGGCTCGAACGCGAGGCTTCGGCACTCGTGAAGGTGCGTGGGCCTGGTTCGCCAGGAAGTCCATTCCGATGCGTCGCCCACGAGGCGCTCGGACGCGTGATTGGCGTACGCTATGCCCGCGATGGGAAGGAGTGAGCCATGCTTCTGAGCGCGAAGATGCAGAAGATGAACGGCAGCCGGTACGAGCACCGCAGGGTGATCTGCCGGCGCTGTGGCCTGATCATGTCGGACATCGAGTCCGAGACTGGCAACGGAGAGTTCTGGCACGGACCCCTCTACATGCCGAAGGCGGAGCGCGCGCGGCAGAAGCCGTGCCCCAACGACGGCAAGGTCTTCGACCTGAAGGACACGAAGGAGGTCGCGGAGTTCGTGCGTAAGCGTGTCCGACGCGCGGCGAAGCGCGCCGGAACGAGTGTCTGACAGAAAGCGCTTGCGTGCTGCGAAACGCTGCGGTAGCGTGAGTGTTTCTGGAGGGTGAAACCGCATGGTGCGGTACGGGCCTTGAAAACCATGTGCGGTCCTCAGTGGCCGTGGGGTTCGATTCCTCCGCTCTCCATCATTCGGTTCCTATTCGGTTCCCCGTCCCGTTCGTCTAGTGGCCCAGGATCTCTGATTCTCGATCAGCAGACGGGGGTTCGATTCCCCCACGGGACGACTGGTTTCTGTTCTCTGTGCCTGTACACCGGGTAGCCGGAACAGGTCTGGATTGGGAGGGCTCTAGCAGGCTCGAACGATTTGGATCTGTCGAGGCTGTGCCGGTCGACGCCCCGCCGTGTGCTAGCGCGGTGGATCGGCTGGGAGGTTCGATTCCTCGTACGGGTAGTCCTTTTTGCTGATGGCGCTGGGCCTATCAGCCGTTCGTCTGGGAGGTTCGTGTCATGTCCAACTACGCACAGCACCTGTCGAAGGGTGGCTCGAAGAAGAAGTCGTCGGTTCGCGAGGACGCGCCGCAGTCGGCCAAGGCCGACGTGCGTCAGGTCAAGAACGCGGCGAGCGGGTTCACGTTCGAGGTCGATGACTGGAAGCGGCTCGACCGCTTCTTGATCCTCGGCGCCGAGGGCGGCACGTACCACGTCGGCGAGCAGAAGCTGACGCGTGACAGCGCGAAGGCGCTCGACCGCTGTCTCGCGGACGACGCTGCGGCGGCGATCGAGCGCATCGTGTCGCTGAGCGAGAGCGGCCGCGCGCCGAAGAACAGCCCGGCGATCTTTGCGCTGGCGGTGGCCGCGTCCCACAAGGACGACGTCGTGCGGCGCCTCGCGCTCGCAGCACTGCCGCGCGTGTGCCGCACGGGTACGCACCTGTTCGAGTTCGTCGACCAGGTGCAGCAGCTGCGTGGCTGGGGCTCGGCGCTTCGGCGTGCGGTCGCGCAGTGGTACGTCGGCAAGGACGCGAAGACCCTCGCGTACCAGCTCGTGAAGTACCAGCAGCGCAACGGCATGTCGCATCGCGACCTGATGCGTCTGGCGCATCCGAAGGGCATCGACGCGGCTCAGCAGGCGCTGTTCCGCTGGACGGTGACCGGCGGCAAGCTCGACGAGCGCTCGGTGAAGCGCAAGCAGCAGGCGGAGTCGATCACGTACGGCGCGCTGTCGCGAGACGGCCTGCCGCCGCTGATCGGCGCGTTCGAGGTGCTGCGTGCGGACGCGACCGGCGCGGACCTGTCCGCGGTGCAGTCGCTCATCCGTGAGTACCGCATGACGCACGAGATGGTGCCGTCGCAGTTCCTCGGCAAGTCCGAGGTCTGGGACGCGATGCTCGACGCGATGCCGATGCACGCGCTCGTGCGCAATCTCGGCCGCATGACGGCGAACGGCCTGCTCGTCGCGGGCTCGGACGCTGCGAAGCGCGTCGTGAAGCAGCTGTCGAACTACGACGCGATCAAGAAGTCGCGCCTGCACCCGCTCGCGGTGTTGCTTGCGCTCCGCACGTACGAGGCGGGACACGGCGACAAGGGCAAGCTGACGTGGTCGCCCGTGAAGACGATCTCGGCGGCGCTCGACGACGCGTTCTATGCGACGTTCGAGTCTGTGGAGGCGACCAACAAGGCGCTTCTGCTCGCGCTCGACGTGTCGGGCTCGATGGATGGCGGCCGCATGGCGGGTACGTCGGTCACGGCACGCGAGGCCGTCGCTGTCATGGCGATGGTCACGGCGCGGCGTGAGCCGAACTACGAACTCGTCGGCTTCACTGCGGCGAGCGGCGGGTTCGGCGGCCAGTACGGCGGTGGCTCGTCTGGGCTGAAAGAGGTCAAGATCACGCCAAAGATGACCCTGAGTGCAGCGTGTGAGGCCATGCGCCGTATGCCCATGGGCGGCACGGACTGCGCGCTGCCGATGGTCCACGCGCTGAAGGCTCAGACGAAGGTCGAAGCTTTTTGCGTGATGACCGACAACGAGACCTGGGCGGGCACCGTGCACCCTCACGTGGCGCTGAAGCGGTACCGTGAGAAGATGGGCATCCAGGCGAAGCTCATCGTCACGGCGACCGAGGCGTCGCCCTTCACGATTGCAGATCCGTCCGACGCGGGCATGCTTGACGTCGTCGGCATGGACGCTGCGGCGCCCGCCGTCATGGCGGACTTCATCCGCGACTGATCGACGTTCGAGCCGAAGCTAGACGGTTACCAACACCCTTTTCGTTAGACACCGTCCGGCAAGACCTTGCTCGAACATAGCCTTCTGCTACAAAGGAGTTCACGACCGAACCGACGATCACGGGTTACCGCAATCAATGCACCGGGCTATTAACCCGGAAAACCACCCGCGCTCAAACCTTGTTCGGTTTCTATTCGAGTTCATCTTCGAGCCGATGCAACACGGTTATCTCTTCTGCTAAAAGACCGGGCGCAAGCCCATTTCCGTGCGCGAGCCTTGCTCGAAGATTTTGCACCGTTCGTCCAGTGGTAGGACCGCTGACTTTCCATCAGCAGATGCGGGGTTCGATTCCCCCACGGTGCGTGTGCCGAAGAAGACGATCTGTATGCCGCACGTGAGTCACGGGGTTTCCGGAGACTGGCGCAATCGCGTCTCGAAGACGTGTACGGTCGACATCACCGATGCGACTTGCGACTTGTCAGGTTTGGTAAAGATGGCTGAGGCCGTCGGTATCAAGACGTCGAAGGTTTCGGTGCAGCAGGAGCAGGTCAGTCAGTGGTCCGAGGATGGTACGCGCCTTGTGCTGGCGTGGCAGGCCACGGACTGCAAGCTCTGTCGTGCGAACGCGAAGAAGAATGCCCGGGTGCGCGAGGCGACCATGACGCGTAACGCGGAGCGGCGCCGGCTGAAGGCCGAGCAGCAACGAGCCTGAGCAGTGCGATGCTCGGGGATCGTCTAGTGGCAGGACGGCGTGACTTTGGATCCGCCTAGGCAGGTTCGAATCCTGCTCCCCGAATAGCAGTATGCCGCGTCGCGAGAGGCGGGAGCTGG
>Ga0153916_10001033_pt1 | contig 19538 bp, 11 predicted proteins | sample Opewatmetagenome_FD_109642 | JGI IMG/M metagenome (GOLD analysis project Ga0153916, IMG submission 109642) | Freshwater wetland microbial communities from Ohio, USA - Open water 3 Core 3 Depth 4 metaG | ecosystem: Environmental > Aquatic > Freshwater > Wetlands | place: USA: Ohio, Lake Erie... | reverse complement strand
GCGCGGCATCTATCGCCCCGGCGACACGGTGCACCTGAAGGGGATCCTGCGCTCGCGGCGGCTCGGGCGCATCGAGACGCCTTCGGGGACGGCGCGGGTGACCGTCACGAGCTCGCGCGGGAAGACCATCTTCGAGAAGGAGCTCCCGCTCTCCGCGTTCGGGACCTTCTCGGCGGACGTGCCGGTGGACGCGGACGCGCCGCTCGGCGGGTACCGCGTCACCGCCCTCGCGGCCGCGTACGGAGAGGAGCTGCGGCTCGGCGGGGCGTTCCGCGTCGAGGAGTACCGCGCGCCGCAGTTCCAGGTCGACGTCCTCGCGGCGTCGGCCTCGCTCGCGGCCGGCGACCCCGTGAAGGCGCAGGTGATGGCGCGCTACCTCTTCGGCGGGGCGATGCCCGAGGCGGCGGTGCGCTGGACGGTGACGCGGGCGTCCACGCCCTTCGAGCCGCCCGGCAACGCCGGGTTCGCGTTCGGGACGCTCGCGTGGGGCTGGGACGACGACGTGCCGGCGCCGACGAGCGACGTCGCGGCGGCGGGGCAGGGCGAGACCGACGCGTCGGGGGTGCTGGCGGTGGACGCGGGCGTCGCGGAGGCGCAGGGCGGGCGGACCTTCGTCTACACGGTCGAGGCCGAGGTGACCGACGTGAACCGGCAGCGGATCGCCAACCGCACGTCGATCACCGTGCACCCCGCGGCCGCCTACGCCGGCGTGCGCCGCCGGGCGTCGGGCTTCGCCGAGGCCGGCAAGGAGGACGTGCTCGAGGTCGTCGCGGCGGCGCCGGAGGGCGCGCGCAAGGCGGGCGTCGCCGTGAAGGTGGCCGTGAAGCGGCGCGAGTGGAGGTGGATCCGCAAGAAGGGCGTGGGGGATCGCTGGCACGTCGAGACGGAGGTGCAGGAGGAGCGCGTGGGCGGCTGCGACGTCGCGACCCGCGAGTCGCCGGTGGAGTGCCGCTTCACCCCGGGGAAGCCGGGGATGTACGTGGTCGAGGCGACGCTCGCCGACGCCAGGGGGCGGAAGCAGACGACGCGCTTCCCCTTCTACGCCGTGGGGCCGGGCTGGGTCTCCTGGCAGCGCCAGGAGACGGACCGGCTCGACCTCGTCCCCGACCGGCGGAAGTACCAGCCGGGCGAGGTCGCCCGCGTGCTCGTGAAGAGCCCGTTCCCGGAGGCCGAGGCGGTGCTCACCGTCGAGCGCGAGGGCGTCCTCTCCGCGCGGCGCGTGAAGCTCGCGGGCGCGGCCACCACGCTCGAGGTGCCCATCTCCGAGGACCACGTGCCGAACGTGTTCGTCTCGGTCGTGCTCGTGCGCGGGCGGGTGGCCGGCCCGGACGCGGGCGGGACCGGCGCAGACCCGGGCCGCCCGGAGGTCCGCGTGGGCTACGCGCGCCTCGAGGTGGAGAAGCGATCGCGCCGGCTCGACGTCTCCGTCGTTCCGGACGCGGCGGAGAAGCGGCCCCGGCAGAAGGTCTCGGTGGACCTGCGCGTGACGGATCACCGCGGAAACGGCGCACCTGCCGAGCTCGCGGTGTGGGCGGTGGACGAGGGCGTCCTCCGCCTCACCGGCTACGAGCCGCCCGATCCGGTGGAGCTCGTCCACCCGCCGCGCGGCCTCTCGGTCCGGATCGGCGAGCCCCTCATCCACCTCGTCGAGCGGGTGCGCTACGGCGCGAAGGGGGAGAGCGCCGGCGGCGGCGGCGGCGCGGACGCATCGGGCGGGGGCTTCCGGTCGCGCTTCCAGACGACCGTGCTCTTCGCCCCGTCCGTGGTGACCGATGCGGCCGGTCGCGCGAAGGTGTCGTTCGACCTTCCCGACAACCTCACCACGTACCGGATCATGGCGGTGGCGGTCTCCAAGGGCGACCGCATGGGCGTCGGCCGGGCCAAGGTGGCCGTCGCGAAGCCGCTCATGGTGCTCCCCGCGCTTCCGCGGCTCGCTCGCACGGGCGACCGCTTCGAGGCCGGGGTCGTCGTGCACGCGCCGACCGGCAAGGTGAAGGAAGCCGAGGTGCGCGCGGAGGCCAGGGGCGTCGCCCTCGAGGGCGTCTCCGTGCGCACGGTGTCGCTCCAGGGCGGCAAGCCGCGCGAGGTGCGCTTCGCGTTCCGCGCCTCCGGACCCGGCGAGGCGGTGCTGCGCTTCGCGGTCGAGGGCGGCGGCGAGCGCGACGGGGTCGAGCAGCGCTTCCCGGTGCGGATGCCGGTGGCGATGGAGGCCGTCGCGACCTACGGCGACACGAGGGACGTCCGCCGCGAAGCGCTCGCCCCGCCGGGCGGGGTGCGGCCCGACGTGGGCGGCCTGGAGGTCACCCTCGCCTCGACGGCGCTGAGCGGCTTCTCCGAGAACATGCGCCAGCTCGTGGAGTACCCGTACGGCTGCCTCGAGCAGCTCTCGTCCCGGCTCGTGCCGTTCATCGCGCTCCGCGAGATCCAGGGGAAGCTCGGGCTCGCACACGTGGCGGGCGAGAAGCCGGCGGCGCCACCCGCGTGGGCGCGCGCGTGGCTCGGCGACGAGGTGTTCCGGATCCACGAGACCACGGATCCGGACGAGGTGGTCCGCCGGACGGTGAAGGCGATCGAGCGGCTCCAGAACCCGGACGGCGGCTACCGCTACTGGGCCAACTCGGAGTGCTCGGCGGAGTGGGCGTCTTCCTACGCGGTCCTCGCCCTCGGTCGCGCCGCCGAGCTCGGTTACCCGGTGGACCGGGAGTCGCTCCGGCGCGGGCAGGGGTACCTCGCCGGCACCGTCGCGGCGGGCCGCTGCACCCGCTGCGGGATCTCCTGCACGCCGCCCTGGGATACCAGCCGGGTCTTCGCGCTCTACGCCCTCGCCCGGACCGGCGCGCCCCGGGCGTCGTACTACGGCGAGCTGTTCGGCCGCCGGAGGGAGCTGCCCCTCTTCGCGAAGGCGATGCTGGCCGACGCGATGCTCGTGGGCCAGGGTGACCGCGGTGACGCGCGGAAGCTCCTCCAGGAGGTCATGAACCACGCCAAGGAGACGCCGTCGGAGGTGCACTTCGAGGAGACCGACAACCTCACCTACGCGACGCTCTGGTCGTCGGACACCCGCACGACCGGCATCGTCCTCGCGACGCTCGCGGACGTCACTCCCGACCACCCGTTCGTCGGGAAGATGGCGGCCTACCTCGCCAAGGTGAGGAAGGGCGACGGGCGGTTCCGGAACACCCAGGAGGCGGCCTTCGCGCTCATGGCGCTCGCCGAGATCGCGCGCACGAAGGAGAAGGAGGTGCCCTCCTTCACGGCGCGCGTGACGCTGGGCGGGAAGACCGTCGCGGAGGCGCCCTTCGAGGGGCGCTCCACCGAGGTGAAGGTGACGAAGCTCGCCATGGCGGACCTGCCGAAGGCGAAGGAGGCGCTCCCGCTCGACTTCCGCCGGGACGGCAAGGCGGGCGTCCTCTACTACGGCGCGCTCGTCCGCTACGCGCCGATGGAGGTGCCGAGGGAGCCGCTGGAGCGGGGCCTCTTCGTGCAGCGCTGGGCCGAGCCGTACGGGGGCGGCGGGCAGATCCGTGCCGCCCGGGCGGGCGAGCTCGTCCGCTTCCGCGTGCGGATCGGGACCGCGCAGGAGCGCCACTTCGTGGCGGTCTCGGTGCCCGTGCCGGCGGGGCTCGAGATCGTGGACACGACGCTCGCGACCACCGCGCGCGCCGCGCCGGAGCCCGAGGCCGAGGGGAACGGGGAGGGCTACGAGCCGGAGAGCGAGGAGGACCTGTCGGAGGAGGGGGCGGCCCGATCGCTCGCGAACGCGTGGACGTTCGGGTTCTGGAGCCCGTTCAACTTCGAGGAGCGGCGGGACGATCGGCTCGTGCTCTTCGCGGACCGGTTGCCGCCCGGGCTGCACGTGGCGAGCTTCGTGGCGCGGGCGACGACGCCCGGGGAGTTCACGCTCTCGCCGGCGCAGGCGGAGGAGATGTACACGCCCGAGGTGTTCGGAAGGTCGGATGGGGGGACGTTCAAGGTGATCGCGGGGGAGGAGGTGGCGGAGCGGTGACCTTCCAGCCTCCCTCCTCGACGACGGGTCGGGGAGGGGCCGCCAGAGGACGTGTCACGGCGCGTGGGAGTCCTCCCAGGGGATGTGTCGCGGGGCACGTTGCACGGAGGCACGACATACGAGCCACGAACCACGCGGCACGAACCACGGGGTTCCCCTTCGGTGGGCGGCGCTGCGCGGACGGGCGTTCGCCGGGCGGTCGAGGTCGGGCACACGGATGAAGAAGCTCGCGCACATCGCAGCCGCGGCTGCCGCGCTCGCGATCTTCGCGGCCGCCGTGTTCATCGCCTCGCCGCTCCCCGCGGGCCTCCTCGATCGCCGCGCCGTCGCGGCCGTGCGCTTCACCGACCGCACCGGCCGCCTGCTGCGCGAGGTCGCGTCGCGAGCGGACGGGCGGAGCGTCCCGCTGCCGCGGGACGAGCCCGTCCCGCCGTTCGTGCGGGCGGCCTTCCTCGCGGCGGAGGACGCGCGCTTCGAGCGCCACCCGGGCGTCGACCCGCTCGCGGCGGCGCGCGCGGCCTGGCAGCTCGCCTCGCGCCGGCGCATCGTCTCGGGCGGATCGACGATCACCATGCAGCTCGCGCGCGCTCTCGTGCCCCATCCGCGGACGCTCCTCGGCAAGGCGCGGGAGGCCCTGTGGGCGCTGCGGCTCGACGCCCATCTGTCGAAGGACGAGATCCTGCGCGCCTACCTGGATCGCGTTCCCCTGGGGCGCGACCTCTTCGGCGTCCAGGCCGCGAGCGCCCTCTACTTCGGCCGCCCGGCGCGGACGCTCTCGGCCGGCCAGGCGGCGCTCCTCGCAGGGATGGCCCGCGCGCCCGCGGCGCACGATCCCACCCGCCGCCCGGACGCCGCGCGCGGCCGCATGCGAGCGGTCCTCGGGCGGATGGAGCGGCTCGGGCTCCTCGCCCCCGCCCGGGCGCGGGTCGCCGCCGAGGCGCCGCTCGACCTCGTCCCCCCGGCGCGGAGCTTCGAGGCGCCGCACCTCGTGGAGGCGCTCGCCCGCGAGCTCCCCGCGCTCGGAATCGACGCGGCCGCCGCGGTCGAGACCACGCTCGACCCCGCGCTCCAGCGCGACGTCGAGGAGCTCCTGCGCTCGGAGCTCGCGGCGGACCCTCGCCTCGAGAACGGCGCGGTCATCGTGGTGGACAACGCGACGGGGGAGGTGCTCGCCTACGTGGGGTCGGCCGACTTCCTCGACGAGGGGCGGCAGGGCCAGAACGACGGCGTCCGCGCGCTGCGCCAGCCCGGGTCCGCCCTGAAGCCGTTCGCCTACGGACTCGCCCTCGCGCGCGGCTTCACCCCCGCCACGGCGCTCTCCGACGTCGAGACGCACCTCGCGACGCCCGCGGGCGACTGGGTGCCGCGGAACTACGACCGCCGGATGCACGGCCCGGTCCGGCTCAGGGCGGCCCTCCAGAACAGCTACAACGTGCCCGCCGTCCGCCTCGCCGACGCGCTCGGTCCGGAGGCCATCCTCCGGACGCTCCGCGGCGCGGGGTTCTCCTCGCTCTCCGCGGGCGCCGAGACGTACGGCTCCGGCGTCGTGCTCGGGAACGGCGACGTGTCCCTGAGGGAGCTCGCGAGGGCGTATCGGGGCCTCGCCCGGGGCGGGGTGGTCGGGCCGCTCCTCGAGGTGCGCCGCGCGGAGGACGGGGCGGGCGCCGCGCTCCCGGTCCGCCCCGAGCTTCGCCCGCGCCGGTTCCTCCCCGCGGGCCCCGTGGCGCTCCTCGCCGACATCCTCTCCGACGAGGCGGCGCGGGCGCCCGCGTTCGGCCTGGTGAACGCGCTCCGCCTGCCCTTCCCGGTCGCCGCGAAGACGGGCACCTCGCGGGCGTACGTGGACAACTGGACGGCCGGGTTCACGGTCGAGCGGACGGTCGCGGTGTGGGTCGGCAGCTTCGACGGGAAGCCCATGCACGGCGTCTCCGGGATCACCGGCGCGGCGCCCGTCTTCGGGCGCGTGATGGTGCGCGCCATGCGCGGTCTCCGGCCGGCGGCGCTCGTGGATCGCTCGCGGTTCGAGCCCGTGGCGGTGTGCGCGCTCTCGGGAAGGCGAGCCGGGCCGCGGTGCCCGGCCGCCGTGGACGAGGTCTTCCTGCCGGGGACCGCGCCCCGCGAGAGCTGCGACATGCACCGGGAGGGCGGGCTCGCGCTCGGGGCGGAGCATCTCGCGTGGGCGAGGGCCGAGGGCATCGAGGCGGAGGGGGCGTACGCGTTCCCGGCCGCGACCGCGGCGTCGACCCCGGACACGGCCGACGGTGCGGCCGTGCACCCCGAGCCCTTCGACGGCGCTCGGGGCGGGCTCCGTGCCGCCGCCGAGGCGGCGGGGCGGAGTCGAAGGGCCGTCCGTATCCTCCGGCCCGTCGAGGGTGACGAGTACCTCCTCGAGGCCGGCTACCCCGACGGCGCGCAGGCCATCTCGGTCCGGCTCGCCGTGCCCCGGGGCGTTCCCCGTGCCGAGGTGCACATCGGAGGCGACACGGTGATCATGGAGCCCCCGTTCGACGCGCGGGTGACCGTCCGGCCGGGAGCGCACCGGCTCGAGGTGTTCCTCCCCGGCGAGGGGACGCCGGCAGCGGGGGTCCGCTTCACCGTGCGCGGAGGGGGAAGCTGATCGGCGCGATCCCGGCGGCAGGTCGCGGATCCTGCGGGAGGGGAGGCGCCCCTCGGCGCGGCACTTGCTCCGGCCCCGGCGCGGCCGGGGGCGCAGAGTCCACGCGCGGCGCCCTCACCGCCGGCGCACCGCCACGATCACGTTCGGCACGGGCCACGCCTTCGGGATCTGCGCGGCCCGCGCGGCGCCCTCGAAGCCCCCGACGCGCTCGATCTCGCGCGTCCCCGCCCGGGCGAAGAGCTGGGCCTCCGGGCCGCCCTCGACGTACATCGCCTGCGCGAGGTCGATGGGCAGGGCGAGCAGCGTCCTCACGAGCTCGCTCACGGGCCACGGGCTGCGCGCGTGGATGAAGAGGACGCGCCCCTTCGCGTCGATCCCGATGGCGGCGCTCGAGAAGCGCCGGTCCGAGGGCGTCCAGACGTTTCGCCGGTCACAGGAGATCATCCGGATCGACTGGACGAACGAGCCGTAGCGCTTCTCGGCCTCGGCGAAGTCCTCGCAGGCGCGGTCGATGATGCGGACGGGCGGCGCCCCGGAGACGAGCGGGTCGAAGGCGAGCACCGCCTTGTCCTTCGAGAGGCGCCGCTGGTTCACGTGATCGCGCGTGCGCATGAGCGACACGCTCGAGCGGTAGTCCTCCTGGTACATGCTCGCGTTGATGGCGGCCGACGCGCCGGCCCGGTACGCCCACGCGCGCGCGGTGCGGAGCTCGCCCTCGCCGGGCGCGGAGGCGTTGAGCAGCTTCAGCTCGAACCGCGCGGGGTCGATGCGGACGACCGCGATCTTCCCGTCGCCGGCCTCCGCCGGCGGGCCGTCGAAGAGCGCGTACTCGAGGCCGGCCTCCAGCGCCTGCCAGGGGGGAGGAGCTCCTGCCTGCTCGACGCCTCCCGCGCGTGCGCCCTGCGCCCCCGGGGAGGGGCCGGGGGAGGCGGACAGCGCCACGCCGAGCGCCGCCGCCGCGAGGACGCTCGCGACCATGCCCCGCCATTGTCGGATCCGCCCGCGGTGGTGACAAGGGGCGGGGGCGTGCCAGGATCGGTGCATGGCCCATCCGCTCGCGGGCAAGCCCGCGCCGAAGGACATGCTGGTGGACGTGCCGGCGCTGGTGCGCCGCTACCTCTCCGAGGTCCCGGATCCCGCGAACCCCGCGGAGCGGGTCGCGTTCGGCACCTCCGGCCACCGGGGCTCGCCGCTCCGGCGGAGCTTCTGCGAGGCGCACATCCTCGCCATCGCGCAGGCGGTGGCGGAGCACCGCGCGAAGGCCGGGGTCACGGGTCCGCTCTTCCTCGGGCGGGACACCCACGCGCTCTCCGAGCCCGCCGAGCGGACCGCGCTGGAGGTGCTCGCCGCGAACGGCGTGGAGGTGGTCGTGTCCCGCGACGGCGCGCCGGTGCCGACGCCCGTCGTCTCGCACGCGATCCTCGTGCACAACCGCGGGCGGACGGAGCGGCTCGCGGACGGCATCGTCGTCACGCCGTCGCACAACCCGCCCGAGGACGGGGGCATCAAGTACAACCCGCCCGACGGCGGTCCCGCCGACACGGCGGTGACGAGCGCCGTCGAGGAGCGCGCGAACGAGCTCCTCACCGGGGGGAACCGGGAGGTGCGGCGGATCCCCTGGGACCGGGCGCGCCGCGCGCCGGGCGTCTCCGCGCGCGACTTCGTCCCCGGCTACGTGAAGGACCTCGGCTCGGCCCTGGACCTCGAGGCGGCCCGCGGCGCGAAGCTCCGCGTCGGCGTCGATCCGCTCGGCGGGTCGAGCGCCCACTACTGGGGGCCCATCGCCGAGGCCTGCGGCCTCGACCTCACGGTGGTGAACCCCACCGTGGACCCCACCTTCGGCTTCATGCCGCTCGACCACGACGGCAAGATCCGCATGGACTGCTCGTCCCCGTACGCGATGGCGAACCTCGTGGCGATGAAGGAGCGGTTCGACCTCGCCTTCGGCAACGACGCCGACTCCGACCGGCACGGGATCGTGACGCCCTCGCTCGGGCTCATGAACCCGAACCACTACCTCGCCGTCGCCATCGACTGGCTCTTCCGGAACCGGCCGGGCTGGTGCGCGGGCGCGGGGGTGGGGAAGACCCTGGTCTCGTCGGCGCTGATCGACCGCGTCGCCGCGCGGCTCGGGCGGCGCCTCGTCGAGGTCCCGGTGGGCTTCAAGTGGTTCGTCCCCGGCCTGCTCGACGGGTCGCTCGGCTTCGGCGGCGAGGAGAGCGCCGGGGCGTCGTTCCTGCGCCGCGACGGCACGGTCTGGACGACCGACAAGGACGGCATCGTGATGGACCTCCTCGCGGTGGAGATGACGTCGCGCTCGGGAAAGGACCCCGGCGCCCTCTACCGCGAGCTCGCCCAGGAGCTGGGAGCACCGCTCTACGCGCGGGTGGACGCCGCCGCGACGCCGGCGGAGAAGGCGATCTTGAAGACGCTCTCGCCGTCCGCCGTGACGGCGGCCACGCTCGCAGGCGAGCCGGTCCTCGCGAGGATCACCCGGGCGCCGGGGAACGGCGCCGCGATCGGCGGCCTCAAGGTGGTGGCGGCGAACGGCTGGTTCGCGGCGCGCCCGTCCGGCACAGAGGACGTCACCAAGATCTACGCGGAGAGCTTCCGCGACGCGGCGCACCTGGCGCGGATCCTCGACGAGGCGAGGGCCATCGTGGCGGCGGCGCTGAGGGCGTGACGGGCGAGGCTTGCCTCGGGACCGGACAGGTCAGGTCCTCGGGGGGCGTCCTTGGGAGGGAGGAGCGCCCCGGGCCCCACGCCCCACGCCCGGCGACCGGCCGCCCCGCAGGGAATGGAGGCTCCCAGGACGTTCCGGGGAGGGGCTCGCCGTGATCGGGTGAGCAGGTGCGCTGGGCGCGGACGGTCGCCCCTTCCGGGCCATCTGGTATCATCGTGGTTGCCGAAGGTGGCTTCGAAGGGTCGGGGCGGAGGTGCCCTTGCTACCGCGTTCCGGCAGACACGCGCTCGACTCGAGGTGGGTTCCCACCTCCCTCGCCTCCCTGGAGACGCTGAGGGAGCTGGTGCTGAACCTTCGCGAGGGCGTGTACATCACGAGCTCGGAAGGCGAGATCCTCGACGCGAACCCGGCCATGCTCGAGATGTTCGGCGTGAGCAGCCTGAAGGAGCTGGAGGGCCGGCGCGTGCAGCAGTGGATCGACCCGCTCCAGCGCGCGAGGGAGCACACCATCCTCGAGCGGCGGGGGGTGGTCCGGGACTTCGAGTTCACGTTCCGGAGGCCGGGCGGCGAGGTGCGGACGGTCATCGACACCGCCTTCGCGCGCCGGGACCGCGAGACCGGGAAGAAGGTCTACCTCGGCATCCTCATCGACATCTCCGAGCGCAAGCACCTCGAGCGGCAGCTCATCGAGGCCGGCCTGCGGGACCCGCTCACCGGTTGCTTCAACCGGCGCTACCTCCGGCGGTTCGAGGCCGAGTGCAGCGGGCGGGGATGGGGCTGCATCGTCATCGACGTCGACCACTTCAAGGCCTACAACGATCAGTACGGGCACGAGCGCGGCGACCGGGTGCTGATCCGGATGAGCCGCTTCCTCGGCGGCCTGTGCCGGGCCGACGACGCCGTGGTCCGGCTCGGCGGCGACGAGTTCATGATCCTGCTCGCGGGCATGAAGGGCCCGGGGCTCTCGCGCGTGGCACGGCGGCTGGCGGCCGCCGCGCGGACCGGAGGGCCGGTGCCGTTCTCGCTCGGCTGGGCGTCGCGCTGGCGCGGCGAGCGCCTGGAGTGCACGGTCGCGCGCGCGGACAGGCGGCTCATCGCCGTGCGGGTGGAGAGCCGCAGCGAGCTCTCCGAGCACCGGCGGAGCGGGTCCTCCGGGCGGGCGCCGAGCCCGGGCCGGACCGCGCGCGGGAGGGTGTCCCGGCGCCGCCGGCGCTGAGCCCCGGATCCGGGCAGCTCCACCCCGAGGGGATCACCCGCACCCGGCAGGGCGCCGGCCGCTACGCGGCGGGCGCGGGGAGCGGCGACGCCGGGGGATCGGCGGCCTCGCCGGGCGCCAGGGAGGCGGAGGCCAGCAGCACGAGGGCGAGCCAGGTGAGATCGGCGAGGACGAGGTGCACGATCTGGAAGGCGACCGGGGCGAGCAGGAGGACGTTGGCGACGCCGGCGGCCATCTGCACGGCGACGAGCGCCGTCGCGGCGAGCCCGGCCCGCCGGACGCGCGCGCCGGGGCGGGTCCGGAGCGCGGAGCGGACCGCCCCGAGGAGCACGATGCCCGCCGCGAGGGCCGCGAACGGGTGGAGGAGCCGGAGCCGGAGCAGGATGCCGGCCCCCGCGGAGATCTCCTGCCGGAGCCCTTCGGTGAAGCTCGAGGCCGGGAAGAGCGTGTCGCCGAGCGCGGCGATCGCCCCCGTGACGCCCGCGAGGAGGATCCCGAGGAGCGATGCGCCGAGGAGCCCCGCGAGGCCCCCCCGGCCCCGCGGGGCGAAGCCGCCCGCGTGCCGGCTCCAGTCGGCGGTGAGCGTCAGCGCGGCGAGCAGGAGGAAGGTGTTCGCGAGGTGGATCGCCATCGCCCAGCCGCGCGCGGAGGACGGATCCTTCGCGACCCAGCCGTAGAGGACGAGCCCCGCGCCGACGAGCGCCTCGGCGATCATGAAGGCGAGGGACGCGACGGCCGCCTTCCGCGCCACGTGACCGCGCGGGAAGGCCCGGAACGCCCAGGCCACCAGGGCGATCACGAGGACGAGCGCGATCCCGCTCGTGGCGCGGTGCGTGAACTCGATGGCGGTCTCGACGCGTGGCGAGCGCGGGACGATCTCGCCGTTGCACGTCGGCCAGTGCTTGCCGCAGCCGGCCCCGGACCCCGTGGCGCGGACCAGCGCGCCCCACGCGACCACGAGGAGGTTGTAGCCGAGGACGGCGCCGGCGAAGCGCGTGAACGCGGTCATGGGCCCGAGAGAAAATCATCCCCGCGGCCGGCCCGCAACCGGGCCCGGACGAGAAGTCGTTTGCCGGGCGTGCTCGCGAGCGGGATGATCCCCGGGATGGCGACCGACTTCCTCGTCCGCGACGTCCCGGCGCTGAAGAAGCGCGTGCACCGCCTCGGCCTCTCGGGCTCGTTCGGCCTCGACGAGGCCGGGTCGCGCGAGGCGCTCGAGCGGCTCCAGTACGTCTTCTGGACGCCTCGGATGAAGTCGCTCACGCCGGCCCTGAGGGACGCGCTCCGCCGCGATCGCGGACGCTACGCCGTCGCCACCGGCCCGCTCCTCGGCTACTTCGCGGGCGGGGTCAGGAAGGCCGCGGAGAACGCCCTCCGCGTCCTCGGGACGGATCACCTGGACGTCTTCCAGCTCTTCTGGCTCTCGAAGATGTCGGCCTTCACCCGCGGCGTGCAGGAGGAGCTCCTGCGCCTGAAGGAGGAGGGGAAGGTGCGGGCCGTGGGCGTCTCGATCCACGATCGCCCGCGCGCCGGACGCCTCGCCGAGGACTCGATCCTGGACCTCCTCATGATCCGCTACAACGCGGCGCACCCGGGCGCGGAGCGGGACGTCTTCCCCCACCTCGGCCGCCGGAGGCCCTGTCTCGTGGCGTACACGGCGACGGCGCACCGCAGGCTCCTCAGGCGGCCGGGAGGGTGGGACGGGCGGGTGATGACGGCGGGGGACTGCTACCGCTGGGTGCTCGGGAGCCCGGACGTGGACGTGGTGCTCACGGGGCCGCGGAACGCGGCGGAGCTCCGGGAGAACCTCGCAGCGGTGGAGAAGGGGGCGCTCGGGGACGAGGACGCGGCGTGGATGAGGGCGTTCGGCAGGGCCGTGCACGGGTGACGGGCCGGCCCGGGAACGACGGGGACGGCCGGGGCGCGGCCGTCACCCCGAGCCCGCCGGACTACGGTACCTCCGTCGGATCCCAGCTGGTCCGGTATCCCTCGTCGAGCCCGTCCAGCGCGGCCATGTCCCCCGCATCGAGCGCGAACCCGAACGGATCCGCGTTCTCGCGGATGCGCTCCGGACGCACCGACTTCGGGATCACCACGACCTCGTGCTGGATGCCCCAGCGGAGGAGCACCTGCGCGGGCGTCCGCGCGTGCTTGCGCGCCAGCTCCGCGAGGACCGGGTGCTCCATCTTGTGCCCGCGGACGAGCGGCCCGTACGCCTCGAGCTGGACGCCGCTGCGCCGGCAGTGTTCGAGCAGCCCCCGCTGGAAGAGGAAGGGGCTGAACTCCACCTGATCCACGGCGGGTGGGACCTTCGCGTGCCCGAGCAGCTCGTCCAGGTGACGGATGGTGTAGTTCGAGACGCCCACCGCCCGCGCCTTCCCGTCCGCCAGGATCTTCTCCATGGCCCGCCAGGTCTCGCGGCGGAGGCCCTCGACCGGCCAGTGGACGAGGTACAGATCCACCTGCTCCAGCCCCAGGCTCTCGAGGCTCTTGTCGACGGCGCGGAGCGCCTTGTCGTACCCGTGGTCCGCGTTCCAGAGCTTCGTCGTCACGAAGACCTCGCCGCGCGGCACGCCGCTCTCCCGGATGGCCGCGCCGACGTCGGCCTCGTTCCGGTAGGCGCGGGCGGTGTCCACGTGCCGGTAGCCGGCCGCGAGCGCCGCCGCGACCGCGCGCCGGGTCTCGTCCCCGGGCGCGGACTGCCACACGCCCAGCCCGAGGATCGGCATCTCCACGCCGTTCCGGAGCTTCACCGTCGAGCGGATGCTCCACCTTCCAGCCATCGTTCCTCCCCGGGGCGGCGCCCCGCGCCCCGCCCGGACATAATCCCACCTTCATGCACGTGCTCGTGGCGGGATGTGGCTGGCTCGGGACGGCGATCGCGCGCCGCCTCCTGGCGCGTGGCGACCGGGTGACCGGCGTCCGGCGCGACGCCCCAAAGGCGCAGGCGCTCGCCGCCTTCGGGGTGACCCCGCTCGCGCTCGACCTCGCGTCCCCCGGCGCGGCCGGCCTCCTCCCGGACGTGGACGGTGTGGTCGCGTGCCCGTCCGCCGCGTCCGAGGCGGAGGCGGACTACCGCAAGGCCTACCTCGACGCGAACCGGACCCTCCTCGCCGCGGCGCGCCGGGGGGGCGCGCGGGCCTTCGTCTACACCGGCTCGACGGGCGTCTTCGGCCAGGAGGACGGCTCCGACGTCGACGAGGCGTCGCCCCCGACGCCGGCGAGCCCGAACGGAGAGGTGCTCGCCGAGGCGGAGCGGCTCGTCCGGGACGCCGCGGGGGGCGACCTGCGCGCGTCGGTGGTGCGGCTCTCCGGGCTGTACGGTCCGGGCAGGACGGGCATCCTGGATCGCGTCCGCTCCGGTGCCCTCGCGCTCGGCCCCGGCGACGACGCCTGGATGAGCTTCTGCCACCTCGACGACGCCGCGTCCTTCGTGCTCGCGGCGCTCGACCGGGCGAAGGCGGGCGCGGTCCACCACGGGAGCGATGCGCAGCCGGCTCGGCGCCGCGAGGTGGTGGAGTGGATCGCGGCGCGGCTCGGCGTGTCGCCGCGCCGGACCGAGGCGAGCCGCAGGGGTCCGAACCGGCGCGTGCTGTCCGCGTCCACGCGCGAGGCGCTCGGGGTGGCGCTCGCGTATCCGTCGTTCAGGGACGGCCTGCTGCCGCTGCTCCCACCCGCCGCCGGGGAACGCTGAGAGGCCGGGGTCAGCGCCGCAGCGCCGCCGCGACCTCCCGCGCCGCCCGCTCGACCTCCGCCTCCGGCAGCATCTCGTCCGCCCGGCCCTCGAAGCAGCGCCTGCCGTGGAGCCGCTCCGGCGTGTCGGCGTAGCGCGGCACGAGGTGGAGGTGGAAGTGCTTCACCACGTCACCGATGGCGAACGCGTAGACGTGCTCGGCCCCGAGCGCGCCCCGCTGGGCGGCCATCACGCGGGCAGCGAGCGGACCGAGCCCGGCGAGCTCGCCCTCGTCGAGGTCGTACCACCCGCGAACGTGCCGCTCGCAGGTCAGGACGAGCCAGCCGCGGAGCGGCGTGGCGTCGGCGATCGCGTGAACGACGAAGCCGTCCCGTCGCAGCAGGATGCCTCCGGCGGGAACCCGGCGTCCGCTGACGAGCTCGCACGCGAGACACGTCTTCTCGTCCGGCAAGGCCGTCCTCCTTGCGGCGCCCTGCCGCGGTCTGGACCGCTGGACGCACCGTGAACGCCGTCCCATAGGGAGCCCGGGGCGACGCGCCGCGCCCGTAACCCTGCGTCATGGCAGAGGTGAGGCGTTCGATAATCGACGAGGCACCCAGGAGGGGCTTTCGCGCGACCCCTTGAAAGATGCACCTTCCGACCGCCTTTGAAGACGGCGAGGAGGAATGAATCCCCACCTCGCCTGTTCGAACCGGAAACCGGGAGGGCGGAACATGCACATGCTACCGAACCCCACGCCGCTCACGCAGCTCATCAGATCCGAGAGCGTCGTGTCCGGCCACCGGAACCTCTACTGCCTACACTACGACGCCTGCCTGGACGTGGCCGTCAAGCTCGACTGGGACAGCTGGAGCTGCGAGAAGTGCGGGCTCTTCGCCGAGCACGAGGCCCCGCGCGACTTCGCCGGGTCGTTCGCGAACGAGCGCCGCGGAGGGGTCCAGCCCTGAGCAGGGGCGCTGCGCGCCCGCCGTCCGGCGGCTAACCTTCGCCGCCATGCACCCTGCACTCGTCGTCCGAGCAGCCGCCGCACTCCTCCTCTCCACGCTCGGTTCACTCGCCTCGGCGCAGACCGCGCCGGGCAAGGTGGCCCCGTCCGCGCCGCCGTCCGCTGCGCCCGCTCCGACGCCGGCCGACGCGAAGGTCTTCATCGACGGCGTGAACGCGGAGCTGAAGCGCCTCGCGGTCCGCAGCTCCACGTCCGCGTGGATCCGCAACACCTACATCACGGACGACACCGAGCGGAACGCGGCCGCCATGACCGAGGACCTCCTCGCGTACCGCTCCAGGGTCATCGCGGAGGCCGCCCGCTTCGCCGGCGTGAACGCGGATCCCGACACGCGGCGGATGCTGCACCTCCTCGAGGTCGGGTCCTCCCTGCCCGCGCCCCGGGATCCGGCGAAGCGCCGCGAGCTCGCGGAGATCGCCTCCCGGCTCGAGGGCATGTACGGCAAGGGCAAGTGGTGCGCGGCGCCGAGGCAAGCGCGCGCCGGGGGGAAGGCGCCCGCGCCGAGGTGCCACGACGTCCTCGACACCGAGGAGATCTTCCGCGAGAGCCGCGATCCGGCCGCCCTGCGCGAGGCCTGGGTGGGCTGGCACTCCATCTCGCGGGAGATGAGGCCGCTCTACGCCCGGTTCGTGGAGCTCGCGAACGAGGGCGCCCGGGAGATCGGCTTCGCCGACCTGGGCGCGCTCTGGCGCTCGAGGTACGACATGACGCCCGCCGAGGTCGAGGCGGACGTCGACCGGCTCTGGGACGAGGTGAAGCCGCTCTACGAGGAGCTGCACTGCTTCGTCCGCGCGCGGCTCCAGAAGGTCTACGGCAAGGACCTCGTGCCCGACGGGAAGCCGATCCCGGCCCACCTCCTCGGCAACATCTGGGCGCAGTCGTGGGAGAACGTCTACCCGCTCGTCGTGCCGTACAGGGGCGCCGGGGAGATCGATCTCACCGCCGCGCTCCGGCGCCAGGGGTACGACGCCGTGAAGATGGTGAAGCGCGCGGAGGGGTTCTACACCTCGCTCGGGCTAGCGCCGCTGCCGGAGAGCTTCTGGCAGCGCTCGATGCTCACGAAGCCGCGCGACCGCGAGGTGGTGTGCCACGCGAGCGCCTGGGACGTGACCGGGTCCGGCGATCTGCGCGTGAAGATGTGCATCCGGCCGGTGGCGGAGGACTTCGTCACCATCCACCACGAGCTCGGGCACAACTACTACCAGCGGGCCTACCTCGGCCAGCCCTACCTGTTCCAGGGGAGCGCCAACGACGGCTTCCACGAGGCCCTCGGCGACACCATCTCGCCGCTCTCCATGACCCCGGGCTACCTCGCCGAGGTCGGCCTCGCCTCCGCCGCGCGGGAGGACGAGCGGGCGGTGGTGAACCACCAGCTCCAGGCCGCCCTCGAGGGCGTGGCCTTCCTCCCGTTCGGCCGGCTCATGGACCAGTGGCGCTGGGAGGTGTTCGGCGGGAAGGTCCCGCCCGACCGGTGGAACGCCCGCTGGTGGGAGCTGCGCCGGAAGTTCCAGGGCGTCGACGAGCCGGTCGCGCGGACGGAGCAGGACTTCGATCCCGGCGCGAAGTACCACATCCCGGGGAACACGCCGTACCTGCGCTACTTCCTCGCCCGCATCTACCAGTACCAGTTCCACAAGGCGCTCTGCGACGCGTCGGGGTGGAAGGGTCCGCTCCACGCCTGCTCCGTCTACGGCTCGAAGGAGGCGGGGCGCCGGCTCGAGACGATGATGGCCATGGGCGCCTCGCGCCCGTGGCCGGACGCGATGGAGGCCCTCACCGGCCAGCGGAAGGCGGACGCCTCGGCGCTGCTCGAGTACTACGCCCCGCTGCGGGCCTGGCTCCGCCGGCAGAACGCCGGGCAGAAGTGCGGCTGGTGAGCGGCGCTACTTCGCCGCGGCCGCCGCGGAGCGGCCCGGCTCCACGGCGCCGCCCTGGGGCCGGGACGTCCGCCGGCCCAGGCTGCCGAGCCGGTCGAACCACACGTAGAAGACCGGCGTCACGTAGAGCGTGAGGAACTGCGAGAAGACCAGGCCGCCCACCACGGCGAGGCCCAGGGGGCGCCGCGACTCCGCGCCCGCGCCGAGGCCGAGCGCGATGGGGAGGGTGCCCATGAGCGCCGCCATGGTGGTCATCATGATCGGCCTGAAGCGGACGAGGCAGGCCTCGTGGATGGCGTCCCTGGGGGACTTGCCGGCGCGCTGCGCCTCGATGGCGAAGTCCACCATCATGATGCCGTTCTTCTTCACGATGCCGACCAGCATCACGATGCCGACGAACGCGTAGAGCGAGACGTCGGCGCCGAAGGCCCACAGCGTCACGAGCGCGCCGAAGCCGGCGAAGGGCAGGGCGGTGAGGATGGTGACGGGGTGGATGAAGCTCTCGTAGAGGATCCCCAGCACCACGTAGATGACGAGGATCGCCATGAGCAGGAGGACGCCGAGCCCCTGCATCGAGTCCTGGAACGCCTGGGCGGTGCCCTGGAACCGGGTGGACACGGTGTCGGGGAGCACCTGCGACGCCGCGCGCTCCACCGCGGCCACCGCCGGACCGAGCGACGCGCCGGGCTTCAGGTTGAAGGTGATGTTCACGGCCGGGAGCTGGCCGGCGTGGTTCACCAGGAGCGGGCCCACCGATCGGGAGACGCTCGCGACCGAGTCGAGCGGGACGAGCTTCCCCGCCGAGGAGCGGACGTACACGAGGGAGAGCGCCGAGGGGTCGGTCCGGAAGGCGGGATCGAGCTCCAGGATCACCTGGTACTGGTCCTCCGGGGCGCTGATCATCGAGACCTGGCGCGAGCCGAACGCGCTGTAGAGGGCGTCCTCGATGGCGAGCGGCGAGACCTGGAGCGCCGCCGCGCGATCGCGGTCGATCGTCACGTCGAGGCGCGGAGACGAGAGCCTGAGATCGGAGGTGACGTCGACGAGCCCGGGCAGCTCCCTGATCCGCGCCTCCAGGGCCGGCGCCGACCGGTAGAGCTGCGCGGGATCGGCGTCCTGGAGCGTGAAGGCGTACTGCGCGCGCCCGGCGCCGCCGCCCGCCAGCGAGATGGGCGGCGGGTTCACGAGGAAGGTCCGGAGGCCCGAGACCGGCGCGAGCTCCCGGCGCAGGTCGGCGATCACCTGGTCCACGTGGGCCCGCTTGCCGTCCTTCAGCCTCAGGAAGACGAACCCCGCGCCGGAGGTGCCGCGGCTGTAGGCGCGCGAGTTCCCGAGATCCACGGCGGGGTGCAACGAGGCGATCCGGGCGACCTCGCGCTGGGCGCGCACCATGGCCTCGAAGCTCGTCCCCTCGGGCGCCTCGGTGTTGACGACGGCGCGGCCGGTGTCCTCGCTCGGCAGGAAGCCCTTCGGCACGGCGCGCCAGATCGGGACCATCGCCACGAGGACGAGCCCGGAGAAGACGAGCACCGTGCGCGGGTGGCCGAGCGACCAGGTGAGGCCCCGCTCGTACGCCCGCAGGGCCCACTCGAACCCGCGCTCGGTCGCCGCGTAGAGCCGCCCGTGCCTCGCCTCGCCGCTCGCGTGGCCGAGGAAGCGCGCGCACAGGAGGGGCGTGAGGGTCAGCGACACGAAGCCGGACACCAGGATGGAAGCGCCGATGGTGACGGCGAACTCCTTGAACAGCCGCCCGACGAGCCCGCCCATGAAGAGCACCGGCAGGAACACCGCCGTGAGCGAGATGGTCATCGAGAGGATGGTGAACGCGACCTCCTTGGAGCCGCGGAAGGACGCCTCCACCACCGGCTCGCCGCGCTCGACGTGCCGGACGATGTTCTCGAGCATCACGATCGCGTCGTCGACGACGAAGCCGACCGCGAGGGTGAGCGCCATGAGCGAGAGGTTGTCGAGCGAGTAGCCGCACGCGAACATGATCGCGAACGTGCCCACGATGGAGATGGGCAGGGCGAGGCTCGGGATGAGCGTGGCGCGCAGGTTCCGCAGGAAGAGGAAGATGACGAGGACCACCAGGGCGAGCGTCAGGAGCAGCGTGAACTGGACGTCGTTCACCGAGTGCCGGATCGCCTCGGAGCGGTCGTACATGACCTCGAGGCTCGCGGCGGCGGGGATCTGCCGCTGCACGAGCGGCAGGATCTTCCGGACGTCCCGGACGATCTGCACCGTGTTCGTGCCGGGCTGGCGCCGCACGGCGACCATGATGGCCCGCTGGTCCTTGCCTCCCTGGATGAACCAGGCGGCTTCCCGGTCGTTCTCCACGCCGTCGAGGACCTTGGCGACGTCCGAGAGCCGCACCGGCGCGCCGTCCTTGAACGACACGGTGACCTGACGGAAGTCCGCCGCCCTGAGCAGCCCGCCCGT
>Ga0153916_10001032_pt1 | contig 19538 bp, 18 predicted proteins | sample Opewatmetagenome_FD_109642 | JGI IMG/M metagenome (GOLD analysis project Ga0153916, IMG submission 109642) | Freshwater wetland microbial communities from Ohio, USA - Open water 3 Core 3 Depth 4 metaG | ecosystem: Environmental > Aquatic > Freshwater > Wetlands | place: USA: Ohio, Lake Erie... | reverse complement strand
CGGAAATGCAATACGGCGGTACCTACGGCGAGCTGCAGCGCACCCGCCTGGGGCGCCAGCCGGAAGAATTCGAATCCTTCAGCTTGCCTGTCGTCGTCCGCCTGGGCGTGGCGTATGACCCGGTGGAGAACATGACGCTGTGCGTTAACGCCGCGCACCCCAACGACGCCGACGAGACGCTCGACTTCGGCGGCGAGTGGTGGCCGCTTAAGATGGTGGCCATCCGCGGCGGGTACAAAGTCAACTACGACGAGGCGGCGTATACGGGCGGCGTGGGGTTCAAGTTCACCGGTTTCCGTCCCGACCTTTCGTATACCGGCATGGGCCGGTTGGGGTACGCCCTCAAGGCCACCCTCAACTACGACTTCTAAAAGCCGCTAAGCGCAAGTAAAAACCCCGGGCCCTTGTGGCCCGGGGTTATTTTTTGGGCGAGAAGTGCCGTCGAGGCCGGCACTTACGGCTTGCGGAGGCCGCCGCGTTATTTTATAATTATCTTCGATTTATGGGCGGCCACGTGTCGAAAAAGACTTGGCGTTGGGTCGCGGCCTTAACGCCTGTACTAGCCGCGGCGCAGCCGGCGGCGGCGGACGACGGTTTCTATTTCGATTACGCGTTCTTCTACCCCGCGACGGGCGATAACGTCGTCGTCGAATTTTACGTGGCGGTCCCGCTCGAGGTGTTGACGGCGGCCGAGTCGGGGGAAGGCGCGACGTATAAATTTAACGTGGGTGTCCAAGTAACCCGGCCTTCCGATGGCTCGGTGGTTGCCAACCGGTTCACCACCAAAAAGGCGCGCATCGCCGAGGCCAGCGAAATAGTAGCGCCGCTGTCCGTGAGCCAGATAGATGTCGCCGTCCCGCCGGGGCAGTACCGTTTTACGGTGGGGGTGGGCGACCTCGCCGGCGGCGGGTCGCGCGTGAGCGCGCTGGAACTGACGGTCCCGGCGGCTGCCGACGGCCCCTTCGTCTCCGGCATCGAGCTGGCCAGTTCCATAGCGCCCGTCGACCCGGACGTGGCGGGGGAATTCGCCAAGGGCGGCTTGAGCGTCGTTCCCAACCCCACAAAACTTGTAAGCGATAGCAACGGGTCGTTACCAATATATTACGAACTGTACGGGCTGCCGGTGCGGGAAGGCGAGAAAGGGAATTTCGTGATCCGGTACGACGTTTCCCAGCTCAACGGCCGCCGTTTCGTTAGGGTGGAGCGGGCGCTGGAGGCCGCCTCGCCGGATGTGGTGCGTGCCGAGACGTTGGATTTGAAGGGCGTCCCGCCCGGAAGTTACGAGTTGTCGGTGCTGCTCGAGACCCGCGACGGTACCGAGATATTGCGGACCACGAAAAAATTTATGGTTCTCCACCAGTATTCGCGCGACGAGCTGGCCGAGATCAAGGGTAAATTTATACCGTACTCCCAGGAGGAGGAAAGGCAGGTCCGCAGGGAACTCTCGTTGGTCGCGAGCGACGCGGAACTGGCGGCGTTCGACGCCCTCCCGGCGGAGGAGAAACCCATATTCGTCGATAATTTCTGGGCCCGGCGCGACCCGGATAAGAATACCCAGACTAACGAGTTCAAGAACGCTTTTTACCAGCGGTATTATCACGTTCAGGAGCGTTATACTACGCCTTTCCGGGAGGGTGTAGACACCGACATGGGCCGGGTTTACTTGAAGTACGGCGAGCCGGATGAAATTCTGAGGTCGCCTATGGGTATGCGGTCCGAGGTAAATATCGATACGTCGACGTGGCAATCGAAACCTTTCGAGGCGTGGGAGTATTTTAGCACCGGCGGCGTCGACAACCAATATATACTGTTTGTTTTCGTAGATGACGACGGCGACGGCGACTTCGAGCTCGACGCCTCGACCGTCCCCGGTTACGGCCGGCTCATGCGGTCGGATTAACAGCTTGCGGTGGCTGACGAGGCGTGGCACCAAACCGGAGGTAATGCGCGATGGAAATGTTAAGGCGTAACCTGGCAACGATATCGACGCTGGCGGCGTTGGCCTTCTTGACGGCGGCGTGCGGTAAGGTGGCCTATAAAACCCCGGACGAATTTTTGAGCGACGGCGAGTTGCTGGCCGCTTCGATGGCGGCGGCCGCCGACCAGCTGGGCGAAAATCGCGCCCTCGCCCCTGAAAATGGGCCGTTCGTCCTCGAGAGCCTGGGGGGGGAAGACGAGTCCGCTTGGTTATACAGCCGTTTTGAGGACGAGGTGGCGGCCGAGCTCTCGGGCCGCGGGCTGGAAGTATTGCCGGAGGCGGGCGGCGAGGCGACGGTTATAAAGTACCGCCTTATCGAGTCGCGCATCGTGAACGCCAAAGCGGAAGGCGGCAGGGTGAAGAGGATAGGGCGAACTATAGCCCACATTCGCATCTACGGCGCCGGGGGCGAGCTCTTTTGGGCCGGCGAGTACGCGGGCGAATTCGATAACGTCGTCCCCAAGAACGTATTAAGTGAGCTCAAGGACGAGCGCATAGAACAAATAGGCCCCCAGCGGCCGGAGGCCGGCCAGAATCCGTTCGTGGAACCGCTGCTCGTCACCGGAATCACCGGGGCTTTGATTTACTTGTTCGCCATCTCCGCCTCCGCCGAGTAATGGTCTATGAATCGCCGTCTGGCCATATTTAGTACGGTGGCTGTAGCGTTGGCCCTCGCCGCCTGCGGGCGCCCTAAAATAGCCCCGGAGCTTAGCGTGGAGCAACTGCGCGAAGCCGGCCTTGCCAAGCTCGAGGCGCGGGACGAACCGGCGGCGCGCGAATTTTTTGAAAATATGATAGCCCGCTCGAGCGCGGCCGCGGCCGAAGGGTTATACTACATCGCCCTTTCCTATTACAAGCAGGCGCTATACGAGGAAGCGTCCGTACGTTTCGAGCAGATCATCGACCGCTACCCGGCGAGCGAGTGGTGCGACGACGCTCAATATATGAAGGCCGAGGCGCGGCTGGCTTCGGCGTTGCCCTTGGACAAGGACCAAACCGCCGTCGACGAAGCCCTGGACGAATTTACGACCCTCCTCGAAGATTATGAGAACTCGCCCCTCGTGCCGAAGGCTCAAGAAGGAATTGCCCGGGCGCGCCGCCTTAAGGCCTCGAAGCTGCTCGCTATTGGGAAGTTTTATAAGAAGGCGGGCGAACGCCGCGCCGCGGTGGTATATTTCGAGAACCTGGCCGCCGATTACCCGGAATACGAGCATTTGGACGAGGCCGCTTTCCTCACGGCCGAATGTTACGGCGGCCTGGGGGATACCGAGGCGGCCGCGCGGAACTATCGCCACTTATTGACCCGTTTTCCGGAAAGCCGGTTCGCCGCCGCCGCGGCCTCCCGACTAACCGCGCTGGGAGGTTAACGAAGACGCGGTCGCCGATCTCGTGGAGGATAGTTTAGCCAGACTCGACCGTAATAAAGCGGTCGTCATCTTCGGCGGGACCTTCGACCCGCCTCACGTCGGTCACCTCATCGTGGCCGACGACGTTTATTATTGTCTGAGGCCGGCGGCGGTGTTATTCGTCCCCGCGGCGACGCCTCCCCACAAACAGGGCGAACCTCGTACCCCGGCCGAGATCCGGCTGCATATGGTGCGGTTGGCCGTGGCCGGCGACCGGCGCTTCGTGCCCTCGTCATTGGAGGTCGACCGCGGCGGCGTCTCTTACACCGTCGATACCGTCGCCGCTTTACGGGCCGCCGGTTTTCCCAGCGTCGTCGTCGCGGTCGGCGCCGACAACCTCGTCGAAGTACCCACCTGGAAGGACTGGCAGCGGTTGCTGGACGAGGTGCGTCTTGTGGCGTTAACGCGCCCGGGGTACGACCTCGCCGACGCGCCCGCTGAGCTTGCCGGTCGATTCGAGCCGCTCCGAGTCACGCCCATCCCGATTTCTTCGACGCTGGTCCGCGCCCGCGCCCGCGCCGGCGAACCTTTCCGTTACCTCGTGCCGCCGGCCGTTTTTGATTTCATGCTGGCGTCTCAGCTTTACCGATGAAGGCCGCGTACGGTTTCGACGAGCTCGTGGCGGCGCTAAGCGGGGCCGAGGATTTAATTTCGGCCCTGCGCCTTATTATGCCTCCGGCCAGGTGGCGCCATAGCGAAGCCGCTTCCCGCCTCGCGGCCTCGCTCGCCGCCGAATACGGCCACCCGGAGGCAGCGGAGGTACGGCGGGCCGCCCTTCTCCACGACGTCGGCCGAACGTTGAGAGCGTCCGCGTGGGCGAGTATCGCCGACTGGCACGGTTGGCCGCCGGACGACGACGAATGGGCCGGGGGCGCCGGTTTACTCCACGGCCCCGCGGGAGCGGCGGCGGGGACGGCGTTGGGCTTAACGGCGGAAGGGGCGGCCGCGGTCCGCTACCACGTCACGGGCCGCCCGGGCCTTACGCTGGCCGATAAGATCGTTATGGCCGCGGACGCCGCGGAGGAGACGCGTCGGTACCGATGGGCGCCGACCGCGCGCCGCGCGTTGGCGGACTCGCTTGAGCTCGCGGTAGCCTTTTGGGTGACCCTTAAGGCCGAGATGGTTCGCGCCGCCGGCCTTGCCCTCCATCCCCGCTCGAGACAGACGCTGGCTTACCTCGGCGCCGACGTCGTCGCGGCGGCCCGGCGGCTTGCGGTTCCCTTTCTATAAGTTGGTAAATTATTTCGGAAGCCGGGGCACCCGGCGAAGGACGGCCGCGACGTCGCGGCGGCGAACGGCGCCCGTCGCCAATGCCGCGCCGGCGTAGACGACTGCGAGTATCGGCAGCTCGGCGTATAACGGTAGCGACCGCGTAAAGTACATCGCCAACGCCATAACCGCCGTGGCCAGTACGATCGGCCCGAGGTTGCGGATTAATTCCAGCGGGCCGACCCAAACCCGGAACATTATTTGGCGGGCTACGCTCTGGGAGGACTCCGTAACGAGGAAAGCTACCGCGGCACCCACCGGGCCCCACAGCGGGATAAGTATAAGGTTAACGGCGACGTTGACCGCGGCGCCGCCGCCCGCCACGACGGTGTTGGCGCGCTCCCGCCGCACGGCGTTGAGCGCTACCGCCGCCGGGTAGGAGGCGAAGACAAAGGGCAGCGTCAACGCCAGAACGGCGAGGAGCTGCGAGGCCCCGCCATAGCCGGCGCCGTAGGCTAAGTCGACGACGGCCCCGGCGCGTAAGAATAAGTATAGCCCCGCCGGGAAGGAGATTAACGCCAGATAGCGAATCGACCCCGCCGCCGGGCCGCGAGGGCCGGTGCCGTCGGCGGCGAGCCGCGACAGGTACGGGTAGAGGGCTTGCGTCAACGCCGAGGGGATGAAACCGAGGAAGGTGACGAGCTTGGCCGCGGCGGCGTACACGCCGGTCGCGGCGTCGCCGGCGAAGAAGGACAACAGCGAGTAGTGGAGTTGCATGTAGACCGTAATGAAGATGCCGTTTAGGCCGAAGGGGAGGCTCCGCCACAAGATGGAAGGGAAAACTCGGGCCGGCGGCCGCACGAAGCGGATGCCCAGGCGCCGCCGCGCCCAATAGAAAGCGAACGCCGCCACCAGCGCTTCCACGGCCAGGAACCCCCACAATATACCGCGCGCGCCGAAACCCGCGACCGCGGCGCCGATGCCCACCACGGCGTTCAACGTCACCCGCATGACGCCCAGTATTAACACGTACGACATCCGCTCGTACGCGTAGAAGAACGCTACGACTACCGTCTCCACCCCGGCGACGAGGCTCGTTGTCAACGCCGCCGCGAGCACGAGCTCCTGTACCGCGGTGGGTTTGCCGCTTACCCCTATGGTTACGGCCGTCGCGGCCGTGACCACGACGCCCATGACGAGTTTGACCGCCACGGCGACGGTAAAGTATAGGGGCCCTTCTTCTTTATTGACGGCGACCTGGCGAATGATGAGGTCGTTAAGGCCCAGGTCGGCCGCGACGGAGAAGAGGGTAGCGTACGAAAGCGCGAAGGCGTACCGGCCCAACTCCTCGGTGCCCAGGAGGCGGGCGATGACGAAGAATATCGCCATGTTGAGGAGAACGCGGTATACGTTCGTAGCCAGCAGGTATACCGCGTTCGCTACTACCCGGCTCCCGCCGGCGCCGTTTTCCTCTATTGCATCCATCGTTCGGTATTATAAAAGCGCCACCCGTTAGGGTGGCACGTACGGCTCGAGCGCCGGCTTAGCCTTTCGCCGTGATCGTTTGGTCGGCGACGACGATGGCGGGCGTCAGGTAATGCCCCTGGGAACGGCGCCTATCGCTGGAGATCGCCCGCAGCCGCGGCCCTAACATCTCGAATACGTTGCCGGCGAAGATGCAGTCCTTGACCCGGCCTACGACCTCGCCGTTTTCAATTTTGAGCGCGTACGCGGCCGCGGCGCTCAGTTCGCCGCCCCGCGTATTGCCCATGGAGCCCCCGGCGGTATGCAGCACCAGGATGCCTTTTTTAGTGTCCGCCACGAGTTGGGCCGCGGATTTCTCGCCCGGTTCCACTATGACGTTTGAGACGCCCGGGCCGGGCGGTTGCGTCATCGTCCGGCGGGCGTGGCCGCTCGAGCTCGAGCCCAACCGCGACGCCGTCGCGAGGTCCGTTAGGTACGACGCGAGGACGCCCCGTTCTATGAGGGCCGTGCGGCGCGAGGGCGTACCCTCGCCGTCGAAAGCGCCCGCCATCAGGCCGAAGCCGTCCGTGGCGTCGTCGATTACCGTAAGGCGCGGGTCCGCGACCTCCTCGCCCAGGCGCCCGGCGAGCGCCGACGAGTGGTCGACGATATAGGCGCCGTTCACGCAGGTGACTACCGGGTAAAGTAGCGTAGGTACCTCCGCGGCGCCGAACATCAGGTCCATTTTACCCGTTCGGATGTCGACTATCCGGTCCGCCCATCGCAAGCCGTCCAGCAGCCGCCGCACCACGGCCATTTCGTCGAAGTCGCGCGCCGGCGAGGCGTCGTAGTCGTAATGGTAAAATAAGTCCTCTTCCGCGGTGCGTTGGACCACGACGGCGAAGTCGTAGGAGGTCCGCTCGACGGCGCGGTCGAGGCCGGCGGTGTTCGCGAGTCGGGTCCGGCCTACGGTCCGGTCGATTTCGACGGTTACGACGTAGCGCTCGTCGGCGGCCGTCAACATCTCCACCGCTTGTTCGCCCAAAACCACCATGGCCTCGGGCGTAATTTTCGCCGCGGCGGCGTCGTAGGTCTTGACGTCGGCGTAGGCGGCGGTACCGTCCGGGAGTTCGTATTCGGCGGCCCGGCCGTATTTGGCGGAAGCGAGCGCGGCTTCCAGGACGTCGTCGATTTTATCCGGGTCGGTGGTGCTGGCGTACCCGACGCGGCCCCCCACGAAGGCGCGCAACCCCACGCCCCGGCCGTTGACTACCGCCGCCTGGTGAAGCTCGCCCGCCTTGAAGCTGACGCGAGTGGTTTCGTATTCGGCGTAAATTACTTCCGCCTTATCGGTTTTTCGACCGGCGCGTTCCAACAGTCCTTCGACAACCACCCCTATCTTCCTCCTATTTGGACGTTTTTGATCAGCGTATGCGGGCCGCCGCTGGTTACGGGGAGCGGCGACTGGCCTCCTTTGCCGCAGCCGCCCATACCTTCTTCGGGCAGGGTGAAATCGTCCGCGACGGCGACGATGTTCTCCAACGTTCGGAATAGGTTGCCCTGCAGCTTGAGGTCGCGGAGGTGTTTCGTCAGCTTGCCGTTCTCTATCACATAACCGTCTTCGGCGGTGAAGGTGAAGGTTTCGCCGCCGGTGCCCCCTTTGGCCCGCCGCGCGTATATCCCCCTGGGCACCGACGCCAGCATTTCGTCGACGCTGACCTCGCCGGCCTCGACGTAGGTAGACGTCATCCGGACGAGCGGCGGGAAGCGGTAATCCAGCGCCCGGGCGTTGCCGGTGGGTTCGACGCCCATGCGGGCGGCCGTCTCGCGGTCGTGCAGCAGGCTCGTCAATATGCCTTCCCGGATGAGGTATTTCTTGCGGCCGCGGACGCCCTCGTCGTCATACGGCATGTAGCCGTAGTGGCCTTCGGAGGTGGCGTCGTCGACGATGGAAAGGACGTCGGACCCGAAGCGCCGTCCCAACGTCATTATCTCGCGGAGCTTCTTGTCCTGGGCGACGTCGTCGGCTTCCGCGGTATGGCCGAACGCCTCGTGGGCGAAGACGCCGGCGAGCGTCGGGTCGACGACGACGTCGTAGACGCCGCCGGTCACCGGTTCGGCGTCCAACAACGTCGCGGCGTGCGCCGCCAGTTTTTCCACCTCCGCCTCGCGGCCGCGGATGTGGTCGAAACCCACGATGCCGCCGTAGTTGCGAATGGCCATTTGAACTACGCCCCCCTCGCTCGCGAGGGGCCGGAGCGAAAGGCCAAGGCGAGGCGTCTTGACCGAGACCGCGGCCCCCTCCGTATTGACGAAGACGCGGTAATCGAGGTAATCGCCGTAGCGCGTCTCGGTGGCCGGGATACGGTCGCGGGCCAACAAAATGGCGTTGTATTTACTCACGACCGCGACCTTTTCGTCCAGGTCGACGGCGTGGGCGGGGCGCGGTACGGTGATCTCGACGTCGTCGACGTTGACCTCCGTCGGCGCAAACCCCGCGAAGTTGCCCGGTCGGAGTTTGGCCATGGCGATGGCCTTGTGGAGGTACTCGGCCGCCCGCTCAAGGTCCTCGAATGACGCGAGGCCAAACTGCCCCTTTACCAACGCCCGGACGAAGCCGCCCCGGGCGCTGTTGACGGCCACGTCCTTCAGGCCGTCGCCGTCGAAAGCGAGCAGCGTGGCTTTGGATTCCTGGAACCGGAATTCGGCGTAGTCGCAGGGCGCGTTTGCCAGGATGTTGCGCAAATAGGTTTTCATGTGCCGTCAGCGCTCCTCGTCCGCGGTGGCGCCGCCTTCCTTGTCGGGGGGTTGGTATTCCCAGAGGTGGGCTGTAGTAAACTCGCGGAGATTCCGCCGGTACGTTTCGTTGCCGGGGTCCAATTTCACGGCTTTTTGATATTCGTCGTATGCCTCTTCCAGCTTTCCCAGCGCCTCCAGCGCGACCGCCAGGTTGTTATGAAGGCGGGCGTCGTCCGGGTCTTCGGCCAGCGCCTGGCGGAGGCGATACTCGGCTTCGCGCCACAGCCCCTCTTCCTGCGCTTTGATGGCGAAGCGGTTATAGTCGCGCGTCGTCACGAACCACGGCGACGTGCAGCCCGAGGCCACAGCCAGGAACCATAACGTCAAAACAGCCGGCGCTTTTTTCATATTTTCCGTTGAGGGCCGACGTCGCGCCCCTCTATAATACTATTTCGCTGGGCCGGCCGCAATTGTTGCATTTTCCGCCTTCCAAGCCGACTACGACGGCTCGGTAGCCTTCGCGGTTGACGAGCAGGTTACCGCATTGGGGACAGTGCGTATCCGCCCCTCCCATTCCAGCGACGTTACCCAGATATACGTAGTAAAGGTCGGGGTCCGCTATTTCTTTGGCGCGGAGTATGCGGTGCGCGGGCGTGGTCGGCGCGTCCATCTCGTAGTGGGGGAAATACCGCGAGAAGTGGACCGGCGTATCGCGCCCCAGGTTGTCCGCCACCCACTTTACGAAGGCGGCGACGTCGTCCTCGCCGTCGTTCAAGTCGGTGACGAGGAGGTAGGTGATTTCCAGATGGAGGCGTTCTTTGAAGATGGCGGCGGTGCGCAATACCGGTTCCAATTTGGCGCCGCAGTAGTCGCGATAGAATTCGTCCGACAGCGATTTGATATCCACGTTCGCGGCGTCCAACAACGCGCCGAGCTCACGGGCGGGGTCTTCCTCCAGAAAGCCGTTGGTCACGGCGACGTTATAGAAGCCGCGGTCGCGCGCCGCGCGGCAGGAGTCGCGGACGTACTCCAGCCACACCAGCGGCTCGGTGTAGGTGTACGCTATTCCCGGCGAGTCGTGGGCGGCGGCTAGTTGGGCCAACGCTTCGGCGGTCAGGTAGTGCGTCGGCGCTGCGTCTTGGGATATTTGGTAGTTCTGGCAGCCGCGGCAGCGCAGGTTACAGCCGTTGGGGCCTACGGAGAGTATAGAGTCGCCGGGGTGGAAATGGTAGAGGGGCTTTTTCTCGATAGGGTCGATGGCGGTCGAGGCCAACTCGCCGTACGCCGCGGCGTAAAGGACGCCGCCGCGATTTTCGCGCAAGTTGCATATGCCCCGGTCGCCGTCGCGTATCACGCACCGTTGGGGGCAGAGGTCGCATTTAACGCGGCCGTCGCTTACGGCGTGCCAATACGACGCCTCGACCGCTTCGCGGTTTGGGTTCATTTCGTTAAAGCCTCGTAGTACGGTTGGGCCCAACCTTTGCGCTCGGGGTCGAGCAGGTTTGCGAACGCTCGTTTCGCCTCTTTCTTGGCGTACGCCATCTCCTCGCTCATGTCGCCGGCGGCCTCGCCGCCAGTGGCGCTCCGGATACGGCCATACGTTTTATAAACGGAGTACCAAAGGAGGAAAGCGACGAAGTTGTCGCCGCGGTCGGCGAAATAAGGGGCGTAACGTTGAGAGGTGGCGATTTTCGTGTTGGTCGCGAGGGCCTCCACCGCCGGGCGCTGAACGTCGTCTGAGGCGTCGTCCACCGCGGCGGCTAAGGCCTCGATCTCTTCCTCCGTCAATCCTTCGGCGGCCGCTTTGGCCGTTAGTTCGGAGGCGGCCCGGGCCCTTTTCTGGACGTCCCGGCTGGCCAGGTCTTTGACCCAGTCCTTGGCCCCCGCCCACGTCGCCGCGAGTGCCGCGAGCGCAAGTACGGCGATTATGCGTTTTCCCATTTCTTTAGTCCCGGATACGCTTAAAGGCGGCGCGGTGCGGCTTAGTCCTAAAGGATATACCGCGCGAGGTCCTCGTCGCCTGCCAACGCCGCCAGCTTCTCGTCCACGTACTTTTCGTCGATCTTTACGCGCACGATCCTCTTCTCGGGCGCGTCGAAGGAGAGCTCCTCCAGCAACGTCTCCATCACGGTGTGTAGCCGGCGTGCGCCGATGTTTTCCAACTTCTCGTTAAGCATTTGCGAAATTTCGGCTATCTTCCTTAACGCCGCGTCGTCGAAGTGTAGGTCCACGCCCTCCGTCGACAGCAGCGCGCGGTACTGTTTCACGAGGGCGGTCTTGGGTTGGGTGAGGATCTTGTAGAAGTCGTCCGCCGTCAGGATCTTGAGTTCGACGCGGATGGGGAAGCGGCCTTGCAGTTCGGGAATCAAGTCCGACGGCTTCGCGATGTGGAACGCGCCGGCGGCGATGAAGAGGATATGGTCGGTGCGCACCATCCCGTATTTGGTGCTCACGGAGCACCCCTCGACGATGGGCAGGAGGTCGCGCTGCACGCCCTCCCGCGAGACGTCGGGCCCGGTGGTGGCCTTGGGCCCCACGATCTTGTCGAGTTCGTCGACGAAGACGATGCCCGCCTGCTCCATGCGCTCCAGGCCCAGGTTGACCGCTTTGTCCATGTCTACCAACTTGGCCGCCTCTTCGTCGGTCAGGAGGTCCAAGGCTTCGGCCGCGGTCACTTTGCGGGTGGTAGTTTTTTTCGGTAAAAATTGGTTGAATATTTCGCCCAGGTTCATGTCCATCTCTTCGAACCCCTGGCCGGTAAAGACCTCCACGGTGGGCGAAATTTTGGCCTCGACTTCGATCTCGACCGTGCGGTCGTTGAGCTCGCCGTTGCGCAGCTTTTCCCTTAATACTTCGCGCGCTCGCTCGTACTTCCGCCTTTCGGCTTCCTTTTTCGGCTCGAGCTCGGCGGAGGGCCCCAGCGGAATAGCGGCCCCACCGGGCGTCGATGTGGCGCGGACCTTGGTCGCCGGGCCGGGCTCGGCCGCGAGAGCGGGGGGCGGCAGGAGGACGTCGAGCAAACGCTCTTCGGAGAGCTCGGCGGCGCGCTCTTCCACTTCCGCCACGAGCTCTTCGCGGACCGCGCCCACGGCGACGTCGGCGAGGTCGCGGATGATGGCGTCGACGTCGCGCCCCACGTAGCCGACCTCGGTGAACTTCGACGCCTCCACCTTGACGAACGGGGCGTTGGCGAGGCGCGCCAACCGGCGAGCGATTTCGGTTTTACCTACGCCGGTGGGGCCGATCATGATGATGTTTTTGGGCGCGATGTCTTCGGCGATCTCGGGCGGCAACTGGCGCCGGCGCCAACGGTTGCGCAGGGCGATGGCTACGGCCTTCTTGGCCGCGTCCTGTCCCACGACGTACTCGTCGAGCTCTTCGACGATCTGCCGCGGCGTTAGTTCTTTCGTTTCTCTCGCATCCGACGACATCTCGTTCTCACCGCATCTTATAATATGAGACTCATACCCGCACGGAACGATCGTCCCGGCGCCAATACGCCGCCGGCGTCGTAATATTTTTTATCCAGGAAATTTTCGGCCGCCGTCGTAAGCGATATGCCCGGCCGCAACCGGAAGACCAAGCCGGCGTTGGGGACCCACGCCGCGGCTAGGGGTTCGGCCGCGGTGGGCCGGGCGTAACGTTCGCCGAGTAGTATCACTTCCGCCGAAGCGGAGTGGCCGTCCCCAAATTTCAGCGTCAGCCCCGCCGTTCCCTCGTACGCCGGCAGGTAGGGGTAGCGGCTTCCCGGCGCGTCGTATAACCGGGCGGTCTTATATTCGGCGGCGGCGTAGTGTTCCACCCGCGCCAACGTTATGCGGTAGGACACGTCGGCGCCGCGTATGCGGGCCCGGCCCGGGTCGTAATACGTGACGCCGCCTAAGTACGTGTCCGCGGCGGCGTACGTCCGTCGGAGGCGTTCTTCGTACGCGGCCGCCGTCACGCGGCCGAGATTCCGAAAATGATAGCTCAGGCCCGAACCCACGGCGAAGTAATTATCCTCCACCGGGCGGAAATCGGTCGGCACCGCGTAATCGTTATCCAGGTACAGGTCTCGGAAGCTCGGCACGCGGAACTGGGGCCGGTAGTCGACGAAGCACCCCCAACGCGACGTAAGCCGCAGTAAAAAGCGCCCGTGAGGATAAAACCGGAACTCGGGCCGGTCCCCGCGGAGGAAATAACCGCCGAACCCCCCCAACAAGTACAAACGGTCGGCGATGGGGAAATCGTTTTCCAGGCTCAGCCGACCGGCTAGGAACCCCTGTTCGCGTCCTTCGATTTCGTAATTCTCTTGGCTCAGCGTAAAAAAGCCCCGCGACAAGTTTTCGCCCAGCCAGAAGAAATCGTAGCTCGAGTCGGACGTTATCACCTGGTCGACGACGCTGCGCGTAGCATATTGGCCGTCGGTAAACGTTCCCGAAACCTTGGTCGCGAATTTGGCCTTGCCCCACATATTGCTCCGGAAGCCGGCCGAGCCCTCGCCGCTCCGCGCGACGTTGTCCCCCGCCGCGCCGGCGAAATCGGTTTTCTTTCGCCGCAGTTTTTCGGTATTGCCGTCGTAATCGGCGGCGAAACCGACGGTCGTGCCGGTTTCGTCCGAGAACGCTATTTCGGCGTCGGCCTGCATGCGGTCCCTATCGTAAAGGCCGTCGCCGCTGGCGGTTCGCTCGTCGCGCAACGACGCGGCCGCGTCCACGAAATTTATCTCCCAACCCTGGAAGGCCGCGAGTTCCAGGCGCCGGCCCGTTCCGCCGCTGGCTTCGACTTCGGTCAGCGACCGCGACGGCGCGCTTTCGCCTTTCGGGACCCCCGCGGCCGGCGTCCCCCCGTTCTGGAACAAACGGGGTAAGTCCTCGCGGAAGGCTTCATTTCGGGCCTCGACGTACTCTTCGAAGGAGGGAGCTACGAAACTGGCCGCGCTCTCTTCCCACGCCAACCTCAAATCGGCGTCCTCGAACGAGAACGGCGCCGTCGCCGCGTACGTGCTCGGCGTAAAAATTACGAGGTATATTATGTGCCGCCGCATTAACGTTTCAGTTCCGATTCCGCCTGGTGAACCCACTCCGGGAAGTCGCGGTAATTGGTCAGCACTTTCGTAAAATTTTTTCGGCTTGCGGCGTCGTTGCCCAGGTCGCGTTCGCATATGCCGGCGTAATAGTAAGCTTGGACCGCCACGGCCCGGCTTCCCGCGGCGGCGGCCGCGTCGAGATGCGCCCCCGCGTCGGCGGGCGCGCCCGATTCCAAGAAATTAAGGCCGGCATAGAGCTCGGCTTGCGCGGCATATTCGTTGGCGGGCCATTCGCGGACCAGCGTCGCCAACGCGGTATTCGACTCTTTGTACAACTTGGCCCCGCGAAGGTTTTCGCCGATTTTGAATTGCGCCTGGGCCGTGGCTCGCACCTTGCCGAAGCGGTTTACGATTTCACCGTACGTCTCGATGGCGACGCTCTTATCGCCGGCGCGTTGGTATATGTCGGCTACTTTATAAAGGCAAGACAACGCCGCGTCCTCATCTCGGGTGGCGGCCGCGACGGCGACGTATTCGGCGACGGCCTTCGACGTCTCGCCCTGCGCGAGGTAAACCTCCGCCAGCTTCGCCCGGGCGGCGTCCAACGTCTTCTCGTCGGCCTTGACCTCCGCCACCGCGGCCAGGTACTTTTGCGCCTGGTCGTAATCTCGCCGGTGGTAATAATATTCCCCCAACACGATCAGCAGCTCGCCGTTCAGGGTGCTCTGGGGGTACATCGCGATGTACGATTTGGCGAGTTCGATTTGGGACTCGTATTTACCCTGTTTGAAATTGCAGAGCTCAATCTCGTAGCGCGCCTCGTCCGCTCGCGGCGAGTCGGGGTATTTTTCTACCAGCGCGGCGTATTCCTCCTTGGCCCGTTCGTACCGGCCCTGGTTAAGGTAGCATTCGCCTAGCGTGAAGAGTGCGTCGTCGGCGACGCTCGCGCCCGGGTAATGGCTAAGTAGCGCGGCCAACGTTTCGGCGGCGGCGCCGAATTCGTGGCGGTTGAACTCCGCCCGAGCAAGGTTATATAAACCCCGCGGCGCGTACGGGCTCGCCGGGAATTTCTTGGCCAAGTCCCAGAAGGCGGCCGCCGCGGCGTCGAGCCTCTTCTCTTCGAGCAGACTGACGGCGCGGCGGTAAGCGGCGTCGTCGGCGAGGTCGCGGTTCGGATACCGCGTCGCGAGCCAAGCCAACGTCTTCCGGCCGGCCTCGGCCTGGCCTGCGGCAAGCTGTAATTTGCCCAACCTGAACAACGCGTTGTCGGCCAAGGTGTGCTCGGGATAATCGGCGGCGAAAGTCGCCAGGGCGTCGCGCGCCCCGGCCGTATTGCCCGCCCGCGTCGCCGCTTCGGCTCCCCAATACCGGGCAAAGGGCCCCAGGGCGCCGTCCGCCGTATTTATAGCCAAAGCCTCGAACGTCTCGTTGGCTTCGGCGTATCGTCGGGAGACGAAGTAGCACCACCCGAGCCAATATTCGGCTTGGTCCGCCAAGTGCGGCCCGGCGGCCAACTCCCCGAAGAGGGTGGTCGCCGCTTCGACCTCGCCGCTTTCGAGAGCCAACCGGCCGGCCCATAGTTTCGCGGGCGCGGCGTATCCGCTCTCGGGGTGAGCGCCGGCGAGATCTAAAAAGGTTTCACGCGCGCCCGGGCCGTCGCCGTTCTCTAACTGCGTGAACGCCATTACGTATAGGGCCTCCGCCTCGGTCGCGGCCTCGAGTTGGCCGCGGTTTCCGGCGGCGAGCATCTCCTCTAATATTTGGTAAGCTCGCGCGGCGTCGCCGGCCGCGGCGTAACTGGTTGCCCGCCAAAGATTTCGTCGGGAAGCCGATTCAGGTTCCTCGGCGAGCGAATGCTCGAAAGCGGCGGCCGCGGCCTCAGCCTCCCCCGCCGCGAGCAACGTTCGGCCATACGTGGCGTCGACGGCGGCGGCGTTTACGTCCGGCGCAAGTCGCGCCGCGGCAAAGTGGTTCGCGCTGCGTTCCGCGTCGCCGCCTAAAAAGTAAAGTAACGCGAGGCGGAAATGTACCGTCCCGGCCATTTCCTGGTTCGGGAATTTGCGGAGCGACTCCTCGTACGTTTCCTCGGCTTGGGCGGCGTCGCCGACGACGAAGTACGTCTCCCCTAATTTTAAATAGGCCCGAACCAGGTCGTCCGGATTCGTTGTGGCCGCCAAGGCTCGCCTGTACGTCTGTATCGCTTCGTCGTACCGGCGGAGCGCGGCATAGCATTCGGCCTTATCGACGAGCGCCGGCGCGACGAAGGGGGAGGTGGGGTAGTTGGTAATCACCCTCCGGTATTCGGCTATAGCCTCGTTGTAACTCCCCATCTCGTGAAGGGACCGGCCTAAATAGAATTGGGCCTCGTCGGCCCATTCGCCCCCTGGATTCTGGTCGAGGTAATCGTCAAAGTCGCGGTAAGCGGCTTTATACAAGCCCCGGTCGAACATTTTGCGGCCGAGCGCGAAAGCCTCGTCCTCGGTGACGGCGGCGCCCGGTGCGGAGGCGGCTAAGCTTGCGGCTAAGGCCAGCACTCCCAGCCTGCCGCCGATGACGACTTTTAGTTTTCCGCCCGCCGTATCGCTAACCCCCGGTTATTTTTGGGATGGGACGACGTCGTTGTTTTCGTCGAGCTCGAGCTTGCGGGGTACGGGTGGCTCTTCGGCCAAGCCGTACGCCAAAATTATGAGTCGGTCGCCCACCTCGCCCAGCCGCGCCGCGGCGCCGTTCAACGTTACGGCCTTGGAACCGCGTTTTTCCGGGATAATATAAGTTTCGAAGCGGTGGCCGCTGTTGATATTGAAAACGTATACGATCTCGCCGGCCAAGAAACCCGCGTCGTCGATAATATTTTCATCCAGGCCGATGCTGCCCTCGTACGAGAGCTTCGTCGCCGTAACCGTCGCCCGGTGGATTTTTCCCGTTAAAAACCGCCTCAACATGTACTCACTCCAGCTCGGAGGTCTTCTTTACCCAGTATGGTATTGTCAATGAGCCGGGTTTGGCCTACGGACGCCGCCACCGCGGCTACGCATCCCGCTTCGACCGACTCCGCCGGCGTCAACTCCTCGGGAGTGACGACTTCCGCGTAATCGACGCGGGCCAGCGGTTGGGCCGTTATGACGGCCGTCATCTCGTCGCCGTATCTCCCCGGCCGCGTCTCGCCGGCGGCGAACAGCTCTTGCGCTCGCGCCAACGCTCGGAACAGGCACGTAGCTTGTAGCTTTTCTTCGGCGGTCAGGTATTGGTTGCGCGAGGACATCGCCAGGCCGTCGGGTTCGCGGACGATGGGCAATACCTCTATTTGGACGTCGAAGTCCAGGTCCGCGGCGAGCCGCCTGACGACCTGCGCTTGTTGGTAATCTTTTTGGCCGAAGTATGCCGCCGTAGGCCGGCAAATGTTTAACAGTTTCGTCACTACCGTCGCGACGCCGCGGAAGTGGCCGGGCCGGCGGGCGCCGCACAAACCGGCGGTAAGCCGCTCGACGTCGACGTACGTGGCGTACCCTTCGGGGTACATGTCGGCTGCGTCCGGGGCGAACATTACGTCCACCCCCGCCGCGGTTGCGAGCTCTCGGTCCCGCTCGAAATCGCGCGGGTAACGCTCGAGGTCTTCGCCGCGGCCGAACTGGGTCGGGTTCACGAAGAGGCTCACCACGACGCGTTGGCAGTCGGCGCGCGCCCGGCGCATAAGCGCGAGGTGCCCCTCGTGGAAATATCCCATCGTCGGTACTAGCCCTAAGCTAAAACCTTTGCGGCGGAATTCCTGTGCCGTCGCTCGCATCTTCCGGGGCGATGTTACGATTTCCACGGCCTAATCTTCGACGCCTTTTTCGAGCCGAGAGACTTCTTTCCAGGCGTCTTCGGCTAAAGCTACGGATTCTTCTTCGGCCGGGTATTGGCGGCTGCGCACCAATTCGCCGTATTGTCGGACCGCGGCGTCCATGGCGCCGGTTACGTCCGCCAATTTGCGCACGAATTTTGGGCTGTACCCGCGGTAGAAGCCGACGAGATCGTGGAGGACCAGGATCTGGCCGTCGCATTCGGGGCCGGAGCCTATGCCGATGGTAGGTACGCGGAGGGCGCGCGATATCAGGCCGGCGAGTTGTCGGGGGACCATCTCCAGCACCACCGAGAAGCAACCGGCCTCTTGGAGGGCGAGAGCGTGTTGGAGCAGAACCCGCGCCTGCGCCGCCGTTTTACCGCGCACGACGTGGCGGCCGAAGTAGTGCACGCTTTGCGGCGTATAGCCGAGGTGGCCCATTACCGGCACGCCGGCGCCCGTTATTTTGGCGATGCGCGTCAAGGTCTCGGGTTGGGCGCCCTCGAGCTTTACCGCTTCGGCGCCTCCTTCTTTGACCACCCGCCCCACGTTGGCCATCGTCCGCTCGTCGCTCTCCTGGAACGACATGAACGGCATATCGGCGACGAGCATCGCCCGACGGACGGCGCGTCGGACCATCGAGACGTGGTAGACCATTTCGTCCACGGTGACCCGCAACGTATTGTCGTGGCCTTGGACGACCATCCCCAGCGAGTCGCCTACGAGGATGAGGTCTACCCCCGCCTCCTCCACCGTCGCCGCCGTGGGGAAGTCGTACGCCGTAAGGCAGACCACGGGCGTGCCTTCGCGTTTCAGCTTGATAATGTCGTCGGCGGTAATTTTAGCCATGGGCGATTAATATTTTTTTTCGTAGGGGGTGAGCTCGTACGGCGCGAGGGTCGCCAACAACCGGCTGACGTAAACGCCTTCGCCCGGTATCATAATGTCGCCGGCGACGTCCAAAAGCGGCTTCAGGAAAAAGGGTCGGCTTTTCAGCGCGTAGTGGGGGATTTTCAAGTCGGCCTCGTCGAGCACGAGGTCGCCGTATAGCAATATATCCACGTCGATTACGCGCGGGCCTTTCCGTTCCGTTCGTTTGCGGCCTAGGGCGCTCTCGATTTTAAGGCACGTCTCGAGTAATTCGCGGGGACTGAGCCAGGTCTCGACGACGAGGACCCGGTTGAGGAAGTCCGGTTGGTCCTCCGACCCCGCCGCGGGCGACTCGTACGTGGATGAGGCGCGGTCGAGGTACATTCCTCGCGCGCTCGCCACCGCGGCCTCGCCGGCGTCGAGGTTGGCGAAACGGTCGCCCACGTTCGAACCGAGGGCGAGGTAAGTCCTGATTTTATCGCGCACCATAAAGATATTTTGTGTTATCATTATAACATCAGGTAAACGTAGCGTCAATTAAAACGGTTCCCCGGCGATCGCCCGTTCGAGAAAAATGCTTGCCGGGCTTGATTTTTAGGTAGCGCCCGCGGGCGATGCGGTTTGGGGGTAAGGTATCTCACTTAGCGTCCGACGCGCGCGTGACAAGCGATGGTTGAAGAAAAGAAAGTGTCTCCCGAACGTCGTATAACCGTCGGGACCGTGGCCGTAGGAGAAGACGGCAAAAAGCGCGTAATGGAGGCGCTGGACCGCGGCCGGATTTCGGGCGGTAAATTCGTCCAGGAATTCGAGGAGGCCTTCGCCGCGTACCACGGCCTAAAGTACGGCGTCGCCGTTTCGACCGGGACCGACGCCGACGCCATCGCCGTCGCCACCCTTCTCGAAAGCGGGGCGAGCCGCGGCGACGAGGTGATCGTCCCGGCGTTGACCTTCATTTCGGTAGCGAACGCGGTCCTGCACGCCGGCCTCATGCCCCGATTTGCCGATGTCGACGCCGTCAGTTATAACTTGGACCCGGCCGCG
>Ga0153916_10001031_pt1 | contig 19549 bp, 26 predicted proteins | sample Opewatmetagenome_FD_109642 | JGI IMG/M metagenome (GOLD analysis project Ga0153916, IMG submission 109642) | Freshwater wetland microbial communities from Ohio, USA - Open water 3 Core 3 Depth 4 metaG | ecosystem: Environmental > Aquatic > Freshwater > Wetlands | place: USA: Ohio, Lake Erie... | reverse complement strand
TGTAATTTTAGGTGTGACTTTTATTGGAATAATCCAAACAATAAGCCAAATCAAGAAAAAAAATCCTAAATAATCACTTGTTTTTTTACTACTCATTTAAACCTCTTATAGAATTTTTAATTTTTTCATTTATATTTATTTTTCAACTCCTTTTTCTTTTCTTGTGCACATAATAGTTTATCGACCTCAGATTCAACATTTGAAACAAAATCCATTTCAGAGCTGTTATCAACAATAACCATCTTTTCAGGTGCACCAGATACCAAATTTTCTTTTACTGGTGCACAAGAAGAAAAACTATATTTCTCAATTAACAAATCTTTAATGACATCATTGAAAGTTTTACCCTTATTCGCACTCATTACCAAATTAAAAAGATCCAAAGGAATACGAATACCCTTAGAAACAGATTTTTCTTTAATCATAATACTTTTTCCTCCGATTGATCCTTAATTTTTTTTATTTGCTCTGGTGTAAGTAAATAATCCAAATCATGCCATCTACATTTCCGACAAGAAAAAATACCTCCTATTTTCTCTCCTTTTGAATCATAGGTACTTATAGGCATTATATCGCAAATGTTGTTACATCTCGGACATATCCTAAAATCCAATAAAATCACCTACTTTTATCCTGAATTTTTTTTTCTAATTCAAAAATCAAATCATTAGGATTAAAACCCTTAACAATCCCTCTTTTAATCTTATCTCTTGCCCATTCCAGAGGATCAAGATCAGGTCTTTCCTTAATGTGCTTATATTTCTCTAATAGATTCCCAATATCAATATCCTGTTTTTTTATTTCCTCTTCAACTTCTTTAATTTTTTTAGATAATGAAATTTTCCAATTCTTAATATTATTAATAGTATCTTGATTTAAAGAAATGGAATAATCAAGCTTACTATAAAATAAAAAACCTATATCTGTTAATTTATACCATTCAGCTTTTTCAAAATGGTAATCATCAATCCTAAAAGCCTTTCTATGTTTATACAATATTCTGTTATATTTTTCTTTATCAAGAGTTTTAATTATACCATATTTTACTAAGGTTAGAATTTGTTTATTTATATTCCCAATATCCTCATGTAAGGTTCTAACCAATCCAGAAGCATGACAATATTCATTTTCAATCAAATAATAGATTATTTTAAGATAGCTAGGTTTAAATAAAAATTGTATCCATTTATCAAAATTCTCCCTAAAAACTGGGTACTGTAAACTATTACAGTACTCTTTATTAATAATACCATTATTTTTAATTGAGTAGAAGTAGTAGTATATACTTACAGTACTACTCTCAAAACATGCCACATTATCATTTTCTTTAGTTCTGTAAGTACTTACAGTACTCTTTTTTAAAGATTCATCATCAGGAGATTTTACATTATTATTCATTTTTTTCCTTCTGTATCAAAAACCAGAGAAAGTGGTATTATATCGCATGGTTTTCCACAGCGATAGCAATCATGCCATTCAATCAATATACATCCCCTGCCTTGTGATTGTTTGCTAAAAAAATTTGTTTGATTTTATTGATCTCTATTTCTTTTATACCATTTGGTATAACTATTGTAATGTAATCATCTGTTATCCTTGTTATTGTGCCGTAGTAGTAAAAAAGCCGGTCTTCTTCCCAATGTGGTATACCTACACCAACATATTTATTTAGGAATGGGATAATCTCCTCTGCATTCATCTCTTTTACACCTCTTTTCAAGTTCTTCTAATTTGGAATCTAAAAAAAGTATAGCTTCTTCATGTGTAAATTTGGTTTTATTCAAAAAATCTATACCATTTTTGTAAAGAAAAGGATCAAAATCTAAACTCATTGTTTTACCTCCATATAATCTGCTAAAAGATTCCTTAGAATACTGGCTTTAGAAACACCTCTAATTTCTGATTGTTTATTCAAAAAATCGTATTGTTTATCATTTAAGGATATTGGTAGTTGTTTCATATAACCACAATACTAAAATAGTGGTTTGATTATATACAATTTTATAAAAATAAACTTGTATATTATATGATATGTGAAAAAAAATGCATGAATTAAAAATAAATAATTTATTGAATGCAAAATGCTCAATACATTATATGAATATCTTGTATTTTTTAGATTGGTGGGGTGCTTTTAATAAAAAAATTAAAAGAATACATTTAAGATATTTTTTAGAAAAAGGTTACAACGAAAAATTAAGTAAATCACAAAAACAAAAACTAAATTTAGAAACTAAAATTCATTTTATTTTTGATGAATCAGATCTTTATGCTTGGAAATATAAGTTCATTGATTTGGATAATAAAATAGAAGATAGCAACCATTTAACTTTTTATCTCAAACAATTAAAAAATTTAGGATTAATTAGTTGGAATAAAAATACAGGTGAAATAAGTATAACAAATAAAGGATCAGAATTTATTCAACTTGAATATTCACATTTTTTAATTGATAAATTATATTACGAAAAACCAATTAAAGAAAATCTTCTTATGAATTTACCTGAATTGTTAGTTTTAAATATTTCTGAAGATTTTGTTGGAAACTACAAATATGACAAAGTTATTAATATAAATATTACTGGTAAAACTACTGAAGAAAAATTAAAGAGTTTGAAAGAACAGTTAAAGAAGGTAAAATTAGATAATGGAATATTGAAATATTAAAAAAAATAATTATTTTTTACCGTTTTTTATTTTTTCTTTCCGTTCTTTATCCTTTCTATTTCATACTTATTCTCTAATATATCCATCTTCATTTCTTGAATCTTAATCCTTTCAAGAAGCTCTTTTATCTGTTGATCTTTCTCTTCTCCTGCTTTTTTAAGATCTTTTATTTCCTTATTGGTTTCTGTAAGATCTGGACTTGTTTCAAAAATAAGAAGTTCTTTTACACCTTTTTGGTAAGCCTTTCCTAGTTCATCTTCAGTAAAACGATCATAACTATTGCTAAGCGGGTCTTCCTGGCCCATAAGTTTCCTAACTATTGATTCTTGAATACCAATATTTAGCAACCTTGTTTTATAGAATTTCCTAAGAGTATGGATATGTAGCCTGTAAAAGCCTGTTGTTTTATCTTTATCAGCTAATCCAACTTCTTTTAAAAGCCTGTGCCAGATATTAACAGCTGTCATATAAGTAAAAGGAAAAACTTGTTTATTATCAGGGTTTTTATGTGTAATAGGATTATTTTTCCTATTGCATTTATTTATTGCTCCAATTAGGAATTTATCCCTAACTTTTAACCATTCTAGAATACTGTTTTTTGCTTCATCGCTAATAAAACATATTCTAGCTTTACCAAATTTAGAAGTAGATCCTTTAACATAAACCTTAGTTGGTACATGTTTAAAGTCTATGTCATCAGGCTCTAAACTCATTATTTCATTGATCCTCATACCAGAAGAACATGCAGTTAAAATCAATGCTCTTCCTTTTAGATCAGCATGTTCAAGAATCATTTTAAGTTCTTGATTCGTAGGGATTCTATCAAGTGTTATAGGTTTGTTTGCTTTTTGTTTACGTTGAAATTGTTTCCATGTCTTTTTAGGTATCTCTATATCGTTATCTTCTAGAAATAATCTAATAGTTGTCATTCTATTTGATCTTGTCATAGGGGCTTTGTTTTGGTTGTAATCCAACCATTTAGTCATATCTTCAATGTAGTTCCTTTTTTTTGTAAAATATGTTTCTGGCCTTGTTTTTAATAAATCAAAATATACATTCAGATTTGATTTATAGTTACTTTTTGTTTTATTACTACTATATGTATTCAAAAATTTTTCAATTGGATTCATGTTTTTCCACCAATATCAAAATGTAATATAAGTTTAAATAGTTATCTAGCCTTTCTTTACTATCGCAAAATAGTTATCAGGATGTTTTTGTGAACATAGTTTAACAGATTCAATTTCTTCTAGTTTCAACCCTGCTTCATTTATATCTTTAACAAACTCTTTTTTGCTATACAAATGGTAGAAACGCGGTATATTTAAACCATGTTGCTTCCAATAAATATCAATGTCTCCGAACTCTGATTTACCTACCTGGTTAAACCATTTCTTAAAAAACAGTTTTCTGTATTTATCCTGCCATTTAGACCAAACACTTATTAACGCTCTACCTTCTTTTTTTAGGATTCTTTTTAATTCTTTGAGTGATTGTATACGTTTTTCTCTGCCTTGTATATTGTGTAATGATGCTATGTAGAGTATGGCATCTACAGTTTCGTTTTTTATTGGAACATATGTCACATCAGAATGTAAAATAAAAACATTTTTTAGATTTTTTTCTATTAATATATTATTTACGATATAAAGTAGTTTTATAGAAATATCCAATCCTATTACTTGTTTACAATTTTCTGCGCATATTATAAGATGTCTTCCATTACCACAACCCATATCAACTACTAAGTCTGTTTTTTTTAAGGTTTTTATGAAATCTACGCATTGATTCCATGGCTTACGCCTTGTTTTATCAAAACTCTCTGCAATACAATCCCATGTTTCTTGGTTTTTCCTGATATTATTATCAAACATTTTTGTAAAATATATAATAAAAAGGTTTTTTATTTTTTATTCTATGTATATTGCTGGTCTAAGCGGTGTAGCAGATTTTGCTTTATTTAATGGATCATAAATGTTTTTATCATCAGCTGAATAAACACTTATTTTTGTTAATAGCTCTTTTTCAAGAAATGATAAAGCCTTTTCTAAATATATCTTTTCATCTAACTGGATTAAAAATCTTTTTCGGTCGATATCGCTAATTCTTTTGATTTCTACTAAAAGTTTTCCTGCAAAGTTAGATACATCTTTTGCTTGTTTTTTTAGTTCAGGATCAGAAATAGCTGTTTTCATTAGGGTGCTCATATCTAGTTTGTTTTCTTTTTCTAGTTCAAGTGCTTTTTTTATTATTTGTTGTTTCCAATTTGCTGTGGTATATAAATATAGTTTTTTAGGTTTAATTTTTGTTATTTTTAGTATTTCGTTTACATCCTCTATAACTTTTGAAAGTAAGTATTCACCAACTTCATCTTTTTCAAATACTGCTTTTAGATCAAAAATTGGATATTTTTCAAGTGTGACAAAGTTTTTTTCGCCTGTTAGATTCCAAAGTTCTTCCGCTAAATGCGGAGTTATTGGGCTCATAAGTTTTATCCAGTCGGATATGATTATTTTGAGTAATTTTTTATTTGCTCCTCCTCTGTTTATGTACCATTGTAAATGTTTCTGAAATTCAAAAAATATTTCGTTTGTTACAGTTCGAAGATCGTAGATTTCAAAGGCATCAAGTGTTTTTTTTATTGTTTTATTTATAATACTTTTAATCCAATTATCAAGATTTTCATCAGGATTACCTTTAATGTTGTCTAACTGTTTAACAAGTTTCCAAATGTTAGCAACCCTGTTTTTGTATTTAGTTACAATCTCTGTATCCCATTCTATATCCACAAAAGGTGAGCCGATATGAGAATAATAAAGACGCATAGCATCTACTCCAAATATTGTTGCTGCTTCTGTTATGTGTTCTGCTCCACCTTTTGATTTACTTATTTTTTCTTTTCCTTTTTGAGTGACCCACCAATGAACAAATATACCCTGTGGCCATTTTACTTTTGGCATTATCGCAACATGATTCATTAAAAAAACTGGAAAGTGTACCGTTTTGTGTTCTTTGCCTCCTAAATTTATATCAACTGGATACCAATAATCAAAATCGTTTTTTATCTCAGTCCATGTTTTATTTTTTGGTTTACCCATTCCTAAAAATATGTAATCAAAGAATTCTTCTGTCATCTCATTTGGTTTTATCTTTTCTTCGTTAACATATTTTGATATTATATAATATGCTGGGTAAAGAGTCGAATCAGAAATCGGTTCTATTATCCAACCTTTTTTAAATGGAAACTCGGTTCCTAACCATGATCCTTTTCTTATACATGCCCGGTCATCGAACCAGTCGAGAACTTTTGGCATTTCTTCTTTGTATTCTTTTGGATAAATATTCATGAAATTAGCATGATTTTTTGATTCCTCAGTCAGATTTTTATCACTATATTTTATAAACCATTGATCAGGTATCTTTTTTATTACTACTTTTTCACCACTTCTACAGACAACCTCTTCAGAAAATTCACGTATCACAACAGCATTATTTTTATCAATGAGCTCGTTTTTGACCTCATCTTTTATATCAGATATTTTAATTCCTGCATAAATCCCACATTTATCGTTTAAATAACCAGTATGAAATTCTTTTTTGTAAACAATCTCTGTGGCCATATCTAGTTTTTCTTTTTCATTTTGGCTTTTTATCCCTAGTTCATCGCAGACTTCTTTTGCAGGATTTGTACCAAACCCTTCTACATCTATAATACTTATAGGATCAATATTTTCACCAGACTCAACAAGGGCGATCCAATCGAATGGGGCATGAGCAGGTACAGACATAACTATACCTGTTGCAACATTTGGATCTGCAAAAGCCCCTGATAGTATAGGTATTTCCCTATCAACCATTGGTATTTTACAAGTTTTTCCAATAAGGTTTTTACCTAGTATTTTTTCTTTAAGTAACTTCACGTTATCAATTTGATAAGAAATTTTATTTATACATTCCTTTGAACATATCCAGGTTTCATTATTTATTTCTACTTTTTCATATTCAACATCTGGATTAACCCACATATTAGTTACACCAAAAATAGTCTCAGGTCTAAGGGTTGCAGCAGGTAATATGGTTCCATCGTTCATCTTAAATTTTATAGTTGTAAATTCAAGAATTTCAGCTGAACCTCCTTTTAATATATCCGTCTCTGATTTATCTACTGCAACAGGACCGCAATTGGGACAAAAGGGAGCAAAATGTGGTTTTTGTAAAAGAAAATTTTTTTCTTTTAACTTATAAAATTGCCATTCTATGAATTTATTATATCCTTTGCTTATTGTACTCATTAGTCTTGAATAATCAATTAAAAAACCAAATCTTTTCCAATAATCTTCAACATAAACTTTGCTGAAGTAATTAACTACTTCATATGGATTTTTTAATTTCTCTATATCTTTATCTATTAATCCGTTTTCTTTAAGTGATTTTATAGTTATCTGATCTTTTCGTTCAACTTTTTTAGCAAATCCTATTGATGGTATTCCTGAAGCATGAAAACCAGCAGGGAAAAGTACATCATATCCTTTCATTTTTTTGTATCTAGAAATAATATCACAATATGTGAATCCTCTCATATGCCCAACATGTAAGTATCCTGATACACCAGGGTAAGCAAAATGAATAAAGAATTTTTTGTTGTATTCTCTTTTTGATTCGAAAATTTTATTTTCAAACCATTTTTTTTGCCATTTTATTTCTATATCAACATAGTTATAGATTTTTGTATCCATAGTTGGTCTTTTGTGAAATGAAGAACACTTTATTAAATGTTTTTTTAATAACTAAGTAAATATAAAGAGTATAACATAAGTGATTTGATAAAAAATACAAGCAAAATCCAAGCTCAATAAAAACATAATTATTTTAATCATTAATTGAAATTTTCATAATAAATATTAGTATCACAAAACTAACTGATTCAATATAATATAAAAAATTATTCTTCTTTTGCAATCTCATCTGTTTTTTCAGCGTCTATTGATCTGTTCGGAATAACTCTTTTTAGTTTAGCTAATCCAATTTTTAATTTTGAAAACTTTGATTTTTCTTCTATTTCTCCAGATTCAGTTTTTTCTTTTTTTCTAATTTTTATTCTTTTCAAGATAAAACGCTTTTTAGATTTTGTTTTTAATTTTCGTTTTTTAAGATCAATATTTTCAAATTTTCCTTCATTATTAAACCTGAATCTAAAAGTGGCTGGATTTACTGGTTTTTTAATTTCCTCTTTTTTAATCTCAGTTTTAGGTTCTAACTTTTTAATCTCATCCTTGAATTTAGGCTTTTTAATTTCCTCTATATCTTCAACAGGTAAAAATTCTTCTAAAGTTTCAGTTTCAAACTCAATTAGTTCTTCATTTGCTTCAATTTTTTTTATATCAAATATTTCAAATTTTTTTTCCAACTCCTTTAATTCTTCAAATAATTCATGTATTTCGTCATGTATTTTTATATTAGAAGAATTATTATCTTGTTCTAAATTAAGCTTTCCCATATCCCCTTCTTATATAGTAACTATATTTTATTTCTCCTCACAACATTTTATCATATATTACATATAAATATATTGTGTTATTTTACATTTAATATTTCAACAAACTATCTAAAAAACTTTTTTAGAGGATTAAAAAATTTGTTCATTATTTTTTCTTGTTTACTACTTCTCTAATCGGAATATAAGCTAATAATGCTGCTATGTATAACCATACTAATAGACCAGGTAACCATGGAGCAGTATCAAAAACAGCAAAATTTATACCTGTGACAAAAAGAAGAGCTATAAAAACACCCATAAGAGCTTCCCCAGCAACAAGTCCCGCAGTTAATAGTAAACCTATCCTAATTACCTTTTCTTTGGGTTTAACTCCTGTTTGTTTTATTGCTAGTTCCCAATCAGAAATTTCTTCTTCCTCTTCTGGACCATATTTTTTCTTTAACATTTTATCTGTATAATGTCTAATTACTCCACCTGCAAATATAGGTATTGATAACGTAAATGGCAAGTAAATTCCTATTGCAACGGGTAGTACAGGAAGATTTATGAGTATTAGTACTATCGCCAATACCATTCCTACAATTATGTAAGGCCATAGCATCTCTCCTCCTAATACTCCTTTTACTATTCCTTTCATTAAAAATGCTTGCGGTGCTGATAGTTTTGTACTTCCTATCTGATATGCCTGATGTAAAATCCCTATCACTGGACCTACGACTAGTGATACTGCTATTACTCCAAAAGTCATAGAAATCTGTAGACTCTTTGGGGTTGCACCTAACATCTGTCCACAAGCCATTGATTGTAGAAGATCGCCTGAAATTGAACCTCCAACACATATGACTGCTGATATAAAAATTGCTATAGCCATTGCTTCTGGACTGATTACACCTAAAATTAACATTACAACACTTACTATTAGTAATACTGTAACTGTTACTCCTGAAATTGGGCAGTTTGATGAACCAACCAACCCTGTTAAATAACCTGCAAGAGCACTTGCTAAAAACGCAAATAGTATTGTAATAACAGCCATAAATAATGAAAACTCTATCATGTTTGAAAGCCACATATAAACAATAAAAATAGGAATAGTCATTAATACAATAAGAGTAAAAACGAGTTTATAACTGAGGTCCTGATCTGTTCTCTTTTTTGTTTTAACCTGACCACCTCTTATACCAATAACTGCTTCTCTAATACTACCTGCAAGGTTACTTCTTATTTTCCATATAGCCCAGAGACCACCAACTAGCATTGCTCCTACACCAATATACCTTATTTGTTCACCCCAAATAAAAAAGAAACCATCCATTGGTGTCGCAGCACCAGCTGGCATACCACTAGTGAGCATCACAAGTGGAGTAATAATAATCCAACCTATCAAACCTCCAACCAATACATAAGAAGCAATCTCTGGTCCTATTATCCATCCAACGCCCAATAAAGCTGGTGATGTTGTCAAACCACCATACAACCATCCTTCCCTTACTTTTCCGAATATATTATATTTACCGATACTACCAATGTTTTCAATAGTTCCACTGAAAATATTAAGTGCTGATTCACCAAATTTATATAAAGCGGCGACTAAAGCTCCTATTAAAAGCCATATACTACTTACTCCACTATCCTTTTTTCTTTCAACAGCAGTCTCGCCACCAACAGTTGTTGTAAGAACCGCAGCAACAGCTACTCCCTCAGGAAAAGGTAGATCTGTTTTAACTACAAGGGCACGACGCAGAGGTACCATCCAAAGTATACCAAGTATACCGCCTAGTAATGATATTAGAGTTGTTTCAAGATAATGTATCTCAGACCATACACCTAATAAAATAAGCGCAGGGATAGTAAATATTACTCCTGCTGCTACACATTCACCAGCTGAGGCACCCATTGTAGCTAGATTTACTTCAAGAATAGTTCCTTTAAAAGGTTTTAAAATAGCTAAAGCAACAACAGCACCAGGAATAATTGCCGAAACAGTCATACCAGCATATAATCCTAGATAAGCATTGGCTGCACCTAAAATAACTGCAAGTAAAATACCGACCAAAATTGCTTTTATAGTTAATTCAGGTATAGATTTATTTGCAGGAATGTATGATTTAAATTCTTCGCGAGCACTCATATTATCATATTATATAATTACCTATATATTAAAATCTCATTGCTTGAAATATTAAACTATAAAAGTTTTAATAGTTGTAATTTATTTAATTAACTTCGTGAGGAATACAGGATTGGGATGAATAAATGACAGATTATTCTTTTAAAAACAAAGAAGAACTTGAAGAAAAAACTGAAAAAATAAAAAAACTTGAACAAAAACTAAATGACACTGAAAAAAAACTTAATGAACTTAACAAAGATCTAGAACAAAAAGTAATTGATAGAACTGTTGAAGTAAATAAATTACTCATACACAAATCAATGTTTATTGACAATTTAAGCCACGATCTAGCTACTCCCTTAACTCCTCTTATAACACTTCTTCCATTAATAAAAGAAGAAGTTAAAGATCCAAAAATTAAAGAGAATGTTGAAACTTGTATAAGAAATGTTGAATATATTAAACGTATAGTTAACAACACAAGAGAACTAGCTGAAATAAGCTCAACAAATTTATTATTAAAAAAAGAAAATTTATTTGATATTGTAGATGAATTACATAAAAAATATGAAGTTGTTTTTAAAAGTTGTAATATTAAAGTACAAAATAAAATCGATAAAAATGTTTTTGTAAAAACTGAGAAAAATAGATTAATACAGGTGTTTGATCATGTTATATCAAATGCGGTAAACAGTATGATGGATGGAGGTGGGACATTAACATTTGAATCTAAACCTATTATTATGGATTCAGAGCCTTTTATTCAGATTTCTGTTAAAGACACAGGAGTTGGTCTTACAAAAGAACAAGCAGATCGGATATTTGATGATTTTTATAAAATAGATGATTCTAGACATAAGTTGGATTCAACCGGTTTAGGACTTACAATTTGTAAGAATATTGTTGAGAAACATAACGGTAAAATGTGGGCAGATAGTCATGGTAAAGGAACTGGTGCAACTATTTATTTCACAATACCATCTTCTAAAATTGTTTATGATAGAAGTTTCTAATAAAAATAATAACTTAGATTAATATTTGTTTTTTTACAAGTTTTTTTATTATAAAGTTAGATTTATTTTCTAAATAAATAATAATATATATATTAAATTTTAATAACTATCTGAAGAGAAATTATCTGAGATTATTTATATGAAATAAGAAAATATTTTATTAAAGAAATTTAATATTATAAATGGATTATTAGACCAAGAAAAAACTATAAAAAAATTATATCCAATTCAATAATCACCTGCACAAAAGACTATAAATAATACTTTTTTATTTGTCGTTTTTGGGAGAGGCAAACTTATGCTAGAATATAATGATATAATACCTAATAAAAAAAATTTTGGAAAGCTAGAATTAGTAGATAAAGAGATTTATTATATCTCATTTAATACAAGAGATAACTAAAAATAAGAGCTGTAAATATATCTTGAATCCAATTAAATATATTAAAATAATCAAGTACTGCTAAAATAATAAATAAAACAATTAAAACTAATAAAACTTTAATAGCAAATTTAACAAACTTCCAAGCAATAATTGCGATTAAAATAACAATAAGAAAAATTAGCCATAGCGGTATCTCAACTCCAAAAAATATTAACCCAAGCATAATATACCTAAATGTTTACCAATAATATAACAGTTTTTAATCATTTTCATTACTTTCAATAAACTCCCAAATATACTAAAAGCCCTAATTATATTCAGTTTTTTGTGTACGTTAATGAGGAATTTATAAAAGCTAATAACATTGAACGCAGAGAATATCAGATTAACATAGCAAACTCTGCCAGTAAAAACAATACACTTATTGTTTTACCTACCGGTCTTGGTAAAACTATAATAGCATTGATTATGTTAGCAAGGCAATTAAAAAAAGAAAACAATAAGATACTATTTTTGGCACCAACAAAACCACTGGTAATCCAACATGCACAGTTTATTAAACAGTTTCTTACGATTGATGAAAAATTTATTGCTGTATTTACAGGAGAAAACCCTCCTGAAAAGCGACAAGAGATGTGGGATAAAAGTAGAATTATTGTTTCTACTCCTCAGGTTATAGTAAATGATATTTTGTCTAAAAAATTAAATCTTAAAGATGTTACTTTTATTATATTTGATGAGTGTCATCATGCAGTTGGGGAGTATTCTTATGTTTTTGTTTCAGAAATGTTTCAGAAAGAAAGAGGCGATAGACTAGTTCTAGGTATGACCGCATCTCCTGGCAATGATGTTTTAAAGATTCTAGAAATTTGTAAAAATCTTAATATAAAAAATATAGAAATAAGAACAAAATACGATCCAGATGTTAAACCCTATGTTTATGATTTAGAAATAACTTGGAAAGATGTGGATTTACCAAAAGAATTTGCTTATACAATTCAATTACTTAAAAAAGCATTATCTGAACGTTTAAAAATTCTAAAAGACCTGGAGTTTATTGAAACATCATCAGTTTCTTCAACTAATCGTAAAAATCTTTTAGATGCACAGAAAAAAATTCAGGAAGAAATTAGATCAAATATTAAACCTTCAAAAATATTGTTCAAAGCAGCTTCTATACAAAGTGAGGCTATTAAAATACATTATTCATTAGAGCTGATCCAAACACAAGGGGTAAATGCACTTAGAAATTATTTTCAGAGAATGGGACAAGGGACTGTTTCAAAAGGGGTTAGCAAAGCTACTAGAGCTATTATCGCTGATAAAGATATAATTGAAGCAGTTGCTTATATAAAATCTTTAAATATAGAGCATCCTAAAGTTCAAGAGATAGCAAAAATTGTTGAACAACAGTTAAAATTGAAACCCGATTCAAAAATTATTGTTTTTACACATTATCGTGATACATCAGCTTATATCTCAAATATTTTAAATAATGTAAAAAAAGCAAAACCAGCTAGATTTATTGGTCAAGCTGTAAAAAATGGTGATAAAGGTTTAACCCAAAAAGAACAATCAAAAATAATTAAAAGTTTTAAAGAAGGAGAATACAATGTTCTTATAGCCACCTCTGTTGCAGAAGAAGGCTTAGACATACCTTCTACAGATTTAGTTGTTTTTTATGAACCTATACCATCTGAGATAAGAGCTATTCAAAGAAGAGGTAGAACTGGTCGTAAAGCAGCTGGTAAGGTCATAATATTAATAACTAAAGGAACACCTGATGAAGCCTATTATTGGGCTTCTAAAAGAAAAGAAAAACAGATGAGATATGAACTTGAGTTAATACGCTCAAAACTCAGTAAAAAATTTGAGGATGCTAAAACACTTTATACTAAGATTTCAAAACCTGATTCAAATCAAATGACTTTAACAGATTATAATAAAAATGAGAAAAAGGTAAAGATAATTGTTGATTATAGGGAATATCGTTCTAATGTTGTTAGAAATCTATCTTTAAAAGGAGTTTCAATAGAACCACAACAATTAGATATTGGAGACTATGTTTTATCCACTAGAATAGGTGTTGAAAGAAAGAATGTTGATGATTTTTTAGAATCTTTAATTGATGGTAAATTATTCAAACAGATAACACAACTTAGAGATGCCTATTCACGTCCAATACTAATTTTAGAAGGTGAAAACCTTCTGACAAAACGAAATATTAGCCATAATGCTATTTTCGGAAGTTTAGCTTCAATTACTGTTGACTATGGTATTCCTATCCTAACCACTAAAGATGGACTTGAAACAGCGGACCTTTTAAATGTTATAGCAAGAAGAGAACAAAGAGAAGAAAAAAAAGAAGTTGCTATCCGTGGGGAAAAACCACAGATGTCTATCAAAGAAAGACAACAATTTATAATAGAAGGTTTACCAAATGTTTCTACAGTTATTGCAAAAAGACTTCTTTCACATTTTGGTAGCGTAAAAGATATTGCTAATGCAACACAGGAAGAATTGCTTGAGATTCGAGGAATTGGTAAAAATATAGCTTCTGATATAATAAAGCTTTTAAATACTAATTATTTAGAAGATTAAATCATACCAAATATTTTTATTTTAATCAAATATACAGTGCTGAAACTAAAAAATGGTGAAAGCAATGTCTATCACGGATAAGATTGCACAAGTTTGCGAAGGATTAATCATGCTTCATGAGGATAACTCAATTCCTAGAAACATAAGAAAAGGTGCAGAGGATGTTAAAAATATTTTATTAAATGAATCTAATCCATTAGATGTTAGGGTTGCTACAGCAACATCAAAACTAGATGAATTAGCTAACGATCCAAATATTCCACTTCATGGAAGAACCCTTATTTGGAATATTATGAGTCGGCTAGAAGAAATAGCATAGGGTTTTATTTAATAATAAAGATGTAATTTATTCAAATTTGTATGATAATAAATAACTAAATGAGGAAGGGAGGATATATGTTTATGATTAGGATAGGACAAGCTGGAATTCCATTATCATGTAAGGGTCGTACTAATAAAGACGGTCTTGTTTATACTAAACAAGTACTTGGTTTGAATGCTATGGAGGTTCAGTTTGTTCGTGGTCTGTATGTTATGGAAGATGAAGAAGCCCAATTCATGAAAGAATATTCAAAAGAAAACGATATAGAACTACATGTTCATGCTCCATATTATATTAATCTAGCTGGGAGTTCTGATGAAATAAACCTTAGTTTTGATAAAATACTATTTTCTGCTAAATTAGCAGATAAAATGGGTGCTAAAACTGTCGTTGTTCATCCTGGATATTACGGCGATTTATCTGAAAAAAAAGCATTAAAAAAAATAATTAAAAACATTAGTAAAATACAATCAGCTTTTAAAAAACAAAAAATAAAAGCCCAATTAGGTGTAGAAACGATGGGCAAACAGAAAGTTTTTGGAAGCCTTGATGAAGTTTTTGAGGTTTGCAAAAAAGTAAAAGGTGTAATTCCCGCTATTGGATTAGGCCATATACATGCAAGAACAAATGGAGGGCTTAAAAAACAGGAAGATTTTGAAGAGATTTTTAAAAAACTTAAACCACTTAGATTAAAAAATTATCTTATACATGTAACAGGTGTCCTTTATGAAAATGGTAACGAATATTACCATGTGCCACTAAAAAAGGGAGATATGCCTCTTGCTCCACTAATTGAAATAATATTAGATAATAAATACAATGTTACACTAATATCTGAATCACCTCTTTTAGAACACGATGCAGTATATATTAGATTACAAGTTGAAAAAGCCATTATGAAAAGAACCGGTAAAGAAATAGCAGATTATAGAGATCTATCTGAGATTTAAATGAAGGAAAAAAAAGTTTTTAATGAATCCACAGAATATATTCAAAATAAGATAAAAGAAATTTTAAGTAAGGTTTCTCAGAATGATATTGAAAAAGTTAAAAGACTATTTTTTAAAACAAATCGTATATTTGTTTATGGAGCAGGTAGGTCAGGGCTTGTAGCAAAAGCATTTGCTATAAGACTTATTCATCTTGGTTTTCAAGCCTTTGTTATTGGTGAAACTATTACTGCACCTGTAAAAAAAGGCGATCTTGTTATTATAGTTTCAGGATCTGGTGAGACAATACCTGCTGTTATGACTGCAGAAATTGCTCATAAAATTGGTTCAAATGTTGTTTCTATAACTGGTAAAAGGAAATCAGAAATAGCCAAATTTGCTGATATTACTCTTTATATTGCATCTTCATGCAACGAAGCACAAAGAAAGAAATTTGCACCACTCGGTACACTTTTTGAAGCAAGTGTATGGATTTTGTTTGATGGATTTGTTGCTGATTTACTTCATAGTAAAAAAGAAACCGAAGATATAATGCGTAGCCGACATGCGACATTAGAACATTAAGAATGCGAGTACTTTTTTTTCATTATTATTAATAAAATACTACATGCTACACCAAAAATATTAGCAACAATTACAGCAATAGCATTTAAAATAATACCATAAATTAACCACAGAACCATACCTAGTGCTAAAATCCCAGGCATATAATAAGAAATATCATCAAGTTTTTTTGTTTTATATCCTCTATATATCTGTGGTAAATAACCTATTGATGTGATAGCTCCTGCAATTAATCCAAGGATTTCAAGAGTGGTTGAATCCATAAGAGTTATCATTCATGATTAGAATTCTATTAAATCTTTCCAAAAATACAAGAATAAGTTTTTCTAATAAAACACTAATGCAGGTCTGAAGTTGGGTTCGTGGGGTAGCTTGGCCATCCTTCCAGCTTGGGGTGCTGGTAACTCGAGTTCAAATCTCGACGAACCCACTACAGATATAAATGAATCAAAAATTGATGAGTACATTAGTACGATTAGTAATAAACTGTGCGTACGATGGGTCTATGAAGTTAAGCGTTTTTTGATTGATTATTCAACAGCGTGTAACTTTATTATTGATGTTGGTTTAACGAATGCTTATTTAACGAAACTTAAAGCAAATCATAGCTTATCATATTACAGTAAGATTTGGTTTCAGATTCATAAATTCATATTATATGTTAACCCTGAGATTGCACGAAAAATAAGTTTTGGTAAACCAGATAAGATAAACTATGAACCAGTTAAAATAACTGATGTTGATTATCAGAATGCAATTAACGAGTTTAAACATGATTTACAAATCAAGACAGTATTAATGATTGGTTATGATTCTGGTATTCGTGCTGAAGAGCTTATGCAATTAACAATGAATGATATCGATATTGTTAATAGAATCATTTATGTTAAGTATGATAAGAATCACACAACTAAGACTAAAAAGAATCGTGTAACTTTTTTTACTAAAAAAACTCAAAAGGTTTTAATAGAATACTTGAAACATTTTAATAACCAAAAAAAGTTTAATCAGCTTTTCGGTAAAAGCGTTATTCATAGAAAAATGCGTAAATCAAGTTTTAAGTTAAAGTTTACACGAAAAGTTTTTTCTAGTAATTGGGATAAAAAACTGGGTCCAACAAGTATAAAGAAACTTATCATGGGTCATGCTGTTAGAGATATTGACCTTTCGCATTATAATTATCAAGATGCAAATAGTTTGAAACAGATTTATGATAAAATTATGGGGGTTAGAAATTGATAATAGCTTTACTAGAGTTTCTTTTTATCTTGTTTATCTTGATTATTGCAAATAAGATTTTCAAGTATTTTGATTTAAAAAAAAGATATTAAATTTTTTTTATTTCTTGCATAAAAATCTATCCTTTTTTCGTATTTAACTAAAAGCTAGTCCCATTTTACGTATTGTTTGTTTAAACGTGCTATAAACAGCTAGAAACAGCGTATAATTGATTATTATATGCTTTATTCATCTGGTGAGTATGGATTAAAAGATAAATCCTTAAGAGCATTGTTTATAGTATCTGTTTTATCTGGTAAAAACTTTATAAGTTCATTTTTCAAGCTGTCTTTATTTGAAAAGTAAGTCTTTTTTCTTGTACTCATGCATTCAATTACATAGTTAAATGTAATCTCATAAACCTTATAATTTTTAACTTCAATTATTGGTTTAAAATATTTTTCTTTTCTCATAATATAACCTTTTTGTTTATTAAAAAATACGAATGCTGTATTGTTGGATGTGTGTAAATCTAGCATATCTGATTTACAAAATTTCAATACAGCATACAGTAGAATTATAATATGTCAGTTTCGTTTTCAGATTCACTATTATCAGAATCAACTTTTTCTTTTTCTTTTTTCATTTTATTTCTAATGCTTAAGTAACAGAATTTACAATACGTGCTTATACGACCAGATTTATTATCTTGTCTTTCAATGAGATAGAATTTTTTACCAGCTATGAAATCTTTACATTTATTACAACGTACCATAATAAAAATCAACCCATTTTTTTAATTTATTTCTATGGTTTTTTCTATATTTTCTATGTAACCACAAAGGAATTTCTATAGTATCAATATTGTTTATGTGGTGATAGCATTTTTTTCTAACTGTTTGGTTATCAAGTTTAGCTATTAAGTTGAATCCCAAATTACGACTTTTTGCAAGTATTTTGGCTCTATTTAACTTACCTTTTTCTGTTTTAATATATTTTTTAAAATAATTTTTCGTTTGCTTTTTATGAGTCTTTCTATATTCTTTCTTATATTTTTTTAATTGTTCGTTATGTATTTGATAATATTTTTTATGTTGTTTTTTATTGTATTCTTTAAAATATTCTTTATGCAATTCTCTATATTTTCTCATGTATTTTTTGCAATATTCTTTTCTATTGTTCATACAATCAACCCTTATGAGAGATAAAAAGGTAAATGACTACTCCCTTGCGTTATAGTCACTTACCTTATTATACCAAATAATACAACTGCATATTTTTCTAATCAACGACTAGAAAATTATATTATCTGGCATAACTGTAAAATAAAGGAATATTAACTAAAATCTATGAGGTTACAGAAAGATTTTTGTTATGGAAAGGTATAAGTTAATATTCCTTTTTTTCATAATCCAACACAAGAAATAATATTTTTTGTGTAGCGAATTGAAAATAATAAATGAATTGGGAAAAGAAAAGATTAATTTGGAAATAAGACTTTCAAGAAACCCAATTCAGTTATTATTTTTTTTAAATCTTAATCTTTTTCCAGTTTTTTCTTACCAGTCATTAATGTAAATGTTGTTTTTGTTACAATAGTTGATTTACTGTTTGGTGTACCACTTCTGGGCGTATATTTTTCTTTAAGTTTATGATATTTCTTTTTAGCTTGTTTCAATTGCAAATCTTCAAGTTCATCTTCTTTCTTCTTCATATCTTTCATAAATTTATTTCTTCTTTCATCTATATCTATGTCAAAATTTTTCTTTCTATGCTTACTATTCCATTCATCTAAATCTTTTTGTATTTCATCATCTGTTATCATTTTTATTCACCTTTTATGTTATAAAATTCTTTCATTTGCTTGATTTTAAGCTCATATCTTTTTATTTTCCATTTATAAAATAGTATTTTACTGTTATAGTAATTCAATTCATTTTTTAGATTCTCTTGTTTTTGTTTTTCAAAACTCATAATTATCAACCTTGCGAATAATAATAATAATAATAAATAACTGGAATATTTTCATTCAAAAATTTATAATCAGAATATTTTATTATTTTACATAAACTAATTGGTATTTCATAAACTAATCTTGTTTCTTTTAAATTTTTGTTTTCCTTGTCATATTGATATTCATTGAGTTTTGGTTCTAATTGTTTTTGTATTTCTCTTGTCATTTCAAGATAATAAATATCTTTATCAATATTCAATTTTGC
>Ga0153916_10001030_pt1 | contig 19561 bp, 21 predicted proteins | sample Opewatmetagenome_FD_109642 | JGI IMG/M metagenome (GOLD analysis project Ga0153916, IMG submission 109642) | Freshwater wetland microbial communities from Ohio, USA - Open water 3 Core 3 Depth 4 metaG | ecosystem: Environmental > Aquatic > Freshwater > Wetlands | place: USA: Ohio, Lake Erie... | reverse complement strand
CCCCTGACCGGCCGGGTGACGGGAATATCCCCTATCATTTCACCGTTAGGGGTGATTGACCGGCCTTTTCGGGAATGTCATCTTAGGCCCGCGTTTCGCCAAGGAATAAGGAAAAAGATAAGGAAGCCAGACATGCAGAGGAGGATTTCCACGGACACCTTGCCAGTCAGGCGCCACGCTGAACAGCGGGGATTCAAGCTCTCCTTGCCACTGACCGTCGAGGGCCCCAACTCGGACGGTGGCCTGTTCAGGGAGGAAACGACCCTGTCCTACATGAGCCACGTGGGCGCCCTCTTCCCGCTCAGGACACCCGTCGCACCAGGCTCGAGGCTCAAGCTGGCCGTCTCTCTTCCGCCCAAGCTTGGCGAGGGCAAGAACCTGCAGCTCGTAATCAAAGGGACGATCGTCTTCACCGAGCCAGGAAACGAGGACGGGGCCCCCTCCCAGGTCTCCTTGCGTCTCGAAAGCCGCTACGTCGTCGAATCGGCAGCCGCCGAGGCGGGAGCGGGGCAACAGGCTTGAGGAAGCCGAGAAAGTCCCTTCAGGGGCCAAAAACGCTCCGCCCCTATGCTTAGCCGCCACCGATGAGATCAACCGAGGAAATTTAACCCCGCGATTCCCCATGAGGAGGGATTGAAGGCGGTCCGGGCTCGAGCGAAAATGGCATGGAAATGAATACGGCCAAGGCTTTTCATAACCCCTCCACTCAAGGCGCGACCAAAGCCGGAAAGAGGGAGCGCACCTTCGAGCTCTCTCTTCCGGCTTTGGTTAAGGGCCTCGACGCACGGGGGAAAAGGTTTGAAGAGAGGACCCAGATCTGCGCCATCAGCGCCCAGGAGCTGTCGTTCAGGCTCAACGCCCGTCTCCTGATCGGTTCCAAGACGACGGTCTCGCTGGATATCCCGAGAACGCTGATCCTCGAAAGTCCGCTCCGCCTCCTTGTGACCGGACTCGTCATCTATGTCCGGTCGGAGGTCGAAAACGGGAAAAGCCAGTACCTGACCATCCGCCTCGACCGGAGCTTCCGTCTCCAGCCGAACCCTCTCCTCGTCACCTGAGTCCACGCCTTCATCCCGGACCCGGCCTCGTCCTCGCAACTCTTGACAAGCCCCTTTCGATAGAATATGATTCGCTCAAAACTCGACCACAGAGCTTAAAAACGGAATAGCCAAATTGCCAAAAGGGGCCGAAACGAGCATGGAGAAAAAGAAAACCCAGCCGTCCTTGGACTCTTCTAAGATCACCCTTCTCATTTTCTGCCCGTCCGATATCATTCTTGCCGGGATCCTGAGGGCCCTCGAAGCGGATCCCGAGCTCGAGATCCTGAACATCGAGAAGAACACGATCGAGTCCTTCATCGACTCGATCAAGAAGCTCAAGCCCCAGGTCATTCTCTTCGCCCACATGGAGCCGCTGCCGAACCTTCGGGAGATCTGCAAGGCCATCCGCGAAATCTCGAAGGCCCAGGGCCGCTCCCAGCTCCTGCTCTTGGGCAGCATCCCCGCCCACGAGGAGATCGTCAACCTCATCAACGCCGGGGCCAGGGGCTATTTCGACCTCAATGATTCGTCGACCCAACTCCCCGAAGCCGTCCACGGCATCCACAAGGGCGAGATTTGGCTCCCGCGCGATAAAATGTCGAGCATCATGGACCGGATCATCTCGGTCGTCGGCCGGGACCTCAAGGAAAAAACTCTCGACCAGCTGACGCCGACGGAGTTCCAGGTCCTCCGGCTGATCGGCCAGGGGAAAAGCAATGACGAGATCGCCGAGCTGATGTTCATCAGCAAGAACACCGTGCGGTCCCACATCAAGAGTATTTACGCCAAGCTCGACACCCACAGCCGCCTGCAGCTAGCGCTCTATGCCATCAATTCGGCCCTGTTTTAGGCTAAGGAATCGAGGACGATATGACCAAGAGAGCCGCCCCCAAAAAGAAAGTGAAAAAGATGCCTAAGGACCTGAAGATCAACCGCCGTCGGGAATGGCGGTTTGACCTCCCTCTGAAGACCGTCATTGAGGGCAAGCTGCCCCAGGGCGATAAATTCCATGAGGTGACCGAGCTTCAGAACATTTCCTCGGGTGGCGCCTTCTTCTGCCTGGATTCTGGCGTCGTCGTCGGCTCGAAGCTCAACCTCATGATCGAACTCCCGGACAAGCTGACCGACGGAAAGAAGATGAGGCTTTGGATCGGGGGCATCACCGTTCGCCTCGAAAAACCGGACTCAAAGGCCAAGCGGCAAGGAGTGGCGGTCCGGTTCAGCAACGAATTCAAGGTCCTCCCCGCCGCCAAGAAAAAATAGCGTGCTCCGCGTCGCGCTGACGGGGGGGATCGCCTGCGGCAAATCGGTCGTCGCCCGCGTCCTCCAGCAAAAAGGCTGTGCCCTCCATTCGGCCGACGCCGCGGCCCATGATCTCATGTCCCCGGGCCGGCCCGCCTGGAAAAAAATCGTCGCCCGATTCGGCTCCGCGGTGCTCAAGAAGGATGGGACCATCGACCGCGGCCGCCTCGGTCCCGTCGTCTTTTCGGATCCCGGGGCGAGGCGTTTCATGAACGGGCTCATCCATCCGCTCGTCTTGGCCGAAATGAAACGACTCACCGCCCGACTCGAGCGCGAGGGCAAGACCCAAATCTTCGTCTCCGAGGCGGCCCTGACGATCGAGGCCGGGTACGCCCCGTTTTTCGATAAGGTGGTCGTCGTCCACTGCGCCGAGGATGTCCAGGTCCAGCGGGTCATGGCGCGGGACGGGATCGGCCAAGCGGAGGCCCGGAAAAAGATCGGGACCCAGATGGCCCGGGGCGAGAAGCTCCGTCACGCCGATTACGCCATCGACACCTCGGGCTCCGTCCAAGATACGGTCGAGCAGACCGAAAGGCTCTATGCCGCCCTTCATCAGGACGCCGAACTCAAGCGCCTGTCCGCTAAGAAACCCTCCTCGCGGGCCCGCCGGGCCAGGCGATAAAACCAGGGCCCCGGTATTGGCGAAATTGGCGCGAGCGGAACACCAGGATCGATAGGAATTCCCCCCCCGCAGCGGCCAGCTGTTGTGAAATACTGCGGAAACGGAAAATCAGCCGATTTTGGCCTTGCCGAGGAGGGTCTTCAATTCCTGACCGGGCCGGAACTTGATCCTCCGGCCCTTTTCGATGCGGATCTGTTTCTGGCGGCGGATATCTCTTCCGAAGCCGGTCTTCTTGGCGACGACCTTGAAGCTGCCGAAGCCGCGAATTTCCACCTTCTCCTGGCTTGCCAGGGCGGCCTTGAGAGAGTCCAGAACGCCTTCGACGATCGACAATGATTTGGCCCTATTGAATTCGGATTTCTTCTCGATCGCAAGGGCGATATCATTCTTGATCATCAGAAGAGCTCCTTACTCAAAAAAACAACAGATATTAATTAATTTATTGATAATAAAAAGTCAAGCACAATTATGGCCGATTGACTTGGGCCCCGCGAGTTCCTATAATAAAAGCACAGTGCGCGCCAAAATCTTCCTTTTTCTCCTGCTCCTCCCCTCTGCCTTTTCGTCCGCGGCGATCCTGAAAATCACGGTCGACGCCCCGATCCACCCCATCTCGGCCGAGTACATCGTCAAGACGATCGAGAGGGCCGACCGCGAGGGCGACTCCCTGATCATCATGAGCCTCAATACCCCCGGCGGCCTGGACAGTTCCATGCGTCAGATCATCGAAAAAATCGTCAACGCCCGCACCCCTGTCGCAGCCTACGTGGCGCCGAGCGGGGCCCGAGCCGCTTCGGCCGGCTTTTTCATCGGCGTCGCCTGCGACATCTTCGCCATGGCGCCCGGGACGAACACGGGCGCGGCCCATCCGGTGGGCATCTCCATCACCGGCCAACCCATGGACAAGACGATGGAGGACAAGGTCACCCATGACGCAGCTTCCTACATCAAGACCCTGGCGGAAAAGCGGGGTCGTAACGTCAAGCTGGCCGAGGACGCCGTGCGGCAAAGCCTGTCCTACACCGAACAGGAAGCACTCAAGGGCGGCTTGATCGACCTCGTCGCCAGGACCGACCGCGATATCATCGAAGCCTTCGACGGGAAGCGCCTCAAGCGCTTCAACGGCGAGGAAACCGCGCTCGCCCTGAAGGGAGAGCCCATCACACCCGTCCCAATGTCGTTACGCCAGCGCTTTCTCCTGACCATCTCCAACCCGAACCTGGCCTACATCCTGCTCATGATCGGCCTCCTGGGTCTTTACTTCGAGTTCGCCCATCCGGGGGCCATTCTGCCCGGCGTCCTCGGAGGCATCTGTCTGCTTCTGGCGGTCTTCTCCTTTCAGATCCTGCCCATCAACTACGTCGGACTGATGCTGATTATCCTGGCGGTCATCCTTTTTATCCTGGAGGTCAAGGTCCACAGTTACGGCATGCTTTCGCTGGGAGGTATCACGGCCATGATCATCGGTTCCGTCATGCTCATCAACGCCCCCATCCCCGAGCTCCGGCCGAGCCTCCGGGTCATCATTCCGATGGCTCTGGGCATCTCCCTGATTCTTATCTTCCTCGTCTATCTCGTCGTCCGGGCCCACGCCCGCCGCGCCTTCACCGGCAGGGAAGGAATGGTCGGCGAGCTCGGAACCGCCCAAACCGACCTCTCCCCGTCCGGCAAAGTATTTGTCCACGGGGAGATCTGGGAGGCGGAGGCGACGGAGCCCGTGGCCAAGGGCGAGAAGGTCAAGGTCGTCCAAGTCTTGGACAACCTGAAAGTCCAAGTCAGGAAAGCCTGACTCCGAAAAATACCGGGAGGCCCCGGGCCTCCACAAGGAGAGAAATCATGGTCACCTATCCGGTTATCGTCGTCGGACTTATCGTCCTTTATCTGCTGAATTCGATCAAGATCCTGAGGGAGTACGAGCGGGGGGTCATCTTCCGGCTCGGCCGCGTCCTGCCCATGCCCAAAGGGCCCGGGATCATCCTGGTCTTCTCCCCGATCGACCGCATGGTCAGGATCAGCCTGCGGCTCATCACCATGGACGTTCCGCCGCAGGACGTCATCACCAAGGATAACGTCACGGTAAAGGTCAACGCCGTCCTGTACTTCAGGGTTATCGACCCCCTCAAGTGCGTAATCGAGGTCCAGGATTATATCTACGCCACCTCCCAGCTGGCCCAGACGACCCTGCGAAGCCTCCTCGGCCAAGTCCCGCTCGACGACCTTCTCTCGGAGAGGGACAAGTTGAACGCCCGCCTCCAGGGGATCATCGAGCAGCACACCGATCCCTGGGGCATCAAGGTTCAGCTCGTCGAGATGAAACAGGTGGACCTGCCGGAGAACATGGTCCGGGCCATCGCCAAGCAGGCCGAGGCCGAGCGCGAACGACGGGCCAAGGTCATCCACGCCGACGGAGAATTTCAGGCCGCCGACAAGCTGACCCAGGCCGCGAACATCCTCTCCACGAACCCCCAGGCCCTCCAGCTCCGCTTCCTCAGCACCCTCACCGAGATCGCCACGGAAAAGAACTCTACGATCGTTTTCCCGCTCCCGATGGAAATTCTCAAGGCCTTCACCTACGAAAAACCGCAGGAGAAAAAATAGCCGCGATGAAAGCAAAAGACTTCCGGGAAGTCCAGGTCTCGAGCACCCTCCTCATTGTCATCTTCCTGTGCGTGCTCGTCCTTGGCGTCTTCATCTTCCTGCTTGGAGTTTCGATCGGGAAAAAGCAGGTCCAGATCACCGCCGCGTCTCAGGTCGTGGCCCAGCAGATCCAGGAGCCGGCCAAGAGCCAGGCCTCCGGCAACGCGGCCATCCAGTCCCAAGAGACGGCCAAGAGCGGGTCGGAGACCGGTCTTTCGCCGAATCCTCCCGCCTCTGGACTCCAGGAGAAGCCGGCGGTCAAGGAGGCATCGGAGAAAGCGCTGCCCGATAGCCTCCCCGGCACAAAGACGTCGGCGGCGCTGTCCGCGAAGACACCCACCAAGCCGGCTGTGTCCACCGCAACTGGTCAGTTCTATATCCAGGTCGCAGCCTTCACCGACAGGGTCCTGGCCGCCGCGGAAGCGGACAAGTGGAAGAGGCGCGGGTACTCGGCGGTCGTCACCGACCCCCGCCCCACGGATACCAAGGCCTGGTACCGAGTCAGGCTGGGCGGGTATCCGACCCGGGAGAAGGCCGCCGAGATCCTCACCAAGGTCAACGCGGCCGCCAAGAAAAAGACCGAGTACAGGATCGTCAAGGACTAGGCCCCCGTCCGGGGGCCTACCTCGCCCGAAGATCGCCAAGAATCACGCGAAAGAGGGCTCCTCCATGTGGCTGGCCATTTTGAGCGGTGCCGGGACCGCCCTGGCGTTTCCCAAGTTTCAGTTCGCCTTTCTGGCCTGGGTCTCGCTGATCCCGCTTCTCTTCACCCTATCGGGCAAGCGCACCCGGTCCGGATTCTGGCCCGGGACAGTCGCCGGGCTTTTTTTCTATGGCCTCCTTCTCTACTGGATCCCGGCCGTTCCCCGGCATTACGCCGGCATGCCGTCCTGGCTGTGCCTCCTTATCTACCTGGCCCTCATCGGGTTCCTGGCCCTCTACTGGGGGCTTTTCGGCGCCCTCTTCGTCCGGGTCCGCCGCGCCTTTCCCGTTGGAGCCTTTCTCCTGGCCCCATTCATCTGGATTGCCTGCGAGTACCTCACGACCCATCTCCTCAGCGGATTCCCCTGGGGACTCCTCGGCACGAGCCAGTATAAGAACCTGCCCTTCATCCAGGCCGCTTCTCTGACGGGAATCTGCGGCATCTCATTCGTCCTCGTTTTTCTCCAGAGCTCATTCGTCCTGGCCTTAACCCGGAGGAAAAAGAGCCCCTTCTTCGCGGCCTTGAGCCTTCTCGCCCTCGCCCACGCCTGGGGCTGGTACGAGATGAAGAAAGCGAGCTTCGACGGCCCGCAAAAGATCAGGGCGTCCGTCATCCAAGGGAACGTCTCTTCGGACGTCTATTGGGGCGTCACCCCGCCCGCCGAAATCGGGAAGCTCTTGGACGACCACTTGGCCCTCACGCGGCAGGCGGCCGCGGGCGGGGCCGGGCTGGTGATCTGGCCGGAATTCACAGTCCCGCTCTGCTTCAGCTGTCCGGAGGAGGCTTACCGCGGGCTGAGCGCCGAGCTTGAAAACTATGTCCGGTCGAGCGGGGTCACGCTCCTCTTAGGGACTAACGAGACGACCGGGTCTGCAGAGAACCCGCGTTACCACAATGCGGCCATGGCCCTTCACCCGGATCTCTCCCGGAGCCTTTATTTCAAGATGCACCTCGTTCCCTTCGGGGAGTATACGCCATATAAGAGAATCTTTTTCTTCATCGAAAAGCTAACGCACGCCATCGGCGAGATCACGCCCGGAACGGATCCCGTCCTTCACGATTATGAGGGACACAAGTTCGCCTCCCCCATCTGCTACGAAATCATTTTCCCTGGACTCGTCAGGAAATTCGTCCGCCGGGGCGCCTCTTTTCTCGTCACGATCACGAACGACGGCTGGTACGGCACCTCTTCGGCTCCTTATCAGCACTGGGCCCAGGCGGTCGTCCGGGCCGTCGAAAACCGCCGTACCCTCCTCCGCGCGGCCACGACCGGCATAAGCGGGGTCGTCGATCCGTACGGTCGGGAGCTCGGCCGGTCCCGGCTCATGACCCAGGCGGTCCTCACGCAAACCTTTCCCCCTTTGAGCCGCCTGTCGCTCTATACGAGGATCGGGGACGTCCTCCCCCTGGCCGGCTTGACATTATCCCTCCTGTCCTCTATTCTGGCTCTGCTTCACGAACGGAAGGACAGGCATCGCCATGGCTATGACAGAGATCTCTTCTGACCTCAAGACGCGCCTCGACAGCTACTTCGCCAAGTTCGAAGAGCTGCGGGGCTTTCTTTGACCTCGACCGCAAGAAGGCCGAGTGGAAATCCATCAACGAGCGGCTTGCCTCGCCCGAAGTCTGGCAGGACCAAAGGGCCTCTCAAGCCCTCCAGCAGAAGAAGAAACTGCTCGAGCGGGACCTCCAGTTCTTCGGCAAGGTCCAGGACGAAAAGGATGAGCTCGACGTCTTGACGGAGCTCCTGTCGGAAGGTGAGAACGTCGGCCCCGAGATCGAGGCCGCTCTGGTCCGCTTTGAAAAGAGACTCTCGGACGCCGAGCTCCGCGCCCTGTTCTATCAAGAGAATGACTCCCGCAACGCCATCCTGACCATTCACCCCGGCGCCGGAGGCACGGAGTCGCAGGACTGGGCCCAGATGCTCTTCCGGATGTACCTCCGCTACGCCGAACGCAAGGGATTCAAGACCGAGGCCCTCGACGTCCAGCCCGGGGAAGAGGCGGGCCTCAAGAGCGCGACGGTCCGCGTCGAGGGGGATTACGCCTTCGGGAATCTGAGCCAGGAGTCCGGCGTCCATCGGCTCGTCCGGATCTCGCCCTTCGACGCCGCCAAGCGCCGCCACACCTCCTTCGCCGCGGTCTTCGTTTATCCGGAGGTCGACGAAGACATCGAGGTCGCCATCAACCCGGAAGACCTGAAAATCGATACCTACAGGGCCGGGGGGAAGGGCGGGCAGCATGTCAACACCACGGACTCGGCCGTCCGGATCACTCACATCCCGACCGGGATCGTCGTCCAGTGCCAGAACGAGCGCTCCCAGCACAAGAACAAGGCCGCGGCCATGAAGGTCCTCAAGGCCCGCCTCTACGAGCTCGAGCAGCGCAAGCAGAAGGAAAAGATCGAGAAGCTCGAGGACGCCAAGACGGACATCGCCTGGGGGAATCAGATCCGTTCCTACGTCCTCCACCCCTACCGGATGATCAAGGACCTCAGAACCCGGGTGGAGACGGGCGACACGGACCGGGTTCTCGACGGCGACCTCGACGATTTCATAAGGGCCGCGCTCGTCATGAGGAAAAAATCCTCGCCCCCACCGACCGCCTAATCCCTCCGGACGCCCGGGACTGCCTGTGCGCCGCTGCTGCCTCCGGCCGTCCTTGATGTTTCCCCGATAAAACGGTAAGATGGGCCTTCTTAAAAGATCACCGCGCAAAGGACGTTCTTATGCCAGAAGACAGCGACAGGTCGAGAGACAAGGGCGCAAAAGACGCATCGCCCGAGGCGAAGTCATTTCTGCCGCCCCTCGAATTCGGCTCGATCGTCATCCTGCTCTACTTCCCGGCCCTGGTTCAGCTCGGTCTTATGGAAGACGCGGAATCTGAAGAGCCGCGGGTCGACCTGGCCCTAGCGAAGCGGAACATCGACCTCCTCGACCTTCTTAAAGACCGGACCAAGGGGAACCTCGACGAGGAGGAACAGAAGTTTCTGGAAGACGTCCTAAACCAGCTCAAGATGGCTTACCTCAAGAAAGCCGAGATCCTCAAGTTGTAAGCGCATGGTCGTTTTTCACGGGTTCGACAAGTTCCGCCCCCTCCCCCGCCCCGCCGCCGTGGCCGTTGGCAACTTCGACGGCCTGCATCTCGGGCACAGGAAAATCCTGGCCCGGCTCTGCCGCCTGGCGGACCGGCGTGACCTCTCCTCGCTCGTCCTGACTTTTGATCCTCACCCTGAGCGAGCTCTCGGAAAAATAGCCGTCCGGATGATCGATACTCCTACCCAGAGGCTGAGGCGCCTCAGCGAATCCTGCGTCAATGCCGTCCTCGTGACCGAGTTTGACCGGGCCTTTGCGGAACTCTCCGGCCCGGATTTCGTCGCCCGGGTCCTCGAGAAACGGTTGCGGGCCCGGGTAATCGTCGTCGGCCGGAATTTCCGCTTCGGCCGGAACCGAAGCTGCGGCATTGAGGAACTCAGGAAGCTTGGACGAAGGTACGGACTGGCCGTCTACGAGGTCCCCCCGGCGGTCGTGGGCGGAGTCGCCGTCAGTTCGAGCGCCATCCGCCGCCTTCTCGACCGCGGCAAAGTCGACAAGGCAGCCCGTCTGCTCGGCCGTCCTTACGAGATCGAGGGCACGGTCATTCCCGGCCTCTCAAGAGGAAAGGGCCTCGACGCGCCCACAGCCAACCTCCGGACAGGGAACGAGATCCTCCCCGACGGCGTCTTCATCACGGAAACGGTCTGGAGGGGGCGCGCCTTCCCGTCTGTGACAAGCATCGGGACCAGCCCGACCTTCGGTCCCAACCCGGTCAGCGTCGAGACCCACATTCTGGATTGTCGCGCCCGGCTCTACGGCGCCGACCTCACGGTCCGTTTCGTCAGGAAAATCCGCCCAACCAGGAAATTCGCCGACCCTCCGGCCCTCGCGGCCAGGATCCGGAAGGATATCGACATCGCCCGGTCCTATTTCGGAGGCTTGGGTTGACTTTTTGCCGACGATATTGCATTTTTCTTGCGAGGAGTTGATTCATGGAGAAGAAGATCAAGGCCCGGATCATGGACGCCACCAAGATCCGGCGCGTCCTCAACCGGATCGCCACAGAGATCATCGAGAGGAACCGGAATCCCAAAAACCTTGTCATCGTCGGCATCAAGACCCGCGGCATCTTCATAGGCAAGAGGATCGCCGGACTGATCAAGGATCTCGAAAGCGCGGACGTCCCCGTCGGCGTCCTGGACATCGCCCTCTACCGGGACGACCTCCCGGCTACGAAGGCCAAACCGGTGCCCCGGAAGCCGCGGATCGACGTCGCCATCGACAAGAAGGATGTGCTCCTCGTCGACGATGTTCTGATGACGGGACGGACGATCCGGGCGGCGCTGGACGGCCTGATGGATGCGGGGAGGCCGAGAACGGTCCAGCTCATCGTCGTCATCGACCGGGGCCATCGGGAGCTTCCCATTCGGCCGGACTATGTGGGAAAGGTTCTCCCTACCTCCCGCCGTGAAGTCATTCAGGTCCGGCTCAAAGAGCTCGACGGGATCGACGAGGTCCTCATCGCGGAACCGACCAAGATCAGATAAAAGAGGGCGCCGGGCGAATATGATGAAGCTGCTGGTTAGGAACGGCCGCATCATCGACCCTGCGACGAAAACCGACGCCGTCCTCGACATCCTCATGGCCGGCGGCAGGATCGTCGAGGTCAAGGCCGGGATCGAGGCCCCGTCATGTCCGGAGATCGACGCCGCAGAGCTCGTCGTCTGCCCCGGACTCATCGACATGCACACCCATCTCAGGGAGCCGGGTTACGAAGCCAAGGAGACGATCGCCACCGGCACGCGCGCCGCGGCCAGGGGCGGCTTCACCACGGTCTGCGCGATGCCCAACACGAATCCCGTCAGCGACGATCGCCGCGGCATCGAAAGCATTCTGAAGGCGGCCGAGAGAGCCGCCATCGTTAATGTCTTTCCCATCGCCGCCATCACCAAGGGCTCGAGGGGTGAAGAGCTTGTCGATATGGCCGACCTTATCGCGGCCGGGGCCATCGCCTTCTCCGACGACGGCCAGCCGGTCGAGGACGTCCGGATCATGAAGCAGGCCCTCGACGTCGCCAAGGGGCTCGACGCCCTCATCATCGACCATTGTGAAGACAAGGCCCTAAGCGGGGACGGCGTGATGCACGAAGGGCCGCAATCCCGTCGTTTCGGTCTCAAGGGCATTCCGGCGGCCGCCGAGGAGGTCATGGTCGTCCGGGACGTCATCCTGGCCGGGGAGGTCGGCACCCGGGTCCACATCGCTCACCTTAGCACGAAAGGAGGGGTCGCCGCCCTCCGCGAAGCTAAAGAGAAGGGCGTTGCCGCCTCGGCCGAGGCAACACCCCACCACCTCCTCCTGACCGATGACGCGCTCGAAGGTCATGACCCAAACTTCAAGATGAAGCCCCCGCTTCGGAGCCGCGAAGACGTGGACGCGCTCGTCGAGGCGGTGAGAGGGGGTGTCGTCGACGCCATCGCCACGGATCACGCGCCCCACACTCCCAAGGAAAAGAGCCAGGGGATAGAAAAAGCGCCCTTCGGCATCGTCGGCCTGGAGACGGCTGTTTCCCTCATCCTTGACCGGCTCGTCTGCAAAAGGGTTATCTCCCTGAGCCGGTTCGTGGAGCTCTTGTCTAGGAATCCCGCCCGCCTGCTCGGCCTCCGTCAGAAAGGCCGGATCTCCGCTGGAGCAGACGCCGACCTAACCGTCCTCGACCTTTCCGCCGGGGTGACGGTCGACAGAAACAATTTCGAATCCAAGGGGCGGAACACGCCATTCAACGGCTGGAAGTTGAAGGGGCGAGCCGTGATGACGATCGTTGGCGGCCGGGTCGTCTATCCGTTCGATTTCTCCGTCGCCTCGGGCCGCGTATGGCAGGCCAAGGCACGAGGAGAGGCGTCATGAAGCCCAGCCGGATCGAAAAAGCCGCCGGATATACGTTCCAGGACGCCGACCTTTTACGGAAGGCCCTGACCCATAGCTCCCACGCCTACGAAAACCAGCCGGACGGCCCTCAGGACAACGAGCTCCTGGAGTTTCTCGGAGATTCGGTTATCGGTCTGGCCACGGCCGAATATTTCTACCGAGCCCTCCCCGGCCGGACCGAGGGCGAGCTGTCCAAGCTCAAGGCCTCGTCGACGAGCACCCTGGCTCTGGCCCGTCAGGCCCGGAGGATCAAGCTCGATAAGGCCGTTCTCCTCGGCCGGGGTGAAGAAAAGAGCGGCGGACGGGCGAAAAACTCCATTCTGGCCGGGGTTTTCGAAGCCCTCGTTGGTGCCGTCTTTCTCGACGGAGGATTCGATGCCGCCAGGATTTTCATCCATCGTCTTCTGGCTCCGAGCCTGAAGCCCATCCGAACCGAGACTTTCAAGATCAACAATTACAAATCGGCCCTCCAGGAACTGTTCCAAAAGTCCGACCTCCCCGCGCCCTGCTACAGGACCGTCAACGCCAAAGGTCCCGAGCACAGGAAGACCTTCCTCGTGGAAGTCCTGGCGGGAGACAGGCCCCTGGCCAGAGCGAAGGGCACCTCTAAGAAGAACGCCGAACAGAAGGCCGCCCAAAAGGCGCTCAAGGCCCACCTGGGTCGGAAGATGAAGGAGATCTCTACGGAGGCCTTCATCGTCGAGGGTGACGAATGAACGGTTTGACCGCCTGATCCCCTGCGGGGACGTCAAGAATCCATCAGGATGGCACCCGGCCTGAGCGAAGGGACGTTCTGACACACGATCTTGATGACGGCGACGAGGGGGACGGCCATGATCATCCCGGGAATCCCCCAGAGCCAGCCCCAGAAGACAAGGGAAAAGAAAACGACGAGAGGGCTCAGGCCCAACCCTTTCCCCATGATGCGGGGCTCGACCATGTTGCCCATGAGAGTGTCCAAGCCGACGGTGATGACGAGGATCCAGAAAGGGACCCAGAATGTCCCGAATTGGAAAAACGCAAAACCCACGCGGAGCACGGCGGCGATGAGAGAGCCGACATTCGGGATATAGTTCAGGAGGAAGGCCAGGAACCCGAAGAGTGGGGCGAAATCCACGCCGAAGATTTCCAGGACGAGCCAGACAGTGAGCCCGTTGACGAGACTCATGGCCGTCTTAATGACCAGATATTTCCGGACTTGGGAATTGATTTTGTCTAGGGCCCCCATGACCTGGGCCGACCTCTCCGGGGTTAAGGCCTTGCGGATCTTGACCGTGACCCTGCCTCTCCCGGAGACGATGAACGCCAAGAAAAGGAAGAGCAGGAAAAGCTTCGAGAAGAGACCCACGACGGGGCCCATCGCTCCGAGCACGAACGAGGCGATGCCTTTGAGGTTGATTTTTTCGATCCAGGCCCCGACCCGGTGCTTCAGGGGGATACCCCCGACGCCTCTCCCGAGCCACTCGCTGAGGTCGGAGACTCTCTGCTCGAACCGGGGAAGCTCCGCGGCCAGGGTCTTACCGCTCGAGTAGATGACGACACCGATGAGAGAGAGGATGGCAAAGGCTGCAAGGAGGATGAGGACGATGGCCGCCGCTTTCGGAATCTTGAGTCTCATGAGGAAGGCCATGAACGGGTCGATGACGTACGAGATGAAAATGGCCAGCAAGAACGGATAGATGACGTCCCGGGCCGCCTTCAGGACAACGAGGATCACGAAGACGACGACGAGGCTGACCGAAAGCCTGAAGAACTTGCGATCCTCCATGTGCGTAGCTTGCTTCGAGTTCTCTTCCCGCCGGAGGGCTGACTCCGGGCCTCAGCCCTTTGCGGCCAGGGTCCTGGCCAGCGAATCCGTCAGCTCCTTGAGATACTTCTCTCCCGCCTGCTCCAGGCCATCCGGAACCCTCATCACACCACAGAGGACATTCCGGACCCGGCCGACGTACATGTGCTGAGAGTAGCGGTTTTTCACATGGTAGCCGAGGGCGATCTTTTCCGGAAGCTGCTTGTCTTTGGCGAAAAAGTCCAGGAGGCGGCCGAGGGCCGATTCGGCTTCCTTGTCCGAGTCGGCCGCAGAGACAAAACATTCGATGTCCTGGCCGCCGACCTTATACGAGGCCACGTAGCCATCATGGAGAAATTCATAGCCCAGGAAGTTCTTCTTGACGTACTTTTCGCTCTGGGCGACCAAGCCCTCTTGCGGGAACGCCCGAAGGAGAGACGGCATGGCCCTCTTCTCGGTGACGGCCCCGGCAAGTTTCTGGCCGTATGCGGCCAGGGCGGATGCCGTGCCCTCGCCCAGGCCGAAACCGAGGAGCTTGACGTAGTATCGGCCGGCCACGAAATTCAGGGCTTCCTCCTCGAGATACCCGAGGTCCCCGACCGGCACGGCCTTGTTTTCGGGGTACCGCTCGGCGCTGAAAATGCCGAAGGCGTTGACCGGGCTGCCCATATCGTAGATTTCGACCGTCAGGGTGGCTTCGGTGGCTTTCTTCTTGAGCTGGACAACGAGGAGCTCCTCGAAATCATAGCTCAGGTAGCTTTCGGCGGCGCCATCGATGTACTCGTAGAGGTTTTCAGGAAAAAAACTCTGCGCGTTTTCGGCCTGCGCCCAGACCTCAACCTGCGGGACCAAGGCCGTCAAAGCCGGGTTCGCTTTCCGCTCTTGGCCCCCGGCCCGCACGGGCCAAGGGCCGATCAGCAAAAAAAACGCGGCCACGGCGGCCGCGCATCTATCGAACCGGATCATTTTCATGCCCGACCTCCGCGAATTTTACGAAACTACTATAGACGAGCCAGCAGGACTTGGCAAGCTCGTAGAGAGCCCCTGACCTCGACGGGCCTTTGTTGACAACCCCGAAAAAAGCGGTCATCATGGAAAGGCCATGGCCAAATCCCAAGTCGTCATAGTCAGGGCGGCCGGACTCATAGATCCAGGAGTCTCCGCAGACCAGGCCAAGATCTTGCGAATGTTCCGTCGGGGGTTCGAGCTCCTGACGAGAGAGCAAGAGGAGAGGAATGCCATTCGGGCGATCTTCAGACCAGACGACCGCGTCGGGATCAAGGTCAACACGATCGGAGGCCGGGCGATCAGCACCCGCCCCGAAGTCTCCCTTTCCCTGGCCGCCCTGCTCTCCAGGAACGGCTCCCCGGACAAAAACATCGTCGTCTGGGACAGGACAAATCGCGAGCTTCGTGACGCCGGTTACAAGCTCGCCGCCAGCGCGGATGGCTTCAGGGTGTTCGGCACGGACACGGACGGGGCCGGCTATGGCCAGGAGCTCGTTTCTCATCTCAACATCGGCAGCCTCTTCTCGAAAATCCAAACGGACTTCGTGACGGCCTCCATCAGCCTGGCCATCCTCAAGGACCACGGCATGGCCGGCATCACCGCCGGGATGAAGAACTACTTCGGGGCCGTTCATAATCCCAACAAGTACCATGATTTCCGCTGCAACCCCTTTGTCCCGGAGGTCTTCGATTCCCCCCCGGTCAAGGGCAAGCATAAGATCTCCATTCTGGATTGCCTCTTGGTCCAGTATCACCGGGGGCCCTCTTTCCATGCCCAATGGGCCGAGAGGTACGGCGGTTTCGTGCTCAGCCTCGACCCGGTGGCAGCCGACCGCGTCGGTTGGGCTCTCATCGAGCGCTTCCGGGCGGCCAAAGGGCTCCCCTCGCTCGCGGAGGAAGGCCGTGAACCGGTCTATCTGGCCACCGCGGAGAAGATGGGCCTGGGGCGGGCGGACCTCGGGGAGATTGAAACGGTCGAGGAGACGGTCACATGAGGCGGCGGCAGTTTTTCAAGAGCGCGGCCGGGGCCGGCCTGGTCATCGGGACGGGCCTTCCCTCTCTCTGTTCCCGGCTCCATGCGTTCGGCACGGGGGGCAATCTTGCTCATGTCGAGGCCCGATACTATAAGAAGCTCCCGGACCGCGAGATCGAGTGCCAGCTCTGCCCCAGGGTCTGCCGTCTCGGCGACAAGGAACGGGGTTATTGCGGCGTCCGGGAAAACCAGGGCGGGACCTACTACACCTTGGTTTACGGAAAGGCCTGCAGCCTTAATATCGATCCTATCGAGAAAAAACCCTTCTTCCATTTTCTGCCGGGGACAAAGGCCCTTTCTGTGGCCACGGCCGGCTGTAACGTCAACTGCAAGTTCTGCCAGAACTGGGAGATCTCCCAGGTCCGGCCGGAGCAGGTCGAGAGCATCGACCTGCCGCCGGCGGTCATCGCCGCCCAGGCCGAAAAATATCATTGCCCCTCGATCGCGTACACCTATACGGAACCCGTCGTCTTCTTCGAATATATGTACGACACGGCCGTCGAAGCCCGGAGAAAAGGGGTGCGCAGCGCCGTCGTCACGGGAGGGCACATCAAGCCGGAGCCGCTCAAAGATCTCATCGGCGTCGTCGAGGCCATCAAGATCGACCTGAAGGCCTATTCTCAGGAGTTTTACGCGAACTACGTCCGAGGCGAGCTCAAGACGGTCCTCGAGTCCATCCGAACGGTGGCGAAGACAAAGGTCTGGCTCGAGATCGTCTATCTCGTGATCCCGACGCTCAACGATTCGCCAGCGGAAATCCGGGAGATGGCGCGATGGATCAAGAATGAGGCCGGCGACCAAGTTCCCCTCCATTTCTCCAGGTTCCAGCCCCTCTACCTTGTCAAGAATCTGCCGCCGACTCCCGTCTCTAGTCTAGAAGTCGCTCGCGACACGGCGCTCGCCGAGGGCCTGAAATTTGTGTATGTGGGAAACGTACCCGGCCATCCGGGCGAGACGACCTACTGTCCCGGCTGCCAGAAAGCCGTCATCAGGAGGACGGGATTCACGATCGACGAGATCCGGCTCAAGGGGGGAAAGTGCGATTTTTGCCGAACGCCGGTGCCGGGAATCTGGACCTGAGAGCCCGGCTGCCAGCCTTTCTCCTCGGTTTTCTGGCCACGGCCTTTCAGATTTTCCTCCTCCGGGAGTTCGCCGTCCATTTCTACGGCAATGAGCTGACATTCGGGTTCGTCCTGGGGGCCTGGCTTCTCTGGGGAGGAATCGGAAGCCTGCTCGGGCCGAGATTCAGGCTCCGGCCTAACCATCTTCCGCTCTTCTACACGGCGGCTATTTGCCTCTACTTCTTGAGCCTCGCCCTCCTGAGGTTCTCCCATCGCCTGCTCGGTGGCCTTCCCGGCGAGCTTACGGGCCTCGTCCCTGCCCTCCTCTTTTCCCTGGTCCTGGCCATGTTGATCAGCTTCCCCCTCGGCGTCGCTTTCGTCGTCAACGCCGCCCTTCTCAACGGCGACGCGCCGAGGGTCTATCAGTTGGAGTCCCTCGGGGCCGCGGTCGCCGCCCTGGCCGTCCATCTCCTCCTCGTCCCAAGCTTCTCGAACTGGGAGGGAGCCGCACTCGTTTCCGTGGCAGCGGGATTGCTGATTTTTCTTGCCCTCCGCCCGGCTAGGGCCTGGGGGCTCTTGCTCGCCACCCTCGCGGTGTCCGCGCTTTTCGCCGCGGCTGACTTCCCCTCGCTCCGGTCAGCCTGGAGACCATTCAACCTCGTCGACGCCAAGGACACCCCCTACGGAAAACTCCAGGTCCTGAGGACGGGAGACCAGTATTCCTTCTACAGCAACGGGCTTCCGGTCTTCTCTTATCCGAACACGGAAGCCGCCGAGGAATCGGTTCATTTCGCCCTGCTCCAAAGGGCCGGGAGGAAGGACGTCCTTCTAATCGGCGGGGGCGTCAGCGGAGGCTGCGCCGAATGTCTCAAATACCCGGAGACTCGAGTAGACTACGTCGAAATCGACCCGGGGATCATCCGGCTGGCCGAGAGGTACCTGCCGGCCCAGGGCCTCGCGGCCTTGAAGGACGCCCGGATCAAAATGGTCTTCGAAGACGGCCGGGCCTTCTTGGAGCGGACAAAAACGGTCTACGACGCCGTCATCCTCAGCCTCCCGGAGCCGGCCACGGCCCAGATCAACCGCTTTTACACCCGGGAGTTTTTCGGCGAAGTCAAAAAAAAGCTCGTCCCCTCCGGGGTCTTGAGCTTCGTTGTCCCTTCAGCGGAAAATTACATCAGCGAGGACCTCGAACGTTTCCTGGCCACGCTCGACACGACCCTGAGAGGCGTCTTTCCGGAGGTCCTGGTTGTGCCGGGCGAGACGAACGTTTTCCTGGCCTCAGACGCTCCCCTGTCCATCGACCCGGACAGGCTGGCCGCGACCATTGAGCGTCTCGGAATCCGCAACAGGTACATCAGCCGGGAAATGCTTCCCGCCCGCCTGGCGCCGCTCCGGATTGATTATCTCGCCCGCAAGATCCGGGGCCGGCCTGGACTCGTCAACCGGGACCTTGTCCCGGTGAGCTACTATTTCCATTCCGTTCTGTGGGCCTCCCAGTTCAGAGGCGTCGAATCGGCTTTCCTCAGGTTCTTCGCCCGGGTTCCCGCTTTCTGGGTTCTCGATTTCCCTCTCGTCATAGCGATGCTGGGCCTCGCTTTCATGGCCTTGAAGAGGCGCGGGTCCTCAGTCCGGCTCCTTATCCCCCTAGCCCTCGTGGGTTTCACGTCGATCCTTGTCGAAATAGCGGTCCTCATCGTCTATCAAGCGTTTCACGGGTACGTCTATGGAAAGATCTCCCTTCTCCTTTCGGCCTTTATGGCTGGGCTGTTCGCCGGGTCCACGGCCGGCAGGCGGAAGAAACGGTCTACCGAAACCGACCTCGCCGCCACTCTGGCGGCTTCCGCCGGCCTCCTTTTGCTGGGTCAAGTCATAGTCGAAAGACCGGGACCGGAAATCATCCCCTTCCTTTTCCTTTTCGCTTTCGGCGCCCTGGGGGGGTTTCTGTTCGTCGCCGCCAATCGGCTCTACCTTGAAAGGGAGCGGCATCCGGGCATGGGATACGGCATGGACCTTCTCGGGTCTTTTCTCAGCGTCATCCTGGCATCGTCGTTCGTGATCCCGCTCCTGGGCATCCCCCGCCTCCTCGGAAGGCTGGCCGCGCTGAACGTCCTGGGTTGCCTGTTCGTCCTCGTTGTTAGCGTCCGTCGGCCGGAGAGCTTCGGCGGCGGGGCAGCCCCTTAAATCTCGTTCGCCCGAGGGAATCTTTTCCCTGAAAATTGAGCCAGTCAAAAGTGGGGATGACGGGTCTCCCTGCCCCAAAACTTATGCGTTCACGGCCTTGCAGAGGGCTCAGATGAGTAAGCAGACCACGCCGCCGCGTCACAAATTCTTTACAAATTCTGCGTCGGGCTTGCGATAAAATCAGGGCAGGATCCGAAGGGGCATAACATGAAGGTGCCTTCTATTTT
>Ga0153916_10001029_pt1 | contig 19562 bp, 18 predicted proteins | sample Opewatmetagenome_FD_109642 | JGI IMG/M metagenome (GOLD analysis project Ga0153916, IMG submission 109642) | Freshwater wetland microbial communities from Ohio, USA - Open water 3 Core 3 Depth 4 metaG | ecosystem: Environmental > Aquatic > Freshwater > Wetlands | place: USA: Ohio, Lake Erie... | reverse complement strand
GGCGTTTTTTCCGTTCTTCTTCCTGTTGTTTCTCAATTTCCTTCTGCTTCTTCTGCCACTGCTCGAATTGCTTTTGCTGATCAGTTTTTTGGTCCGGGGTCATCTTGTTTTCCTCTATGATCATAAGTATAGCCTAATTTCTCCCCAGGGGCTAATGTTCCCTCATAATCGACAATGCCTATCGCTTTGATCGAAGCATGGCTAGGCCGCGCACGTTGAAATAAATCGAAATACAAGATATTGGGATCGAGAATCCTGCTGCAGCACCCTGGATTGCGTCTTTGATAGACTGATCAGGGATTAAGCTTGCAAAAAAAGATCCGATTAACCTGCCAGCACCTACTGTTGAGAAGAATATTCCCATCAAGAAAAATGCCATCCCAACCTGGATATATTCCTGGGGAGTATAGGTTTTTCGTTTCAGAACCATGTTTTCCTCCTCGATCAAATAACTGTAAATTAACCAAGATTGCGAACCGCTGCAACCTGCCTAGTGGGTCAGGCGGTAGTAGATCATGACCGCCACCTTGGTGACAGCCATGGCCAGCAGGATGACAAGCAGATCGATCCTCAGGGTATGGTTGACTATATACTCATAATTAACCCAGGCAGCCATCAAAATAACACCCACAAGCACCGCCCAGCGGGTGGAAATATAGCGGTGCATGACGAAGCGTTCATCAACACCAAACCACTTGGAAAATAGATTATTTAACATGCTGATCCTCCTGATTGAGCTTGAAGAGCTCATCGGTTGAACATTGAAAAAATTTGGCGAAATGCAGTGCCAGGTACAGGCTGGGCGTGTAGCGACCACGTTCGATCGAGATGATACTCTGGCGGGATACTCCGACCGCTTGTGCCAGTTCATCCTGTGTCATGCCGCGTTTCACCCGGTAATCTCGGATACGGTTGAATACTTCTTCGCTCATAAATCCTCTTCAATGTAAAGTGTACTTTACATTATTATACACAAAATAATATAAATGTCAAGTACACTTTACATTAATATCTGAAATAAGTTGCAAAGCTTACGATTGGGGATCGCCCCCTCCCCAATATCCTCACAAGCTGGCTTTTGAACTCAGGCTTTCAGGAATCTATCCAGCCATTCATAAGCCATCGTTCTGGCGAATTTCGGAAATGAATGATCGTTCCCGTGCATAAAATACGCAAAGTGATTTTGCTTGCCATATAGCTTGTATACCTGATTGAGCTGAACTCCCACCTCGGCCAGAAATTCTTGATTTCCAAGTGTTTTATCGTAATATGCTGATATATTAAGCCATGGTCTGGGGGCTATCAGAGCAGCCACCTCATTGATATCAAACGGAAGCTCATCTCCTGCCAACAGATTTTTTCTCAGTTTTGGAAAATAGATATATCCGTCTTCGGTCGACCACTCCAAACATTTTTCCTCTTCCGAAATTACCGACATTCCGCAATTACTGACTCCCACCACGATCCGCTCGTCCAATGCCATGGCAAAAATGGCGTTACTTCCACCATGGGAGTGACCGATCGCACCGATTTTATTAGGATCGACGAAGTCAAATGTGCACAGCACATCTATCGCCGACATTGAATCCTCAATATCTTTGCCCACCATCGACCAGTCTGGATATTTTTCATAAAATGGTGCTGCGTCAAACCTTTCCTTCCCCGGGAACACCCTTTCTCCCATGCAAAGATAATCTGGGGCAAGAACTGCATAGCCCCTTTCGGCTAATTCATGACCGTAGGCATAATCTCTGTTTCCGTGCAGCCCCGCAACTTCGTCTTTTCCACAATTGTTCATTTGGTGCATGGCTAAGATTGCTGGAGCTGGGGCGCTTAACCCATGCGGCACTTATAGGTATGCATGTACCTCTTCTTCCTCCCCAACCCAATAGCGTAATTTGCGCCGGATATAGCTTTCACCATCTGTGGCTTCAATGGTCTCGATTTCATACAGTTTCCTGGGAAAATTTGGCCTGCCGATGTTGTCCAGAAACCGAGTTTTTATCTCCTCCTTTTTTTCCAGCCATTGATCAAGCTGATCTGTCCCAACCTGTTGTTCTGGGAGTAATGTTTTGATTGTCATTCGTATATCCTTATATTACCAACCCAGCTCCACTGGTTATCTGCCTCTGATACAGGAACTTCAAATTAGCTGGGAAAAAAGTCGGCATAATCAAGTGCTCATATTCTCTAGGAATAGCAATTTTGTCAATTTCTAATTCAGTGGCTCCCCTATGAATTGCATCACGGACAAGAGAATTCAAAGTGCCAATATATTCATCCATCCAATTCAGGTGAGATGCTTGTCCAATAGGACCATGTCCTGGCACAAACGTCTTCGCTTGCATCTTTCTGACCTCAGCCAGGATATGTTGAATTACTTCAGGACTCCCGTCTGGAAAATATGGATGAATATCAATGAAAAGGATGTCTGCCATGAACACAATGCCATCATCGGGAAGATGAAGAATAGCATCACTCTTCGAATGACCTCCTTCGAAGGTGATGAGTTTAGCTGATCGCTTTGGACCATTAAAGTAAAGGTCGCCTATGAAGGTAATGTTGGGGGGACGGATTTGCAATCCCGGAAGTATTGCGATGAGTGCCTGGTCATAGAAGATTAATAATCTGAGATGGCCTCTTGTGGCTTCATCATGTGCATTAGCGAATTGGGCTTTATGGTCATCCAGGCGTTTTTGGGTTGTGTCACGATAGTACTGAGCGTCCGCTGGACCTTCGGTAGCAATCAATTCTTGCGTTTTGGTGGTGGAGATGATATCCACATCAGCGGTGAAGGCCTGGTTTCCCCAGAAATGGTCGTTATGAGGGTGGCTGTTTATCACGGTGTGAACCTTGCGACCGGTAAGATTTTCTGCTGCGTCTCGAAGGTCACTGGCTGCCTCTGGCGATTCGAAGCTATCAAATATCAATGTACGGTCACCCAAATCGATGATACCCGCATTACACCCTGCCCAGCCATCCTCGCTTCGAAGGTTATGAATGGCTGCATATACACCATCGGCTAAATGCTCCAGTTGGAAATGCCGCGAGGTAAATAAGATAGTATTTTTCATGATATCCTCCTATGTTTATCTATTCACCAATAGATATACCATCAGGAACACGGTAACCCCTTTATCCTCCCTTGTCCAACTGCCGTCTGTATAGTAACTTCAAATTGTCTCTAAAGATATTTGGGAAGGTGAGGTGCTGATATTCTCCGGGCAGGTCAATACTATCTAACTCTGTTTCGATCCCACCCTTTTTTACCACCTCTCCTGCAAGAGAATTCAGACAATTGATATAGCCATCCATCCAATCCAGTTGAGTGGCATCACCCACCGGGCCATGCCCAGGTACAAATGTGTTTGCCTGCAGCTTTCTGACCTGTGACAGGATGCGTTGGATTTCATATGGATCACCCTCCGCTAGATAGGGATGAAATCCGCTAAAAAGCAGGTCTTCCATATATACGATGCCATCATCGGGTAAATACAAGATCGTATCACTACCGCAGTGACCACCTTCATAAGTAATGAGCCGGGCTGATCGCCTTGATCCACCATAGGTCATCTCTCCAGTGAAGGTTATGTTTGGCAGACGGACCTGCAATATTGGCATTGTGGTGTTGATTGCCTGGAAATAGGTGATGTGTAGTTTGAGGAGGTTCTGCGTGGCTTCATCGCTTGCATTTGAAAATTGTGTTTCCAGAGTAGACAGGCGTTCTTGACTAACCTGGCGACATTCCTGAATTTCCTTTGTGCCTTCAGTTATTATCAGCTCGCGCGTCTTTACGCTGGAGATAATATCCGTTTCAGCTGGAAAAACCTGGTTACCCCAGATATGGTCGTTATGATAATGGCTGTTGACCAATGAGTGAACTAAACGACCCGTCAATCTTTCTGCAGCCTCTCTGAGGTCGCTGGCAGCTGCTGGCGACATGAAGGCATCATACACCATTGTGCGGTCACCCAGGTCGATGATGCCAGCGTTGCTAATCGCCCAGCCATCATCGGCATTAATGGCTGCATATACACCATCGGATAATTGCTCAAGCCTGAAATGCCGTGAGTTGAATGAGTTTGCATTTGACATCTCATCCTCCGAAAAATTTATAATGCAATTTGGCAGATTACTAACTTTCTCAGGTTTTTTGAACTAGATATCAAACAAACAGACAACAAAAATCGGAGTAAACGGAAATGTTGATTAAGGCTAATAGGCAGATCTTAGCCGATCAAACTCAATAATATTATAGCCTCATATCAAGGACAAATAGCGAAAATAGCGCTATTGACATTGCCCATGGCAGCCTTTATAATATAACAATTGAACATTCATTCAAGTGTTTCTTTGTGTGACCCTAATATGAATTCTTTTCTACCAGCATCTGTTCTCGACGATCATACTGCTGTTCACGTGGCAGAATTGTTCCGCTCTTTCAGCGATACCAACCGGGTGCGGATAATTTCAGCGATTATTGATCAAGAGCAAAATGTAAGCACATTAGCTCAGGTTGTCGGCATGAGCGAATCGGCTGTCTCGCACCATTTGCGCGGTTTACGTTTGTTACGTTTGGTCCAGACCCGGCGTCAGGGTAAGGAAATCTTTTACTGTCTTGTTGATAAACACATTATCACCTTGTTTCAGCAGGGAGTTAATCATGTGCTCCAAGGTTAACATCCTTTATTCACCGCGATCCAAAATGATCTTAATAACCATATGCCTCTGCCTCGGGAGCCTGGTGCTGTGTGAGGTGATTGATCCTCTATTAGCCCGTGATGATCGCTGGGAGATGTCTTATCAAGGGGGAGTCCTCCAACAGTCTCATCTCGATGAGCATGACGACGACTTCGTTCTGATGGAAGATGCTGTTGGACGTACAACGGCTATCTCTGATAATGAAAATAGATCAGCCCGTGTTCCGGGAGTTTCCCTCTCCCTGTCTCCTTTATTACCCCCTCCTAAAGCCGCATAAATCCATAATCTAGTTTTCACTCGAGCATTGATCGAGTTGACCGGCAATTTTTAATTGCCGGAATTGTCTATTGATTTATGAAAGTATATGTAGGAGAGGCTAAGATGATCGATTCTGTTCGGACACAAAAATTAATAAGCACTTATAACCGGATTGGGCAGGCTGTCCGGATGAAGCTATTAGACAAGTATCCCGCCAAGCTTATCTGGAGTATTTTTGCAGATACCCGGTGGGAATTGGCGGCATTGGCTCCAAAAAACCCTTATATCGGCGAGAAAAATATTTGGCAGATCAACCTGGATACCTGCGTTATGAACCTGGCGTTATACCGAACGCTCAAAAAGCGAAGATTTGAATTAATGGAGGCTGCACAGATTCAACATGATATCTTCGATGCTTTTCGGTTAAGCTTTCCAAGACCAATACGTTGGGCTTACCGCTGGTATTACTTTAGCAAATTGCACAAAAAGCGTTTAAGCCAGGCTGCAGAACAGTCACAGAAACGGCATTACCCGGGAGATTGGGTATTTTCATATGTCGGGGGAAATGGCCATGCTTATGATTTTGGCGTCGATATTACCGAGTGTGCTATTTTAAAGTTATATCGCGTACATATAGTTGAGGAGGAATATCTTCCTTATCTGTGTAAGCTGGATCATGCGATGAGCAATATTCTCAGCCTGGGAATTACCCGTGATGGAACGCTAGCTGAGGGAGCGCCCGTTTGCAACTGCCGCTGGAAACGCAGCGCAGCAGCAGATGGGTAGAGCTCAAAATATAATAAAATCCCCGGAATAAGGATTTACTTTAATTATGGCAATTCTATTTGACGATAAGAACATACAAGGTTTAACCGAACAAGAAGCATTTGAACGCCTGGCGCAGGATGGTTACAATGAGTTGCCATCAACAAAAAAGCGTAAATTTCTGCATATATTATGGGATATTTTACGTGAGCCAATGTTTCTGCTGCTGATCGTGTGTGGTGTACTGTACCTGGCGCTGGGCGATCCTGAAGAGGCGCTCATGCTCTCAGGTTTCGTGTTCGTTATCATCGGCATTACGTTCTACCAACAGCAGAAAACGGAACGGGCGCTAGAAGCCTTGCGTGATCTCTCCAGTCCACGGGCATTGGTGATCCGCAACGGCAAACAACAACGGATAGCTGGTCGGGAAGTAGTGAAGGATGATATTTTATTGATTGGGGAAGGAGATCGGGTTCCGGCAGATGCAACAGTTCTCACGGCGACGAACCTGAGCGTGGACGAATCATTATTGACGGGAGAATCTATTCCGGTGCGAAAAAAAGTTAGTGCAGGTCAGCAAGAAATTGCTCGCCCTGGTGGGGACGATCTGCCGTTTGTTTACTCGGGGAGCCTGGTGGTGAAGGGTCAGGGTATTGCCATCGCCCATGCTACTGGACCTCGTACGGAGATCGGTAAAATCGGTAAAGCTTTGCAAATTCTAGAACCTGAAGACACCGATCTACAGAAGCAGACTGGCAAAATTGTACGCAACTTCGCATTTGCAGGGATCAGCTTGTGTATTCTTGTTGTAATAATCTTTGGCTTGACACGCGGAAACTGGTTAGAAGGTTTCCTGGCGGGTATTACCCTGGCAATGGCGACCCTACCAGAAGAATTCCCCGTAGTGATGACGATTTTCCTGGCATTGGGAGCCTGGCGTATCTCTCAACATAAGGTGCTTACTCGCCGTGTTCCAGCGGTGGAAATGCTCGGGGCAACCACTGTGTTGTGTGTGGATAAAACAGGCACCCTAACCCTCAACCGAATGACGGTAACGAAAATTGCTGTTAATGGACAGGTTTTCGATGTGGAAAGTACCCCCATGAACCTACCTGAAATGCTGCATGAAGTGGTCGAATACAGTATATTGGCTAGTCCGGCCGACCCTTTCGACCCAATGGAAAAAGCTATCAAGGAGTTGGGTGGGCGCACACTCACTGCCACAGAGCACATCCATAAAGATTGGTCGCTGCTACGTGAATATCCGCTTTCTCCAGAGCTGATGGCAATGTCACGTGTTTGGCAGTCGCAAGATAGACATGAAGCAATCATCGCAGTCAAAGGTGCCCCCGAAGCAGTGGCAAACCTGTGCCACTTCAACGAAGACCAACGGCATATGATGCATGATCAGGTCGACCGTATGGCTAATCACGGACTGCGTGTAATTGCTGTTGGTCGGGCTAGCTTCAAGCCCGCAGATCTTCCCGAATCACAACACGATTTCACCTTTGAGTATCTTGGGATGCTTGGATTGGCAGACCCTGTACGACCCGGCGTACCTGAGGCAGTAAAGGACTGCTACTCAGCTGGCATGAGGCTTATCATGATCACCGGTGATTATCCTGGGACAGCGCAGAATATCGCTGAGAAGATCGGGCTGAAACCCCTCAATCAGATCATTACCGGCCCAGAGCTGGATAGAATGAGCGACGAGGAGCTGCAAGAGCGGATAAAAACTACCTGCATCTTTGCCCGAGCTGTGCCCGAACAAAAACTACGCCTGGTACAGGCTCTCAAAGCCAACGGAGAAGTGGTAGCGATGACCGGAGATGGGGTAAACGATGCCCCGGCGCTCAAGGCAGCGCATATCGGAATTGCCATGGGTGGGCGTGGAACAGATGTAGCACGTGAAGCAGCAGCTCTGGTTTTGCTGGATGACAACTTCGCCTCGATCGTTCAAGCGGTGCGTGTTGGGCGTCGCATTCATGACAACTTAAAAAAGGCCATGACCTTTATCCTTTCAGTGCATATCCCGATAGCAGGGATGTCACTGATTCCAGTGCTGCTGGAATGGCCTCTGGCACTATTGCCTGTGCACATCCTTTTCCTGGAATTAATCATTGATCCGGCTTGCTCTGTAGTATTCGAAATGGAAGGTGAAGAAAAAGATATCATGGATCGACCCCCACGCAGGCTTAGTGAACCCATATTTGGAAAGCAGATGGTATTCGTTGGACTTGTTCAGGGATTGGGGGTACTGGCATTGGTGTTGGGTGTTTATGCACTGATTTTATCCCGCGGGCTGGGAGTGAGCGAGGCGCGCATGTTGAGCTTCGCTACACTGGTAATCGGTAACTTGGGGTTGATCTTTACCAACCGATCCTGGAGACACTCCATACTGGCAACCCTGCGTATCCCTAATCCAGCATTATGGTGGGTAACGGCGGGAACTATGTTCTTCCTGGGATTGGTAGTCAGTATCCCTTTCTTGCGGGGCTTGTTCAGCTTTGGGCCATTACATCTTTGGGAACTGGTACTGGTGGGAGTAGCAAGTCTTATTAGTATATTATTGGCGGAGGGTGTGAAACTTAGGATGCTATCAAAAAACCTCGGTTGGAGGTCTAGGTAAGTGGATTGATCACCAGGATGAGGTCCATCATGGGTTGTGAGAACCAATCAGGGTCAATCTCTTCGTCTTCCTTTTTCACCCTCACCGCTTCGATCCCTTCCCCACTGAAAATCTTTCCCACACTTCCAAACGATGAGTGGTGGATCTCCAACGCTTCATAACTCAATATATGAAAGATGTGTGGTTCAAATTTCATATGTTCTATAGATTCCTTTTCCTTGTCTAAATAATAGCACCAACCTTTGATCTGCCAATTCACACTATAGAACCCTTTGACATCCATCCAGATTTTCCCGCTTATATGAGAAATCTTAAAGTTTTGCGAGTTTCGCGTTTTTTGCGCTAAACCCCTTGTGGAATAGAACATTTGTGCTATAATTGAAGATGATTTCCTATGTCTCTTTAAATCAAATCATCTTCATATCGGTTGGTTTAGACCGATACCATCGTAACTACTCACCACCTGAGGATTAGCATTTGTGGCAGCGCAGGGGAGGGATTTGAAATGAGGCATTTGGGATGCCTCCCTGCTCTTCTACAAGGGGTAAACAAAAGACAATTGAAATCATTCGAATTTTTCAGATAGGATTTATTAAAATGTGGGTAATGACGGTTACCTCACATGATCTATGATTAATCGAAAAATCTTTGGGAATTTGGTGAGTAATTACATAACAAGGAGCCTTCTTGCGACGAAGCATCGCGAGCGTTTATACAGTGGCTTCATGTTTTCACTGCTGTGCGAGCGAGGCAAGGGAGTTTATACAGTGTCTTCAGGTTTTCACTGCTGTGCCACAGTATCCAAAAGTGTCTTCTGCGACGCAGTGTCGCGAGTGTTCTATATGAGCGATAAAGAATGTTCTGTACGAACGGAATTGAATGCATTTGAATTTTTCATACAATCAATGAGCGGATTTTGCGACACAGCAACGCGGTTTTTTTTGAAGAGCGTTGTCAATTGCCGCTAACAAACTTACATCCAGGAGTATCTATACATTCTATAAACATACCTTTATTGCCTCCTGATTACCTGATTGGCCATGTACATGAGAAAAACCTTCGTTTCGATTTGTTTTTTTTAGGAACCAATCCTTGCTTGAGCACTCTCGTTCCCCAGAATCCTAAATGCCTCCGGAATTCTTTCTAAAAATGATATTCCTTTATCTGTGTTTATCTGTGGCTATATTTTCCTAATTTGCGTTTATCCGCGTTCATCTGCAGTTCCAATCCTTTTCGGGTACAATAAATAAACTTCTCTTATTTTGGATACTCATGGACTCTCTACCCACTCTGGCAATCATCGGCGGCTCCGGGCTGTACAGTATGCCCGGGCTGCAAGACGTCTCCGAGCAAGACCTCACCACCCCCTTTGGTAAGCCATCTGCCCCCATTATCACTGGTACCTTGGGAAAAATGCAGGTTGCCTTCCTCGCCCGGCATGGTATTGGCCATCACATCTCACCCACCGAAGTCAACTACTGCGCCAATATCTACGCCCTCAAGTCGCTGGGCGTCGAACGAGTGGTCAGCATTAGCGCTTGCGGCTCGCTGCGTGAGGACTACGTCCCCGGTGACCTGGTCATTCCCGACCAGATCTTCGACCTGACGCGCGACCGCCGCCGCTCCTTCTTTGGTGACGGTTTGGTGGCACACATCGGTGTCGCTGATCCATATTGCCCCGATCTATCCAGCCAAGTCTTTGAAGCTATTACAGCCACGGGTGCCACTGTGCATCGTGGCGGAACTTTCCTTACCCTGGAGGGACCGCGCTTTTCCACCAAGGCTGAGTCGAATGTCTACCGTTCATGGGGTATGTCACTCATCGGCATGACCACCTCACCAGAAGCCTTCCTGGCACGCGAGGCTGAGCTGTGCTACACCGTCATGGCCCACGTTACCGATTACGACGTCTGGCACCTGGAGCAGGCGCCGGTCAGCGTTGAAGCAGTCATCACAGTGTTGAATCACAACAACCAAATTGCCCAGCAGTCAATTGTCAATCTGGTGCAGCACCTCATACCTGAGCGCCGCTGCGATTGCGGGAGTGCCCTCGCCAATGCCCTCATCACCCAACCCGAGCGCATCCCCCCAGAAACGCGCCTAAAATTGGATTTGTTGGTGCGAAAATATCTTAAATAATAACCTGGCTTGTCTGCCCATCTGATCTCCCCAACCGATCGTATCGAACGCTGCTTGCTCATCCTGGCAGCCGCGTTCATGGGTATATATTCACTCTCCCTCACCCTTTCTAACGCCGTCCGCTTGCGCTCCTGGCAGGTGGATTACCGCTGGGCTCATTGGCTGGGCTTCGTCATCTGGGTGGGAATCGTCTGGCTGATCCACAAGCAACTTACCCAACTGTTTCCTGAGCGGGATCCATTTCTGTTCCCTGTTACAGCATTGCTCACCGGCTGGGGATTGTTTACTATTTGGCGCTTATCCAGCGGGCTTGGACTGCGCCAATCTGCCTGGTTGTTGCTGATTGGGATGGTTTTCATGCTTGCCCTGCGCTATGACTGTGCACGCCCAGGTGGCAGGATACTATCCTACCTGCGGCGCTTCAAATACATTTGGCTGACTTCAGGATTGGTGCTCACTGCCGCTACTCTCATCTTGGGGACAAACCCCCTGGGGGCAGGTCCCCGCCTGTGGTTGGGCTGCTGTGGAATATATTTCCAGCCTTCCGAGCCGCTAAAACTCCTACTCATCATCTACCTGGCTGCTTATCTGGCTGACCGGCAAATTGCATCCTCCACAACCATCCCTACCACCAGGCTGCTGCCTCTCTTGACGCCCACTCTGCTTATGACAGGTCTGGCATTGTTATTATTGATCTTTCAGCGTGACCTGGGCACTGCGGCCATTTTTATGGTGCTATACGCCGTCATCGTCTACGCCGGTACGGGCAATAAAAACGTGCTGGCCATCAGTATGCTGGTTTTGCTCCTGGCTGCGATTGTAGGTTACGCCCTGTTTGATGTGGTCAATCAACGCGTGAATGCCTGGATCAACCCCTGGCTCGATCCATCCGGGCGGTCCTATCAGATCGTACAGTCACTCCTGGCGGTGGCAAATGGCGGTTTGATTGGGCGTGGTGTGGGTATGGGTAGTCCTAGTCTCGTTCCCATCGCTCAATCCGATTTTATCTTCTCAGCCATCACTGAGGAGACGGGGCTGCTTGGGGCGATGGGTATCCTGGGGTTGCTGGTGCTGCTGGTCAATCGTGGCATGCGTATTGCCATGAAATCAGATGATACCTTCCAACGTCTGCTGGCGATTGGTCTGGTGGTACACCTGGTGGGGCAAAGCATCCTTATCATCGCTGGTAACCTGCGCTTATTGCCCCTCACCGGTGTCACCTTGCCTTTTGTGTCTAACGGGGGTTCTTCTCTCCTGGTGTCCTTCTTCGAGATGCTATGTCTGATGCTTATCAGCGCAAGGCAGGAAGAGGTTCCGGTGCTCCAGCCGGAAAAACTCAAAACCCAGTCAAAAATGAACTCGCTTCTTTCTGGTGGCTTGATATTAGGCCTGGTGGGGGCAGCGCTGACTGCTGGTTGGTGGAGCCTGGTGCGCGGACCCGACCTGCTCACCCGCACAGATAACCCCCGCCGTTCCATTGCTGACCGCTACGTCATGCGTGGATCTATTCTGGATCGTGACGAGCACCCGCTGGCTGAATCCAAGGGCCAACCGGGTGATATCGTGCGGTATTACCCCCACCCTGCCCTGGGTCCACTCGTAGGTTATGTCGACACTATCTATGGTCAGGCAGGACTCGAAGCCAGTCTGGACCCTTACCTGCGCGGCTTGCAGGGTTACCCGACCCTGACCATGGAATGGGAACATCTGCTTTACGGTCAGCCACCTCCTGGACTAAATGTGCGCCTATGCCTGGACCTCGATCTGCAGACTATGGCTGACAATTTGATGATTGGTCACCAGGGAGCGCTTGTCTTCCTCAATGCCCACACTGGTGAGATTCTGGCTATGTCATCTAGCCCCAATTTCAATGCCAACACATTGAGCTCCAACTGGGAAACTCTGGTAAATGACCCTACTTCTCCACTCTTCGACCGGGCTGGGATGGGTATGTACCCAGCTGGGAATGCCCTGGGTGCATTCCTATTGGCTGCCAGCCAACAGCAGGCTTCCAGTCAATTTGGCAACGTAGATACCGAGCTTTGTGCCCTGCCTCCCACTGGAACTACCTGGGGCGAAGTCATCTCTGCAGGTTGTACTGAATCGGTCAAGCAACTGGCATCCTTCACCAAGACCCAAGACCTGATCACCTTACTGGACGGACTGGGTTTGTTTACTGCTCCTTCCTTCCCCGTGGAAACGCTAAGCTCCCCGAGGCCGACCAAGCTTTCTGAGGCCTTCACATATATCACTGGTCTGCAATCCGATCCGGCGACTGGCGCATTACTACGGGTCAGCCCCTTGCAGATGGCACTGGCCGCGGCCACCTTGAGCAACCAAGGCGAGCGCCCTGCTCCCCGCTTGGTTATGGCGGTCGATACGCCTCAATCGGGATGGGTGATGTTGCCGGTCACCTCTCAACCACAGCAGGCTCTCGTGTCACAAACGGCTGATAATGCTGCCCAGGCGCTTTCCTCGGGTGAGTTGCCCATCTGGCAGGTAGTCGCGGCTGACAAAAGCGCTACAGACTCTGCCTCGAATAACAATCATGGTTATACCTGGTACTTGGGTGGAACTTTACCGGATTGGCAGGGAGCCACGCTAGCCATTGCGATTTTAGTAGAAGAGAACGATCCCCAGAGGGTGCAGGAAATCGGACGTTCCATGTTCCAAAACGCCATCTATCCCTAAATCTCACATTATTTAATATTAATTAATATAATATTATTGCTCTTGACATACTGTATATTACATAGTATAATGTATCAAAGGATAGTTGATATGGAAAATGTACAATCACTCGAAAACCTGATACTGGAAATGCGGCGTGGGGTGATCGTTCTGGCAGTGCTTAGCCAATGCAACCAGGAACAGTATGGCTACTCACTGATGAAGTCGCTCTCAGAGAAGGGTCTTGAGATCGACCAAGGCACGCTCTATCCCCTGCTGCGGCGATTGGAAACGCAAGGCTTGCTCAGCTCAAGCTGGCGCTTGGAAGATGCCCGTCCACGCCGTTATTATATGATCAGCCAGGAAGGTCTAGAAATCCTGCCTAAGCTGGTTGAAGAATGGGAAAGCATGGTCCGGATGATGAGACACATGCTGGAATAATATATAGGAGAATAAATATGGATACTTTAGTTGATCGCTATATTTCTTCAGTAAATGATATCCTGCCAGCCAAGCTGCGCAAGGATACCGTTACCGAAATCCGCTCGCTGATCCAGGATGCGTTGGACGACCGCAGTAAAACTGAGGGACGCCCACCGGACGATGAGATGATGGCGGAGGTGCTCAAGCAGTTCGGTTCACCGGAGAATATCGTTGCCCCTTACCTGCCGGAGAAATATCTGATAGGTCCACGCTTGTTCCCAACCTTTCTGACGGTCATACAGATTGTACTACCAATCATCGCAGCTTTATCTCTGGTGGGGTTTTGGGTAGTTCATAACCAGGCAGGCTCAATAACAGGCGTCGAGCTAATTACCAATCTGTTTAAGTCCTTTGGGAATGCGCTTTCTGCGGTTGTCCAGACGTTTGGTAACGTCGTCCTGATTTTTGCCATCCTACAGTGGGTGCTTCCTGAGTTTAAGACCAAGGCCAAGGAATGGGATCCACACAGCTTGAAAGCCATCCGCCAACCCGATAAGATCAAACGCGGTGAGCTGATCACTGAGATCTTCTTCTCTTTGGTGGGGCTGATCATCTTTACCTTCTACCTCGATCGGGTGGGTATCTACAACAATATCAATGGTCAGTGGACATTCATGCCCATCCTGACCTCTGCATTCAATGCTTACATCCCCTGGTTGGACTTGTTCTGGGGACTGACCATCGTGTTGAATGCAATCCTGCTGCGGAAAGGTTCCTGGGATATTGGCACTCGTCTGTTTTCTATCCTGATGAACGCATTCAGCATCGCCATCGCCGCCAGCTTTATGACCCACATTCAATATTTGTACACCCTTCAAGGTGCCTTAGGTCAGTTGGGTGGGGAAGGCATCCTGCAGTCCTTGCTTAACCAAATCCTGATCGTGGTTTTCGTAATCGTGATCATCACCAGCGCGGTTAGGATCATCCAAATGGTGTTGAAAATCGTTAGAAGTGCGCTCTCTTCACCTGAGAGCCTCGCTAAGTAAAAAATCCCCAACATAAATCAGCGGTCATCGAAGTTTTACTGACCGCTGAACCTTTGTACAGATACAATCCACTTGTATCAGGGTACCCGAAAGACAAGTTATCGTTCATCCAGGGACCTTGGATTCCCATTTCCAACCCAATATCGCTACTACTTGCCAATCAGGGAAGCAAACCTTTGCAAGGCTTTATAGTAAGGAAGGATACTGGGAATGAAATGCCGTTCTCCCATGGCGTGAGGTCCAATCCCGCTCTGCCCCCAAACTACACCTTGCCCTCCTGGAGCGAAGCGTGCGCTGGTGCCCGGCAACTTACGTCCAATCGATGGTTCCTGACCGGAGGCGCGTCGGACAGCCTCCACCAGAGACACCAGGTAGGGATTAGTCGGATCACACATGATGCCATTCTCCATCACATGCACATGCAGCTCCAGCCTTTGGGCGGTGCAGTATGCTTCCATCTCGTGGCGAATCCCCGCCAGGTCATCCTGTGGGATGGGACGCACCTCCACACCCAGCAAGCCATAATCGGGGGTGACGTTGTAGACTCCTGGAGTCCCCACCTGGATAAATGGCATGCGTGCCTGAGATTGCCATCCGTCGGGACTATTCAATGTAAGGTGTAACGCTAATATCCGTATGAGATCGGTCCGCGCTTCCACCAACTTTTCGGTCAGATCAGATTGGGTTGAAGAGACACCAGAATGAGCCCGCTGTCCGCGGGCGATCACGTCAAAACGCATCACGCCGCGATTCTGGGTGCAAATCTCACCCCACAATTCATCCCCTTTCTCGCCCGTGCGTTCGCCGGCGATCAGCAAACTGGGGAGAGCCTCTCCTTCTTGAGAACCCGATTCCCTTAGCCACTGTAAGACATGGGGAGTGCCCATAGGCTCGGATTCCCCATTTTCCTCGTTACCCACTAATAGAAGGCTGACAGGTGGGTATGGGGCACCCTGATGCAAAGCATCTTTCATCCAAACCATGTTGGTAGCAACAACAGTCTTCATATCCGCTGCGCCGCGTCCCCATAGGTAGTCTCCCTCGATATGTGCATCGAACTGTGAATCGTCGGGCTCAGGCGGTACAACGTCAAAATGCCCGCACAACATCACTGGCGCAGAGGGTTCACCCGGGAAGGTTGCCAGTACAGCTGGGTACTTGTCCTGATCAAACAAGCGCACGGAAAGTCCATGATGGCTCAAATCGTCGTATATCAGAGCAGCTGCCCGACGTACTTCCTCTAACCTCTCTTCCGGGCAAGCCGTCACTGAAGGAATGCGGATTAGCTGCTGAGCCAGATCGAGGATCTCACTGGTTTTATCAGGATAACTCACCTTGACATCAGTTTTGAGATTCGGGCGGAAGGTTATCGGTGTCCGATCCTCCAACCGGATGTCTTCCCGGGCTCGCCGGAGAAATTCACCCAAACGGGAGGTTTCCTCCGCACAGTCCAGTCTAGACGCAGCGATCATTTCCACGTCTTGGCGCACCTGGGCTTCACGCTGCTGTGCCAATGAGCGCAATACCTCAAGCGGTATTTCGTCCGATCCTCCCAATACACTCTTTAAGTATGAACGCAACCGCTCAGCAGTGTTGGGCGCACCACCAGCCATCTCTTGCAATGGAGAGAGGTCTTCGATCCTATCCAAAGCTTCAGCCAGTGGTTGGACCTGGGAGAGGGTCCACCCCAGGAATTCTCGCATCGCAACGGATTTACCGGTCAGGGGATTTTCAATCTCCGCCCGCAACCCATCTCTGGCAGCGGTAGTTTCATTGCGACGGGCACGGGAGATATCCTCGCGGTCATAGCGGAAGGCACGCGCGAACTCTGGATCAGCATAGAAACGCAAGAGTAGCAGGTGTTTGAGCTCCAGGTTGGCGATATCCACATCCAATGGGTGCCCGCCGTCATCAGTTCGCACTTCAACCCGCTCCATTGGCAGGTTGATGCGCGCCATCAGGTTCTGAATTTCGATCTGACGCGCCATCTCCTCTGCTGGTTGCTCCTCTCCGATCGAGTATAAACCGCGGGCATACAGGTCACGCAATTGGTCATTGGTGACAGCGATTAGACGCTCAACCGGCTCGGCAAACGAGCGCGCCCGCACCGGAGTCCAGTTATTGTTGCCAAAGCGCACCCCACGCCGAACCAGGTCATAGGATAACTGGCGATAGTCCTTGTAAGAGCGATAGAGGTCCGGCAGATCCAGGGTAGGTGGGTTGGGGAAGGTCAGATTGCGAACCGAATCATTCTCCGTGATCAAAACTACCTGTCGCCCGAGGCGTACCTGTGCCTGGAGAGGGGTCGAGGCACTGGTAGCAATGAATAATGCGGCAAAGGCACGCATCAGTCGGGTGGCAGTGATGTAGAACTCACTTTTATACTCGTCTAAATGTTGGGGTGAGACGGTTCCTTGCCCATTACCCATGCGCTGGGTGGGCGAAAGATGCACAAAGTCCCAGGCAAATAGTGGATCGGGCAGGGATAGGTTGGTATGCGTCCCCGCCGTTGCCAGGCAGTCACCATACAGATCGACGCAACGCTCCAGATAGCGACGCTTGGCAATAGGCCAGGAATTGGGGATCGAATCCTTATCTACACCGGTCAGATATAGCAAATTTCCATGCCAGTAGTACAAGCGTTCCTCAAATTCACGCCCAGCGCACTGCAAAGCATTGATCAGCACAGCTTCCATCAGGCGTGCTTCATAGTTCACCCCGCGCGGGCAGTAATAGGGGCGAGTAGCCCATTCGATCATCCAATGGAACACTTCCAGCTGGCTATACTCACGCAACCAAGATGATAAGCAGCTTGCACGCAGGTAATCGACGAAAGACTGCTGGCTCGGACCCGAACCGACGGTAAGCAACGGATGGAATTGCTCATCCAACAAGTTCCATTCCAGCTCGAAGCCCGCCACACCCCTCTGGGGTTTTTCCTTCAGAGCAGTCTGCAAGGCGAGCTGGTATTTTTCAGCAAATTGGGCAGGGTTGTAAGGCATTAAGTTGCTCGATCCATTGGACGACAGATCTGGTTACAAGGCATTCAAGCCTTCCAGCAGGCGCTCAGCCGCACCACGGGTTGTTTCGGGCGGAGTGGCATAAGAGAAGCGAATCCATTCCCCACCATAGGGTGAGAAGAAAGCCCCGGGCACCACTGCCAACCCGTGTTCTTCTGCCAGGAATTGTCCAATGGGTTCTGTATCCGTCCAGCCGGCTTTACCCAGCCATTGACCAACGTGGATGAAGGCATAGTAGCCCTTGCCCATGATATGCGTAAAACCATGCCGGGTCAGAAAATCTTTAAGCACTTTGCGGCTAAAGTTGGTCGGCTCTACGATGGACCGGCTGGCTTCGGTATAACCCATCTCATAGGCAGCCTGGGCAACTGCCAGGGAGTAGAAGGAAGGCATCACGCTATGCGAAGCACGGGCAACGGTATATTTGATCACTTCCTCTGAGGCGATCAGGTGGCAGTTACGGATATTTGAAGCGCCCAGGCTTTTGGTGATACCATCCAGGAACATCAACCGCGAGCGCTCATCTGGCTCGAACATGGGATAGAAAGTGTTTAAGTCCATGGGCTGCTCATCGGTGACGTAATGGTACATCCAGTCGAAGAGCACGAAGGCGACCCCAGCATGTAAGGCAGCCTTTGCCAGAATCACCTGACGCTCAGGTGAGATCGTAAGACCGGTCGGGTTATCCGGACAGGTAATAATCAGACCCGCCACTTTACGCCCAGAACGGGCGGCGAATTCCACGCATAGGCGCAAGCTCTCTTCGGTATACGCCCAACCCTGCTCCGGGAGCCCAGGAGCATACAACACATTGGCTCCGATACCGTACGGTCCCCAGTTGTAGGAAATCCAGGGTACGCGAGAGACGATGATCACATCCCCGATGCGTCCATGACCAAATGCCAGCATGGCCTGATAAGCCTTGACCAGGGCGTCACGCCCACCAGCGGTGGCAATCACGTTGCTAGGGCTCAAACCCAGGGTTGGATTGAGCTTCCAATAACGCTCGATGACGACTTTGCGAAAGTCATCGGTGCCATAGGGCATATCGTAGGCGGTACCGTGCTCCATTTGCATTTGGGCAGCACGTTCCAGAATGAGAGGAGGTACACCCGGCAGACTGGCTCCCCCATCTCCTTGCGAGGCATCGAACATGGGTCGGTCGGGGTATTTTTCATGAAAGACCTTGAGCGACTTGTTAATCAGAAACATGCGTGAGGCTGGGATGGGAAACTGGTTCGTTAGATAGTCGTTAATCGGGACAAGGTTGGTTTCAGGCACTGCGTAGGTAGGGGTATCTTGAGGGACCAGGGCGGACATTTTTTCACTCCTTTGGCAGGTCGTTTTATAAAAACGCCCCAACCTATGGACATTGGGCGGGGAATTTGGTAGTTTATATCACCATGATAGGGGGTAGTCAAGAGGAAAGGCAGAGGGGGTAGAAATTCAGTCAGTGGATGGGTGAAAGGGCGAGAAGAATCTTCGTCCCGCGAAAAAACGATAAGGAACGAATGCCCTTGGGTGACGAGTTGGTAGGCGAGGGAATGTAGATGGGTGGGAAGAAAATGGAGCCATGGTGATACTATCGGTCTAAACCAACCGATATGAAGATGATTTGATTGAAAGAGACATAGGAAATCATCTTCAATGTAATTACTCACCAAAAATCGGAAAATAGCCAAATCATCGGATATGTTAGTGGAAGATTGCTTCTTCGGGCTATGGATTGTGACGATAGCCCTGGATGCGGGTCACGCCCTCATCGCAATGACAACGACGTGAAATGATTTCGATAATTCTGAATTCCATGGATCAAACTAGATGTTGCAGTGAGTAATTACGATGGTATCGGTCTAAACCAACCGATATGAAGATGATTTGATTGAAAGAGACATAGGAAATCATTCTATC
>Ga0153916_10001027_pt1 | contig 19579 bp, 11 predicted proteins | sample Opewatmetagenome_FD_109642 | JGI IMG/M metagenome (GOLD analysis project Ga0153916, IMG submission 109642) | Freshwater wetland microbial communities from Ohio, USA - Open water 3 Core 3 Depth 4 metaG | ecosystem: Environmental > Aquatic > Freshwater > Wetlands | place: USA: Ohio, Lake Erie... | reverse complement strand
GCGACGTCATCCACGCCGTCAACCGGACCTTCGTGCTGCACCTGGCCGACCTGCGCGAGGCTGTCGCCGACTTGAAGGACGGCGACCTGGTGTTGATGGACTACGCGCCCGACTGCCGCTACTACACGAGCGACATCGGCCGGATGTTTCCCGTGAACGGGAAGTACGCGCCGTGGCAGCGCGAGCTGCTGCAGTTCGTGCTCGAGTACCACAAGGCGATCCTGGCGCGCATCCGCCCCGGCGCCGCGCCGCAACAGATCCGGGCCGATGCGAAGGCCGCGATGGAGCAGGTATTCGCGAAGACGACGTTCTCGAAACCGATCTACGAGACGGCCGCGCACCGGCTCGTTGATACCGGCGGCGGGGTGTTCTCGCACACCGTCGGCATGGCGGTGCACGACGATGGCAGGTACGGCCAGGATGCGCCGCTGAAGCCGGGCACGGTGATCGCCATCGACCCGCAGATGCGCGTACCCGAAGAGCACCTCTACATCCGCTTCGAGGACACGATCGTCGTGACCGACACCGGCGTCGAGATCCTCACCGACGCGGCACCGCGCGAGCTCGATCAGATGGAGGCGCTCGTGAAGGAAAAGGGCGTGGTGCAACAGGTGCCGCCGGTGCCGCCGCCCGGGAAGAAGACGAGGAACGAGTAGTCGACGGTCGGTTGTGGGTGGTCGATAGTCGACAGCCGGTGCCGTTCGACTGGCTCCTGGTGCTTGACTACCGGGTTCTGGCTGCTGACCGGCGGCTAACCCGTTACCGACTGCCGACCACCGACTGCCGGTCGCCCTAATCCTATCCGGCGAATCCGCGGATCCAGACATTTGGAGATTGCGCGCTGGGTGCCTCGGTGTCTGGCGTTTTTGCACGAGTTTTCGCCATGCCGACCTGGCACCGGTACTGCTCGTTATCCCCTTTCCGTTTGTATGCCTTCCGTGTAGGCTGACATAGCGCGCAGTGGTCGTGCCCCCGAATCGCGCCCCGAAGCCACGTTGGGCTGGCTTGCTTTCGCGGTCGTTCCCGGCGGTCGCGAAACGGCAGTCGCAACTTCTGCCGCCGCCGGCCGGCGTTTCGGTGGTTCTTCCGGGCCGAAGGTGTATTCCAGATTGAAGGCCGGGTCTTTTTTCTGGCATGATGCTCCGTGAGTTCATCGGTATCTTCGACGCGGCACCCGTCAGTGTCGCTGGATGTTGTTGTCCAAAGAGATGCTGGTCTCGTTGATGACGAGAAAGGAGGCGAACCGGCCTTCGAGCTGCGTCTTTCCGACCCCCTCGGCGTATCCCCGTTCGGCATGTCCCGGCGTTCGCTTTTGGAGGAGGATGAGGCCTATGACTGTTCGCACATCGCGCGTTCTGGGCGCTGCCCTAGTGCTCGTGGTCTTTGCGCTCGTGACGCCGGTCTTCGCCCAGCAGTACACGGGGCGAATCGATGTCGCGATCGAAGACGCCACGGGCGCGCGGATTCCCGGCGTCAGCGTGGAAATCACCGGTCCACTCGACCAGACGATGGTGACCGACGCTCGCGGTGAAGCCCACTTCGTGAACCTCCCCGTCGGCGCGTACCAGGTGAGGGCGACCATCCAGGGCTTCAACGAGTACAGGAACACCAACGTCCCGGTCGTGGCCGGTGGCTCGGTGCCGCTCTCCATCAAGATGGTGGTCGCGGGCACCAAGGAAACCGTGCAGGTGACGGCTCAATCGCCGGTCATCGACACCAAGAAGCTGGGCACGGTGACCAGCGTCACGCTCGACGAGTTGCAGAACATCCCCACGGCGCGCGACCCGTGGGTCGTCATGCAGTCGATCCCTGGCATCGCGATGGACCGCGTCAACGTGGGCGGTTCGGAGTCGGGCCAGCAGGCCGGCTACATGGGCAAGGGCTCCATGGCGGCGCAGACGACCTGGAACGTGGACGGGATGCCGATCACCGACATGTCGTCGCTGTCTTCGCCGTTCTACTACGACTTCGACATGTTCCAGGAGATGAGCGTGGGCACCGGCGGCGCGGACGCCAAAAGTGCCACCAGCGGCGTGCAGCTCAACTTCATGTTGAAGGGCGGCACGAACAGGTTCCACGGGTCGGCGCGCATGTTCTACGAGAACCAGTCGATGCAGGCGTCGAACCTCGATCCGGCCGACCCGAATTTCTCGGGCGTGATTGGCACCAGCGGGAAGGGCAACCGGACCGACTACTACAAGGACATGGGCGGCGAGTTGGGCGGCCCGATCGTGAAGGACCGGTGGTGGTTCTGGGGCGCCTACGGGCGGACCGACGTCAAGATCCTCACGCTCAACGACGTGGGGGACCGCACGCTGCTGCCCAACATCTCCGTGAAGACGCAGGCCCAGTTGTCCAAGGAGGCCCGCGCCTCGTTCACCTACTTCTCGGCCAACAAGAAGAAGTGGGGACGTAACGCGGGCGCGACGAGACCGCAGGAGACAACCTTTGATCAGGACGGCCCGAACGATCTGTACAAGGGCGAGCTGAACTACGTGGTCGGCAACAGCCTGTTCCTCGTCGGGCGCGTCGCCTACGTCAAGGGCGGCTTCACATTCCAGCCCGAAGGCGGGATGAGCACGCAGGTCTATCAGGACGACTCCGGCGTGTGGCACGGGTCGTACGCCAACTACGCCACCGATCGTCCTCAGAAGATGGTCGTGGTCGACGGCAACTACTTCCGCGGCAATCACGAGCTGAAGTTCGGCTTCTCGTGGCGGAAGACCGAGGTCCACAGCACGTCGCAGTGGGCAGGGAACCAGGTCGTCACCATCTTCAACGGCTACCCGGACCTGTACGCCAAGGTCATCGCGCCGTGGGCGGCTGATGGCGTGTCGAGCTACGTCAATTTCTACGTGGGCGACACGATCACCACCAAGCGCGCGACGGTCAACGTCGGCCTCCGCGTCGACCGGCAGGTCGCGGGGGTGCTGCCGAGCAAGGAAGCTGCCGTCGCGGGCTTCAATATGCTCCCCGCGGTTACCGCACCGGGCATAAACAAAGTGCTGGTGATGAACGCGCTGCAGCCGCGCGTCGGGTTGACCTACGCGGTGGACGAAGCGCACAAGTCGCAGTTGCGGGCCACCTACGCGCTGTTCACCGATCAGATCAACACCGGCGTGGCCACGTTCATGTCGCTGGCGACCTACCGCTACGTCTACTACAACGCGGTGGACAAGAACGGGAACAAGATCGCGGATCTGGGCGAGATCGACACGTCGACGATCGTCAGCTACACCGGATTCGACCCGAATAACCCGAGCAGCCCCGGCGTGTCGTACAACAAGGTGGGTATGTACAGGTCGCCGAAGACGCACGAGGTCATCGTCGGCGTGGACCACGAGCTGCTGCCCAACTTCGGGTTGAGCGCCTCGTTCACGTGGCGTAGGACGATGCATCTGAACTGGCAGCCGCTCCTCGGCGTGGACAGCCGCGACTACGTTAAGGCCGGGACCTTGTCGGGTGCGGTGCCGGGCTGCTGCGGATCCGACGGCACCCCGTATGGCGTGATCTACTACGCGATCAACCCAAGCGCCATCCCGACCGGCGGCGGGACGGTCTACCAGACGCGCGACGGTTACCATCGTAGGTACAAGGGCTTCGAGATCTCTGCCACCAAGCGCATGTCCAACCGCTGGATGGCGCGCCTCGGCTTGTCGGCCAACTCGTGGCGCGAGTACTTCGACGACCCCTCGATGTCGATCATCGACCCGACGCCGACCCGCACCAGCCCGCTGCTCAACGGCGGCCTCTACGTCGAGCAGTCGGGCGGCAGCGGCAAGAGCAACATCTTCATGGTCTTGCCGAAGTACCAGTTGATCGCCAACGGCGCGTACCTGCTGCCGTACGACATCGACCTTGGCGCGAACCTGCTGGTCCGGCAGGGATATCCGACGCCCTGGTATCGCCGGACGGCCACCGGCGACCAGCTGACAAACACCAAGTACGTGCTGCTTGCCAGTGACATCGACCTGTACCGGCTGCCGAGGGTGACCTCGCTGGACTTCCGCGTCGGCAAGACGTTCAAGTTCAGCACGGCGAACGTCATCGTCGATCTCGACGTCTTCAACCTGTTCAACTTCAATACGGTGCTGCAGCGCCAGTACGACCAGTCGAGGACGACGGGCGCGACGGCGTACACGAAGATCATGGAGATCATGCAGCCGCGGATCGCCAGGATTGGCTTCCGCATCAACTTCTAGCGCCGATCGCGTGACGCGCTGGCGGCACGCGAGCGGTTGGGGGTACACTGAAGACCCTGGGAGCGCTCACCGGCGTTCCCAGGGTCTTTTTTTCTGTCGGGCGGCCTCAGGCGCTCTCGTTCGGGAAAGGGTCGCAATGCTCAGAGTCCTACGGGCCGGCGTCGTATCGCTGGCGCTCCTGGCGTTGGCCTCGGGAGCCTTCGCGCAGGGCTGGCGTGGGCAGGGACGAATGGCAGGCCAGGTGACCGACGAAGCGGGGAAGCCCCTCGCGGGCGTGACGGTGAAGGCCTTTCTGCCGGAGGCGAACGGCGGCACCGAGGTCAAGACCAACAGCAAGGGCGAGTGGGCGCTCGGCGGCATCGCCGGCGGCGGCTGGCAGCTCGACTTCACGAAGCAGGGCTACGAACCGCGGCGCATCTCGGTGTCGGTCGGCGAGATCAGCCGGATCCCGCCCATTGAAATCGTGATGAAGACGGCCGCGCCCGACCCGAATCAGATCATCGCCGCGGAGTTGCAAAGGGCGAGCGCGCTCGTCGAGGAGAAGAAGTTCGCCGACGCGCAGGCGATCTACGCCGATCTCCAACTGAAGTACCCGCAGGCGTATCAGATCGAAATCCAGATTGCACGGGCGTACGACGCCGAGGGCGCCTACGGCAAGGAGATCGATCACCTCAAGACGTATCTCGAGAAGGATCCCAACAACGTCGCGGTGAAACTCCTGACCGGCGGGATCATGATTGCGAAAGGGAATGTCGACGAAGGGAAGCAGCTGCTCGCCACGGTCGACGACGCCCAGGTGACCGACCCGGCGGTCTTCGTGAACGTCGGCATCAACCTGCTGAACCAGAACAAGCCGAAAGACGCGCTGGTCTTCTTCAACAAGGCCGTCAGCCGCTTCCCGGACGACCCGGACGGCTACTACTATCGCGGCGTCAGCGAGATCAACCTCGGGGCGCAGCTCCGCCCGGACGACAAGGCCGCCGGCGACAGGCTGATCGAGGCCGGCAAGGCCGATCTGACCAAGTTCGTCGCCATGGCGCCCAATGCGCCGGAAGCGGACCTGGCGAGGAAGATACTGGAGCAACTGAAATAGTCGTTCGTCGCCGGCCGTTACTGCGCCCCTAGTCGCTTCAGCCCCTCTTTGGCCTGCTCGACGAACGGCCCTCCCAGCGCAATCGTCCGCTGGTAGTACTCGACCGCCCGGTCCCTGTCCGCGAGGATGGCAGGCAGGTTGTACGTGGCGCGAAGGCCGCGGAGCCGCTGTGACTGGACGAACCGCAGCTCGCTCGTCTTTGCGAGGTTGTAGCAGGCGGCTGCATCGTTGAGATTGACGGCCACCGCTTTCTCGAACGTCTTGATCGCTTCGTCCAGCGCGCCCCGCCCCGCCTGGATCGAGCCGATCGCGTTGTAGACCTCCACGTCCTTCGGCCAGCGCTTCTCGGCCTCGCGCAGCACGGCGATCGCCTGGCCGAACTCCCGCTGTTGCAGGTAGCTGTCGGCGAGGTCGAAATAGACCGCTTCGAATTCCGGAACCGCTGCGCGCACGCGTTCCCACTCGCCGGCGGCGTCGACGAAATCCGAGACGGCGAACTCGGTCCAGCCGAGCGTGTAGTGAACCCACGGGGGCGCTGCGGGGTGACGGGCTGCTGCGGAGAGCGCCACCTGTGCACCGTTCACGTCACCTCGCTGATACGCATCCCAACCCGCGCGGGCCTGCGCGAGCACCTGTTCCGGCGGCGCGCCGGTCTGCGACCGCCCGGTGTCCGGCGCGATCCTCCCGAGCGCAGCCAGGCGGTCCTTCATGTCCGGCTGCGCCCGAATGAGGGCGGCGTCCGCGGCTGCGGGCGGCGCAGTTGCAAGCGGGGCCGCGCCGGCGATTCCGGCCTTGTCCGCTGCAGCCGGAGGCGCCGCGGCGGCCGGCGGCGTGGCGGGCGCGGCGGGAGATGGTTCCGCCGGGCCTGTCTGGACGGGCAGCGTGGAAGCGGTCGCCAAGTAGCCCTTCCGGGCCCGCACCGTCAGGCCGGGCCTCTTCACCCTGACCGCAATCTGCCTGAACGTGCCGTCGAGTTTCGTGTTCGTGGAACGGTAGCCGAGAATGTAGTAACTGCTCGTGTCGCTGGCAATCTCGTCGAGCGCCTTCGCGAAATCGTTCTCGTTCCGAATCATCAACCCGCCGGTGTCCACCGCGAGGCTGTTCAGGCCGTCCGAAACGGTGTCGAAACCCGCCGATTGGGCAAACGGGTTTGCCGAGCCGGGCGGCGCATCGATGATGTCGCTGCCGGCCGATCCACGGTTCAGCCCGCGGGTGTCGAGCGCGTAGACGCGCACCGCTGCCCGGGTCGCCAGGTCCACCACCTGTCTGAGGTTCGCCCAGGAGTCCTCGGCGAAGAATCCGTCCGACAGGAGAATGATCGTTTTGCGACCGGGCAGCTTCGCCAGGCCGTTCGCAAGGCCTGCCACTGCGTGCATCGTCCGCATCCCCGCCGCACGCAGATCGTCTATCAGCCGGCGCGCCTTGTCCTGCACCATCTGGTCCACGGGCATCCTCTTGCAGCTGCCCGGATCTTCGCTGCACGCCCGCGTGACCGCGCGCGAGATCGCCTCCCGGTCATTGCGATCGGCGATCTGGTACACCTCGAAGCTGTCGACAAGCCTCGGCCACTCCCGCATGGTGATCAGCAGCGCTCGCACTTCGTCCGCCGGCTTGATGCTGCTCACGGCCGCTTCGAGTTCCGCGCGCACGTTCGTCAGCCGGTTGTTCACCATCATCCCGCCATTCACCACGCCGCCGATGTCGCCCTGCCGGAAGTTGTTCCTGAGGAACTCGAGCGCCGCCTTGCGGGCGCGATCGAATCCGCCCGGCTGCATGTGTTCCTGGTCGAACAGGAACACGAAGGTGCGCTGCGTTTGTGGGGCAGGTGCGGCGGGTAGGGCGGATGGGGCTGGCGAGGCACCGGCCACGGGCGCGACCGTCTTCACGCTCGGACCGAGAACGACATACATCTGCTCCACTCGCTGCGGGACGCCGTCTTCGAGTACCTCGAAGTCGGCTGACGAGAGGTCGGGCGTAAACTTCCCGTTTCGGTCCTTGACGATCGCGTCAACCTCGACGAACGCGGTGACCGCTTTGAAGGAAGGCTGCTGCTGCGTGGAATCGATCCCACCACCAGCCCGCGTGCCAGAAGCGAGCCCTGCCACCGAGACCCCGAGGGTGTGCGCCCCCAGGAACACGGCAACTGCGCCGCTTGCCCGAAGCGCCTTGATTCGCCTCATAGAGACCAGCGACTAACGACCCGCCTTCGCTCGCGCTGCCTGCCCGCGAGCTACGGCGAGGCCCCGCCGTAGCTGCACGCCCCGTTCAACCGCGCAGCGGAGGAGGGCGAACGACCAACGACCACGTCAACCACCATCAACGTGTACTTCTTGCGATCCTTCTTCTGCAGGTATGCGATCTGCGTGCCGTCGGGCGACCATGCCGGCAGCAGGACGTTGGCCGCGCCCTCGATCTCGCGCTTTCGGCCCTCGCGATCGATCAACGTCAGCCGTTTCTTGCCGCTGACGTACGCGAGCACGCCCATCGGCGCGGGCGCCCACCCGAACGTCCGACCGGGAACCACGGCGGCGTTCACGCCCTCGGCGATGATCTCGCGCTTCAACCTGACCGTCACGGTCTTGACTTTCTGCACCTGCGCCGCGTCGGTGGCGACCTGCGGCTGGCTCGGATCGGCTCTCGACTGGCTGGCGCCGGCGTCTCGAACCGATCCGACCGCCGTCTTCATCTGCTCGCGCGTTTCGAACTCGAACCGAAGATCGGGGACACCGGGCGCGATCGACACCGATTTCCAGAGCCAGTACGCATTCGCCCAGGGAGGTTCGCCGTCGGTCGCTGTCGGCGCCGCACCGCTGCTCGCAATCACGTAGTGCCGGGGCCGTTCGTTGCCCCATCGGTCCGTCTCGGCGACGCGCAGGTAGAAACTGCCGTCGGCGCTGAATGCGAGCCGCACCGGGTCGCCCTTGAGTTTGCCGGTGTCGATCTCTGCGAAGGCCTTTGGCGGGCCGATCTTCAGCTGCGCGATGTCGGCGACGGCTGTTGGCTGACCGGACGCCTGTGCAACAAGCACGAAGAGAAGAACGGGTAGCATACGACGCCTCCGAACTGCTTCATCGCACGGACACGTCGACAATCGCGAGGGTGAATTTCCTCTTTCCCTGTCGCTCGATACAGGCCAGGCGGGTACCGTCTTCGGACCAGGCCGGCAGGGTCGCGTCAGCGATCCCGGGCACGTCGATCGGTGGCAACGGAGCCGGAGCCTGGGCGGCCAGTATGACAGCGAGGAGCAGCCACATGGGATGACCAACGACTAACGACCAACGACCAAGGATAGCTTGTTCTGCAACTCAAAGGATCCCGGCACCACCGCCAGACCCGCTCGAAGCACCTGCGCGGCCAGAGCCGGTTGCGAGCGCTTGACGTACATATCGGCCAGCGCGAGGTACGGCGGGATGAGCACAGGATCGAGCAGCGTGGCGTTGCGCCACGCGCTGATTGCTTCGAGCTCATTGCCTCCGTAGGCATGCACCCAGCCGAGCAGGAACGACGTCATGGCACGGATTTTCGCGTCGCCTGGAGAGGCGGCGGCCTCCGGCGACGGAAACGCAAGTGCCGCGTTCAACTCGCCGGCCGACTCGTCGAAGCGCTCCCCGGCAAACCACGCCAGGCCGCGCAGGACGCGAGCCGGGTAGGTTGGGGCCGCCTGGCGAAGCGTTGCTTCAACCTTCTTCCAGTCACCCGCAGTCGCCTGATCGGCCGCTGCCACGACACCACGGTCGGTACGCATGTCACGAAGCGCCGAGATGAGTCGGAGGCCGAGGTCGCCGGCCAGGATCGAGACCGGAGGCACCCGTTCGGGCGGCGCGACCGCATCGACGTCGACCGGCGTGCCGGGCGGCAGGATTTCGACCTCCCTCGCCAGTTCCGTCACCGTTTCCCCGCCCGCCGTCACCGTGGCTCGCACGAGGTACTGCCCGGCCGGAATGTCGTTGAGCGGCAGCTCGATCTTCGCGCCCCGACTTGCACCTCCCGCCAGGGTCTTCACTTCGAGCAGGTCCGCGCTTGCCGTTGTCACCGGAGTTTCCTGGCCGATTCTCGTCAGATTGAACGCAACCTGGATGCGATCGAGGTCGGCCGGACGCCGCGCGTACACCTCGAGCAACCCGGTCAATCCATCATCCGGCCGGACCACCGCGCGCACGGGCAGGCGCCCCGTCCTCGGTCCGATGATCAGGTCGCTGGCCGTGATGTCCACACCGTCGAGGGCGCGAACCTCGAAACGGCGGTCCGCGGTGCCCAGGCTGCCCCCCGGCTCCCTTACCGCGACCCGCATCAGGTACTCTCCCGGCGGGGCATTGAACTGTGCCTGGAACCGGCCAAGACCGGTCGTGCTGCCCGGGCGTGCGCCGGCCGGCAATGGCATCGTGTCCGAGCCGCTCGTCAGAACCCGTCCATCCGAGGCGTTCTTGACGACGAAGACGACGTCCGCCGATGGCGCCCGCGTCGATCGCACCGGCACCTCCGCCTGCAGGCTCACGATCACGCGGTGGACGCCGCGGCTGGTACCGCGCATGACGTAGGTCGTCACCTCGACCGGAACGCCAGGCTGCGGGAACGGCGCAGACAGGGCGGCGTCGATGGCGCGGCGCCGGTCGCGGACGCTGGCCGGATCGCGCAACGAGTAGCCGGTGCGCGCGTGCACCCTGACGCCGGGGCGCGAGACGCTGAGTGTTACACGACGGTAGCGATCACGGTTGGCCAGCGCGCTCGCGTCCGGTTCGAATCCCACCAGGTAGTAGTCCTGCGACATGTCCGCCACCTGGTTGAGCGCCCGGTCGGCCCGGCTGCCGGCGTCGAGGACGAGTTGCCCGTCGGTGTCCGCTGCCAGCGTCCCGAGCGGTTCCAGTCGGCTCTGCGTCTCGGCGTACTGCTCGCCGCCGACGGGATCGGCCGCGCTGATCTCGGCGCCGCGGCGGTTGAGATCGAGCGAGTAGACCACCGCGTAGGCCTGCGCGGCTGCCGACGCGACCTGTTCGAGCTCGCGCGCCAGGTTGTCCGAGAAGAATCCTTCCGAGACGATGATGACAGCCTTGCGGCCCTCGATGCCGGCCAGGCCGCGAATGACGTCGGCAAGCGAGAACAGGAACATCCGGGCCTGAGAATCGGCCTGCGAGACGACCGTCCGAGCGTTGTCGGTAACGATCCGGGTCACATCCGCTACTTGCGTCGTCGGAGGCGTCCGCCGGTTGCTCGTCCCGGGCAGCAGATCAACCAGGCCCGTCGTGCTGACCGCCCGCGCTGCGACGCGTTCCAGCGCATTCGCGTCCCCTCGTGTGATCTGGAATGCCTCGAAGAGACTCATGGCCCCGGCGCTCGTGAACGCGTTGCGATCCAGGGAGCCGCGTATCTTCGTCAGCTCCGAGACGGCCAGCTTGACGTTGCTCGAGAACGCGAGCTGCGGACCGGGACCTGGAAGGGCGTAGAGCGCAACGCGATCTCCCGGCAGCGTGCGTTTCTGCAGGAACCGCTCGGCCGCGATGCGCACGCGTTGTTCGTTGCCGGGCGTGATGTGGTTCTGGTCGAACACCAGGACGTAGAGATGGCCGCGGGGCGAACCCTGATTGGTCGAGACCTCGCCGCCGATCGTCCGCCTGGCGACCTCCAGGTACGTGCCTGTGGGTTCCGCGATGTGTTGAAAGAGGACGATGGGACGGCGCTGGCCGCCTTCGTAGACGTTGATCTCCTCGGCCCGGAGGTCCTTCACCGGTCGGCCGTCGGCGTCGACCACGCGAACATCGAGACGCACGATCTCGACGCCGGATCGGAAGACGGCCTGCGGCGCCTGCACGGTGGGCGCCTGCGCGAAGCTCGCTGCGCCGGCGAGGACGACGAAGAGAAGGGTTGGACGAATCATCCGATCAGTCTTTGCCGGCAATACCCGGCGGGTAACGGACTGCCCAGGACCGGTTTCATGACCGATCTTCGCTCCAAAGAAGGCCAAGTCGAGTGCGGACGCCACGCGTGGCATCCGCCGCGCGGGAGTTTGCGGCGACCCGCCTGGGTTATGAAACCGGCTCCACTTCTTCCTACCGACTACCGGCTACTGTCTGCTGGCTACCGACTGCTTCCCTTCCCCAACAACCCGCGCACCTGCGCGATGTCCTTCGCGTAGAACGCAGGCGGGGCGTTCTGGACGAACCGCTCCAGGTACGGCTGAGCTTCCTCCCGTCTCCCGTCCTTGACGAGTTCGGTCCCAAGATTGTAGAGCGCGTCGAAATTGCTCGCGTCGCCCGCCACCGCCTGCCTCCAGTGCTCGATCGCCGCCTTCCGATTTCCGGACTTCATCTCGATGACGCCCAGACTGTTGTGCGCCTGCGCGGAAGTGGGATCGCCGTCGAGCGCCCGCACGAGGAAGCCACGCGCCTTGTCCAGCTGTCCCTGTTGCAGTGCGATCGCGCCGAGGTTTTCGAGCGCCATGGTGTTCGAAAGATTCAGTTGCAGGATCCGGTTGAAGGTGGCGACCGCTTCCGCGGTCCTTCGTGACCTGGCGAGCGCGATACCGAGCGCGTTCAATGCATCGAGGTCGGGAAAGGTGCCCGACGCCGCTTCCCGAAGCAGCGGTAGCGCCTCATCGACCGCCCCCGTTTCGGCCAGGTACATCCCCAGCTTCGTCCGGAGCGCAACGTTGTCTGCACCCTGCTGGCGAGCCCGCCGAAGCGTGGCAATGGCAGCCTGCGGCTCTCCGAGGTCCCAGTAGAGCATCGCGAGATGCGAGTAGGTCACCTCCATGCCCGGTCGGCTGGCGATTACCTCCTGATAGATCGGTATCGCGTCTCTGGGCCGCTTTCGCTCGTAGAGATCGACCGCACGGCGCAGGGCCTGATCGAGCGCCACCAGGCGCTTCGGGTCGTCGTCTTCGGTGTAGCGCGCCTTTGCCGGCGCGTTTCCCGCGATGTACCCGAGCGCGCGCAATCGCGCCGCCGCCTCCGGATCCTCGGCCTGCCGCGAGCCGGGTCTGACTGCGCCGAACGCTTGGAGGCGTACCTCGAGCTCGCGCGTGCGGGCCGGATCCTGATGGACGAGATTCGTCCGCTCGCCGGGATCCTTTCCCAGGTTGTAGCGCTCGGGCAGTGGCAGCTCGATGTACTTCTCGCGATCGAGGAGGACGCCCGTAAGCGGGGCCCAGCCGCGGTTGAACGATGCGGACATGGACTCGAAGTAGGACGTCGTGCCGCCGGCCGCCTGGCTGGTTGCCGACAAGAGCGAGCGACCCGGCAGGCCCGCGGGTGTCGTCAGCTTCAACGCGTCGAGGACGCTGGGCACGATGTCAACATGCCGCGCAGCCACGGAAGAGACGCGACCTCGCGCATCTCCCTCGCCGCTCGTCGTGTTGCCCGCCCAGGGCGCCGTGCGCCGGTCGATCTGCGCGATGATCAGGGGGATCCGAAGCGTCGGTTCGTAGGCAAACAACCCGTGCGTCATTTCGCCGTGATCGCCGAGCCCTTCACCGTGGTCGCCGGTGACGATCACGAGCGTCGGCCGGCCCGACGGGTCCCGCGCCGCGTCGAAGAGTCTCGCCAGCACCGAGTCGGTGAACGCGACCTCGCCGAAGTACGGCTGGTCGGCGTATTGCTCCTTGTAGGGCGACGGCGGATCGTAAGGCGCGTGAGGATCGAAGAGGTGAACCCACGCAAACCAGCGACCGCGCTGTCCGGCGATCCAGGCGGTTGCCACGGCCACCGACGCGTCGCCGCGGCGTTCGGCCATCTCGAAGCCGGCACTCGTTTGCGACCTGCCGTACCGCTCGTCGTACACCTCGAACCCGGTGTTCAGACCGAACCGGGAATCGAGCGCAAACGAGGAGATGAAGGCCGCCGTCGCCAGGCCGTGCGGGCGGAGCATGGTGGCGAGCATCGGGATGCCCTGCGGGAGGCGGAAGCCGGCGTTGTCGTGGATGCCGTGCTGGAACGGGTACAGCCCGGTCAGGATGGAGGCGTGCGAGGCCAGCGTGATCACGGCGTGCGCGTGCGCGAAGTCGAAGCGCACCCCAAGCGCCGCGAGTCGATCCAGATTCGGCGTCGAGGCGCGACCGCCGTAACAACCGAGGGCATCGGCACGCAGCGTGTCGAGCGTGACGAGCAGGACGTTCTGGTCAGGCGTCCGCCGGATGGCAGGCAAGGCAGCCAGGCGCAGCGATGGCTTGCTCACCAGGATCACGGTGAGCGCGATGCCGATCGCGACGACGCCCAGGACCACAGCGACGATGAGACGTCGAGACGGTCGCCGCGGAGGCGCCGGCGTGTCGGGCCCTGCGGGTTTCGCCGGACGTGCGTGAGCCGATCGGGCAACGGGGCGTCGCTTGGCCATAGGGATCAGGAACGGGGCGATGCCTTCAGATGGCGCGCTTCCACCCGCACTGCCTCCGCGCGCTGCTTCTCCCCGAACATCGTCCACAGCTTGACCGCCATGTCGTACCCTTCGGGTGTCGGCACGGCGCGAAGCAGGTCGGCAATCGCCTGTTCCGACTCGGCGTAGCGGCCCGCGGCCCGATAGAGCATGGCGAGTCCGGCGCGCGCGCGGACGTGTTCGGGCGAGATGCGGAGTTCCGACTTGAACGCCGTTTCCGCCTCGCGTTCCTCTCCGAGTCGCGCGAACACGTCGGCCATGTGGTAATACAGCCCCGGGATGGCCAGCGTACGGTCCTGCAGCTTCCGCGCGGTCTCCTGGAAGAACGGCAGCGCTTCCTGGTACCGCCGGCCGTTGTAGAGGATCAATCCTTCGACGTAGGGGGCGAGCGGATAGCTCGGGTCCACTTCGGTGGCCCGCCGGGCCGCGGCACGCGCGCCGGCGGCGTCGTTCCGCTCGAGCGCCGCGTTGGCGAGCACTTCGAGCGCCGAGATGCGCATCCGACGGTCCGTGGCCGGGAGCATCTTCAGGGCCGCCTCGGCGCTGGCTGAGGCTTCGTCCAGGCGCTTGAGCGTCACGAGTACCGTGGCAACGCTGACGAGGCCGTTCGGATCCGAAGGATCGAGCTGCACGAGGCGCTTGAACGCGTCGACGGCCTCGGCGCGACGGCCGGCCCGCACCAGGTCCTCTCCGAGCTGCAGCCAGACGTCCTTCATCCCGGGGTCGTCGGCCAGGATTGCACGATACAGATCGATCGCCTCGCCGAACTTGCGTTCGGCCGACAGCTGTGCCGCGCGCCGGTACTGCTCGAGCACCGCGGCCTTGTCCTTCGGATCCGCCAGCGTGTCGCCGCTGACGTTCGACGCGACGGGCTGTGTGCCCAGGTAGCCGAGCGCCTGCAGGCGTTCGAGATCTTCCTTCGACACGCGTTCCTGCGTGTGGATGCCGACGCCCGAGAGCAGGCGATCGAGCACGCCCCGCATGGCGGTCGCCGTCTGCCGGCGCTCGTCCGCGAGGTTCTTCTCCTCGCGCGGGTCCTGCTCGAGATCGTAGAGCTCGGGCCGCGGCGCCCTGATGAAGCGATAGCGCGCGTCCGTAAGCGCGTACAGCTCGCTCCAGCCGAAGTGGTAGCGGCCGAACAGCGCTTCCCCGTAGAGCTCGGACTCAGGGATGTCCGCGCGCCTCTCGTCGAGCAGGGGGCGCAGCGAGCGACCTCGCAGGCCGGACGGACCGGCCGCGCCCAGCCAGTCGAGGATCGTGGGAACGAGATCGATGTGCTGGACCGGCGTGCGCACGCGGCGGCCGCCGTGCGCGCCAAAGGGCAGCTTGACGACGAGCGGGACGCGGATCGTCTCGTCGTAGAGCAGCAGGCCGTGTTCCTGCTCGCCGTGATCGCCGAGGCCTTCGCCGTGGTCCGACAGCACGATGATGGTCGCGCGATCGTACCAGTCGCGCTGCTTCAAATGGTCGAACAGCTTCCCGACGATCTCGTCCGAGTACGCCACCTCCCCGTCGTAGGGCGCGAACCGCGCGTAGCGGGCCGGCGGCTCGTAGGGCTTGTGCGGCTCATAGATGTGGAAGAAGAGGAAGAAGCGCGGCGAAGACTGGTTCTCCATCCACCGCTCGGCGACCGCGAGCGAATCGATCCCGGCCCGCTGGACCTGGCCCATCGGCCTGTCGGGCGCTGCGGGCGGCATCTGGCTGTCGTAGAAATCGAACCCGCGATCGAGCCCCGTTTCCTTCCGCATCACGAAGGCCGACACCACGCCAGCGGTCGCGAAGCCGCGCTGCCGCAGCAGCTGCGGCAACAGCGTCGTGTCCGGTCGCACCGTGAAGCCGACGTTGTCGCGAACGCCGGTCTCGAACGGGAGCCGCCCCGACAGGATGCACGCGTGCGAGGGAAGCGTCTGGGGCGAGTGCGCGTAGGCATGGTCGAACACCACGCCTTCCCGCGCGAGCGCGTCGATGCGCGGCGTCTCGACCTTCTGATACCCGTAGGCGGGCAGGTGATCGGCGCGCAGCGTGTCGATCGACACGAGCACGATCGGGCCGTCGGCGAGCGACGGGCGCCGGTCCCACTGCCACCAGGCGACGAACGCGGCGGCAACAACGAGGATCACCGCTACGGCGCCGAACACCACGTACCGACGGCGGTGGGGAGCAGACGGCGAGGTCCTGCGCGAGGATTGCCGAGGCGCGTCGCGCGTCGCGTTGTCCTTGTGTTGTCGCTTCTTGGGGGTGGAACTCACGCGGCAAGTATAGGAGAAGCGTCCTATCCGGCCAAGCATCGGCGTCGCGACCGCGCAGCTGGATCACGGATGAGTTACGCGAGTTGTCGCAGCGGCTCGAACGCTGCCACGCGCGGGGAACCTCTGCGCTACCGGTTGAGGCGTGCGAGCGCGTCACGAGCCTCGCGGAGCGTCGGATCGATGCGCAGGGCGAGCCGGTACTCTTTTGCGGCCGTCGCGGCGTCTCCCCGGCTCTCGGCTACACGACCGAGGCCATAATGAGTACGCGCGGGTTCGTACCCTGCCGCAAGCAGCGCGTTGAGCTCCGCCGCTGCCACGTCGAACTGCTTCAGTTGCAGAGCGACGTTGACCACGCGCGTCCTCGCGCGCATGTGGGACGGGTTCCGGCGGACCGCCTCGCGGTACTCGTCGAGCGCCTGTGACAGGCGGCCTCGCTGCTCGGCCAGCCGGCCGCGTGCGAGCGACAGCTCGGACGATTGCGGCTGCAGGCCGGCCGCCTGGTCGATCTTCTTCTGCGCCTGGGCCAGCTGCCCTTGGGCCATGAGCGCGCTTGCCGCGGCGAGCGGCGGATCGACGCTCGCCGGGTTGAGCAGCGCGGCCACTTCGTACTCGCCGGCGGCACGGTCGTAGTCGCGCTGCTCCATGTAGGCATCACCCAGCTCGAGGTGCACGTCGTACGCGCGTTCGTTGATCGCCAGCGCCTGCTTCAATTTCTCGATCGCCAGGGCCGGCTGGCGGCGCTTCAGGTCGCCGGTCGCATCCGTGATCAGGCGCCGGAACGCCTGGAACTTCGGCGCCATGTCCTTCGGATCCGGTCCGCCGCCCGCAGGCCCGGAAGGCGCGAACCCGACGTACCCGAGGCTCCGCAAGCGTGCGAGCGTGTCGGCGTCGGGGACCACCGGCGCGGATTTCGCGGCCGCGCCGAACCTGGAGCTGATCTGTCGCAGGTCGCCGTCCAATCGCCCGGCCACGTTCGCCTGCCGCTCGATCACGTTCGTGCGCTCCGACGTGTCCCGCCGCAGATCGTAAAGTTCCGGCTTCGGCGCGCTGACGTACTTCCACTCGCCGACGCGGAGCGAGTGCAGCGCGCTCCAGCCGAAGTGCAGCAGTGGGTAGTACGTTTCCGCGTAGGACGGCGGGGGAGCGGCGCGTCGCTTCCCGGAGATGATCGGCGCCAGGCTTTCGCCGTCGAGGCGGGGCGGCAGCGGGACGGCCAGCATGTCGAGCACGGTCGGCATCAGGTCGATGGCTCGCGTCTGCTCGGGCACGACCAGCCCCGCGTGGGCGCGGGCGGGCAACCGCATGATCCACGGGATGCGAAGCACCGCGTCGTACAGGAACAGGCCATGCTCCTCTTCGCCGTGCTCCCCGAGGCTCTCGCCATGATCGCCGATGGCGACGATCAGCGTGCGGTCGAGCACGCCCTTCTCGATCAGCTTCGCGATCAACCTGCCGACGGCCGAGTCCACGTAGGCGATCTCGCCGTCGTAGGGATGGGTCCGGAAACGCGTCGTGTACGGCGGCGGCGGCGTGTACGGCGTGTGTGCGTCGTACAAATGCACCCACGCGAAGAACGGCTGATTCGCGGGCAGCTTCGACAGCCAGGCAAGTGCGGGTTTGAGCACCTCGTCGGCGGTGCGTTCCGCCTCGAGCTTGTCGCCCGACTCGAAGTGATCGAAGCGCGAGTCGAACTCCTCGAAGCCGTGGTCGAACCCGTACGCGCGATCGAGGATGAATGCAGCGATGAACGCGCCTGTGCGATATCCGGCCCCCTTCAACGACGCTGCGAGCGTGACGGCGTCGGGCGGAAGCGGCGTGCTCGCGTTGTCGCGAATGCCGAACCGCGTTGGATAGACGCCCGTGAGGATACCCGCGTGTGCCGGCCCGGTGAGCGGAGCCTGCGTCGACGCATCCGCAAAACGCACTCCCTCTCGTGCGAGGCGATCGAGCGCGGGTGTCGCACCGGGCTTGTAGCCGTAGGCGCCAAGATGATCGGCACGCACGGTGTCGAGCGTGATGAGCAGGAGGTTCGCGCGAGGCGTTTGACCGCGCAGCACGGCGAACGCGCCGATGGCGAGAGCGGCGAGAACGAGCGGCAGGCACAGGAGGCGGTGAAACGACGCTCGCTTCATGCAGCACCGATCGAGAACACGAACGTCCGCGGGTCATCGTAGCACGCGACCCCGCTCGAAACGGCTGAACAGGCGACCGTGTCGGGTAGCCTTACAGAGCTCGAAGAAGCCTGTCAGCGAGCCGTACAACCGAACCGTCCGCATCGGACGCGCCGAACGGTTGCCACCGCGTACAGAGCGCCTGGCCCTTTGCCCATAGCACTCACCACCCGCTACCTGGCCCCTGCGACAAATGCGTCAGTCCCTCCCCTGAATTCGGATCAACCGCGGTTCAGCCCGTGCTGCCACTCCCAGTAACTCTTTGAGGAACAATGGCTTAGCGCGACTACGGCGGGGGCACCCTTATTGCTGAGGTCTTATTCACCTGCAGGGGTGCACCTGAGGTGCGCCCCCACGTCAAGGAGGCAGCAATGAGGCTCTCTCGCGTCCTCGCGCTGATTCTCGTCGTGCTGATCTTTCCAACCGGCACGGTGTGGGCGCAGCAGGTCATCTACGGGTGTGTGAAGAACAACAACGGGCAGATTCGCATCGTGGCCGCTGGCGAGCCGTGCCTGCCGAGCGAGCATGCGATCCAGTGGCTGTCCGGAACCACACCCGCGCCGCCGACACCGCCGACGCCGCCCGCCCCGGGTCCGCTGCGGGTTGTCGGTCAGAACGGCGCGGCGCTTGGCGCATTCGTCTCGCCAAGCAACGCCGCGAGGCAGGCCGGTGACGTCTGGGTTGCATTCCCCGTGACGCCCACCGGGTTCCTGGTGAGCGACCCGGCCGGCTTCATGGCCTTCTATCAGAACGCGGACTGCTCGGGCGACGCGTACCTGCCCGTCGATACGGGCACCCTCCTGCGCACGGGCCTCGTCATGCCGGGTCCGACGGGACAGCTCGGCTTCTCTTATCCGGGGAAGCCGGAGGTGGACAGGAGCACCATCCAGGCCTATGGCCGCTACGTGGGCACGACGTGGACGTGTTACGCGTTCACGCCGGGGCCGTGGATGCCGCTGTTCGGGAAGGTGGCGACGATCGATCTGAGCACGTTCCAGGCGCCGTTCAGGATCATCCAGTAGGGGCCGAGCTTGCCTCGGCCCGGGGCGACCGAACGTGCTTCGGGCCAGTCCTGCGTTCGGGTAGCAACGGGTCGCTTGGCATGCCACTTCGTTGGCTCGCTCATCGGTTGAATCTCGGCTCTCGCGCAACCAGGGCTTCGCGTCCGAACCGCTGTTTCGCTTCGGCGCGTGTCGCAGCGGCGCGGTCCTTGTCGCCGGAGATCGTCCACAGCCTGGCGGCGGCGGCGTAGCCTTCCGGCGTCGCCGCCGCGCGCAGCAGGTCCTCAATCGCCAGCTGCCAATCGGCGTCGCGGCGCTCGGCGCGATACAGCATCGCGAGACTGACGCGCGCGGGGGTGCTGCGCGGGAAGAGGCGGATCTCTTCCTTGAAGTGGGCTTCCGCTTCCGGGTAGCGCTCGAGCCTGCTGAGCGTGTCGGCGTAGTAGTAGTGGAGCTCGCTCGTCGGCACGGGGCGACTTTCAGCAATCTGCAGCGCCTG
>Ga0153916_10001026_pt1 | contig 19580 bp, 18 predicted proteins | sample Opewatmetagenome_FD_109642 | JGI IMG/M metagenome (GOLD analysis project Ga0153916, IMG submission 109642) | Freshwater wetland microbial communities from Ohio, USA - Open water 3 Core 3 Depth 4 metaG | ecosystem: Environmental > Aquatic > Freshwater > Wetlands | place: USA: Ohio, Lake Erie... | reverse complement strand
TCGCGATCACATTACCTGCCAAAATCGCTTCAGCCGCGGATAGAAGCTGATCTGAGGAGCTGGCACGCATGATCGCGATCACACCGGTTTCCAGGATTTGGTCTAGAACAGTATCCTTACTCATGGCTTTACTCCAGGATATATGCCTGTAGGTTAGAAGGCGCTTATATATTTCATTATATGAAAACTTACTTTATGTAATGAAATAATAGCAAAAAAAAATTGGTTTGTCAACCACTTCCGGGAAAAAAAGGGTAATCTGACATTTATTGTCAAGTAAATACTAGTATGAGCATTGACGCGTCCTGAAAAGAGAATATTTCTTCACAATTAAAACGCGAGCAAACGGGTAAGCGGTGATTGTTGAGATCATATTCACCAGTTCCATTCAGCCGTCGATCGATTCCCAACTGCTGTAGGTTGACATTGTACTGCCCTGCTCCGTAGACATCCATCCGAATCTTCAGGAATACCTTATTAATGTTGCAGAACTCAAAAAGATATTTTCGACCAGCAACAACCTAGATCTCATCACCGGTCCAAGCTGAACTGGGGATATTGAACTGTCTATCACATTAGGTGTCCATGGGCCGGGATAAGTGATCGTGATCATTTGGGAAAGAGATTGATCCTTCAAGGCTTAAAAAGGTAAAATATGTAATTATTAGTTTCTCAATAGCTACCATACATATTTTAGAAAAAATTATGGTTATAGAGAATAAAACCATTCAATAGAGAAATTTAGGGATATCCAAATATATCAGATATGAATACTACATACCGCCTCGAATGGAAGTCTGAAATTCAACCGTTGCAAGTTTTCGGAGTGGGTGACGTCATTCCAGTATTAAATAGTAGAGTATCTTCATTGTTTCCCCTTCCAGTTATGAGATATGGTCTCGGAGTATTAACAAGTTCTGGGGTAGATATGGTCGGAGAAGGAATCGTATTTCGACATCGAATTGGCATCACTCCCCCCACGCCGAATGCTGGCATCGAACTCGAGTATCATACGTCTGGACAAAATATTGCTACGCCTTTTTGTTTGGGATGGAAAGGTGAATCTACTGCTCATGGCTGGTTCAAGACGGATGGCAGAACGACTTTGCTCGCTATTTATGAGACGCTTTTCCAAGAGGTTAGGTCTCGTTTTGAAGGTATCAATGTCGTCTTGATCGAGCTTGTGGGATTACTGCCAATCGATCAAATTTACGATCGAGCGTTAAAGAAGCCAGTCAATCAAGGGAATGTGTTGATTACCTCACCTGAACATAGAAATGAATATTTTCGGGCTGAGATGATTCGTCAGGATTTAAATACCCAAAAAGCATCAGGTACAAAATTATTTCCCTTAGCGATAGTAGGGATCGGTTATCTTCCTGGAAGCGTTCATCCTTCCCTCAAGCGATTGGAAACAGCCGTATTCTATGCCCCACCGACACTCAGTAAAGTACCGCATCAGATGAACAGCCCCATCAAGACTCATAGCCATGCCATTGGATGGAAAGATAATGGTCTTTTCCAATTATTATTAAATACATCAAAACAGGAAAAGGGAATCTCGAGAACTGATTTCGATCTACTAATCGATCAGACAGCTTCTTTACAACCCGACTACATTGTTCATCTAGATGAGTGGAGTCAATTGTACAGCGGCTATCTGCAGGTATTTATCGCAACATCTGACGCAATCAGTTTTCAATGACAACAGAATAAACGTAGCTCAGCGTAATTCCGGAGGAGTTTATTCAACCACCATTCCGAGTTCACAACCATTAACCCAAAAGCTCGTATTAATATAGCAGCATTGCGAGCATAGATTTAAATAGCCCGACAAGAGTGGACTAGAATTTATTGGGTAAAAAAACAACATATACCCCAACAACATCCAACTTAATCTTGATTTTGATTCTAATAGCTTCAATTGGTATCAAAGAGACCTGATTATTTATCAAATAGAGTGGTTATCACATATTACTCCCCTTTGACAGGGTTTTTTACTCCATTGCTTTGCCTCATGCACTAATATAATTCAATTATTGCTGCAAAAAACGAACAACCATTCTCAGTTTTCTGCAGCTTTCTTTACTGATGGCACAATAAATTATCTAGTCGCGTCCAAGGGTTTTCAATATATATATTGTAATGAAAATCCAATGGACTATTGTAAAAATGGCAGGACACTGTATGGGCGAAGCGTTTTTAAAGGTATCGTCCTTTTAAGCCATTGATTGAGAGTTCGCGCAGCTCCATTTAGTATTAATATTCTGATTAATAGATTCTTCTTATTCCCCTCTGGACAGGGCTGCCACTTACCGTTCCGTGTGCAGTTCGTGTGCAGTTTTGGTATACACCATCACGAACTGTGGATTCTGTGGACAAAAAGCCATAATTAACTCGACTATATAGACGTGCAATCACTGTGCATACATACTGGATGATGAAACCCGTATCTTTGGATCAAGTAGTTGCGGGTTCAAATCCCGTAAGGCACCCCGGTAAATGTGGGAGATACTATGGAAGAAACTCTCATTTTATTTATATAGTATGTGATTCTCATATTTTTTAGACGATCTCAATAAGATCATTACAAATCTAATGCAGATTTGACGATAGCATGTGTCCCTACTTAATCAATATCAGACCAATACTTTTTGTTTCCTGTTACAATTCATAAATCTTCTCTGTTATGATAACCAATTAATAATTGCCCAGAAATGGAGGTAGGTTTATGCCTCTGACCATTGAGCAGGCGTTGAATGAGATCCCTGTTCAGAATCGGCATAATTCCGCACATCCTGGTAAAAACCAACCACCTCTACATCCTCATCACCCTCATTTTTATCCAATGGATAACATTCTTGGGAATGTACATAGCTGATCCGACGGTCATATTACGCTCCACTCCATCCAACCATTGGAAAGCTTTTCCTTGTACCAAATTAAGCAACTCATCTGTTTGCCGATGAATATGCGGTCCATGGTAAGCGCCTTTGGGAAATATGACATGGAACATTGTGGAATGGTTCGTTACCATCGTGGAGTTGGTAATCATCCAGCGAATATCCACTCCCAGGAATCCCTCTGCATCACCAACGTCGTCAGGTTTTATATCATCCAAATAGATGATACTTTTATTTCTTTCTGACATTTTTGCTATCCTCCAATCGAATTAGAAATATGGGTAAAAATCATCAAATTCCTAAAAAACTGGTTGATTATTTGTTATGGAGTAAAAACGACTTTCAAAGCGTTCTGCTCGAATGATGTCTTCATCCATTCAACAGTTTGCTCGTATTTGAATCGGTGTTTTATGAGATGGCTGAAGGGAAAAGCATCCCTGTAACGGTTCATCATCTGGAAATGACTGTAATAGTCATCATGAGGATGGTTAGTGTTGCCGTAAATAAGTACGTTCTTCGCTGCGATATGGCGGTGGATATTAAGTTCCACTGTCCCAGTGTCAGCAAAATTCCCAGTTTCCAGGTATGTACCGCCACGCCTAAGCATCTCAAGACCAACTTTAACTACATCGGGGCGTCCTACACATTCAACTGAGACATCCGCACCTCGACCTTCGCTCTCCTCCCGGATGAACTGGACCAACTCTTGGTCCGAGAGTGTGGTGGTGTTGATTCCCAGGTCTGCACCGAATTTCTTTGCCAGATTGAGTTTATAGTCCATAGTATCCAGGGCGATTATTTTTCCTGCTCCAAGAATACGCGCCTTAGCTACCATCTCATTCCAATCGCTCCCATTCCCTGGACCACAACCGTATCTCCGAAGTGGAAACCTTTTCCGGCATATGCAACAAATTCCTTACCCCTGTCGAGGATGGCTGACACCACAAACAACTCTGATAGACACGCTTCCTCCACAATCAAGAACTCAGGTACTTTGCAGATCCAGGCTTTTGGTGGCAGGTACATGTATTCACCCCAGCCTCCAACGATATATGGAAACTGATCGGCATATTAGGTTATACCAATGCCCTGATGATTGGCGCAATAAGGATATCCGTGGACATAACGGCAGTACCAACAACGTCCGCAGATCACATTTGGGCAATTAGTGACCCGATCTCCGATTTTTTGGTCTTTACCGCTATATTCAATATCCTGCCCTTTTCCATTCATTTCGACAACGATCCCAGAATTTTCATGTCCATGTACTGAGGGGAAGACCATATCTTGCTCGGTTTCAGTGCCTCCATAAAGAGTCACTTCGCCATTAAAAGCATGCTTATCTGTTCCGCAAATACCAGACATCTCCATTTTCACAATAACAGCCCCAGGTTAAAGATGATTAGGATAAGGAAGCTCCCGCAATTCAACATGTCCGGGTGCAGTCATAACAACAGCTTTTACTTTTTCTGGCATAAATTCCTCACCATCTTGACTCCGCTATGGACCTTTCATGATGTGTTTCATTGTTCTCGCGAAAGGTAAAACTTTATTACCAGGCACTGAGGGCTGTCAAAAAAGTAAAAAAGTGGACTTTTCGGACAGCCCTTCAAATAGCAGCGAAATTACGACTATCTAATTAAAGAACAATTTTGGTTAGAATGCGTCGGCAAATTGCATTAGGAACTTGACAGTCTTTTCGGGAACCTGGCATGGCGTCAGTCCAGCCATTTTGATTTTAAGCAGAATGTCGACAACGTGCTCAACCATGTAGCTGTTATCAGCTGCCTTTCGCAGACTCTTCCCAATAGTCATCAAGCCGTGGTTGCACAAGAAGGCACCTGTCGCTTTCGTCTTGCCCACTTGCTCGATTACTGCCTGTGCCAACTCTTTTGTGCCTCCTAAGTAGAACGGGATCACCGGCATGTTCATGCAGAAAATTGCCTCAGTGTTGACCGGCAGCACTTCCAAATTACACATCCCAAAGATGGTGGATAATGGTGCATGCGTATGGACTACTGCATTGACCTCAGGGCGATATTTCATGATCCCTGCATGGTAAACGGATTCAATCGATGGTTTATCGTCTCCACTGATCTTCCCGCCATCCATATCTATCTGGATCATTTGCTCTGGTTTAAGATCCCGCTTAAAGATCTGGCTCGGGGTGATCCAGGCTGAGTCTGGTTGGCTGGCGCTACGCACACTGACATTTCCACCGGTAGCCGTAACTAGGCCTGCGTGGTAAAGTTCTCTGGTAATCCTTGCTAGTTCAATTCTCAATTCATCATCTGTCATTTTAAATCTCCTACAAATCGGCGTTAATCATGGTGTCCATTGAAAATTTGGTAAATTGCGTGGTTGCCAGTTTTACTATTTACTGGCTAGGTAAACTCTGCTCATGCCATCCTGGAGAACCTGGAGTCCCATAGCAGTGCTCATATCACCCGAGAAAGTCATTGCACCAGACATGGCAGCCGAAGCGCCATCAATTTCTCCAGTGAACATTCCATCAAAGGTTTCGCTGTCCATTTCTAGGTACACCATGCTTGGGGGGTAATTTTCTCCAATGCCGCCTGATACAACTCCATCCTGGAAATCAGTGTGGAAGTTGAGGTTTACGTCCGGGATTTCGAAACCCAGTGTGACCTCGAGCCCCTTGCTTCGTTTACTGATTGCTTCATCCTTCGACATATCATCGATGAAGCGCATGACCTCTGGTTCCATTTCTTCCTTACTCTTAAAGCCTGCCATAAGTGAATGCCTCCTTCGTGAAGTATCCCGACCTTACCGGCTTGGGTGGGTAAAATTTTTTTTCAACAATGGTAATGTGGAGTGTCCACTTTTCCATTCGATGACATAGGAACCTCTACAATGCGAGATTTACAAACCCAAACTCAGCCAACTTGGTTTTGGTGGGGATCCCGTCTTCATCCCCACCCATCATGCCATAATACGTATCGATAGCAATCTTGAGTTCCATCGGATTCACAACCCAACCGGCCTTGTTCCCTTCCCGTATGGGTTCCATTATGCTACTTGGGAGGCGATCGTCTGTCAATCTCAGACCATGCATGATGTTGAATAACCGTGCAAGCGTCACACCCCTTTCCCCAACTTTCAACATCTCCCATTCGCTCAAATCCCATCCTGTGACAGCTCGTGTTACCTCGGTTAGCTTGTTGATCCTCATGGGAGCCGTCGGATTGGCGACGAACATGCATAACAGAAGCGAATTGCACAGGCTCCGCTCAAGGTGTAGAGAGGTGTATAAACGGACTTTTTCAGGTCCCAGGCTGCGCTCGGACACCGGTTCTAGGATGCCTAATGTTTTGACGTTATCCAGGTAGCCACCTTTCTTGGCGGAGCTCACTGCCACCGCCTGTTCGGGCTGGATACCTGCTTTTGTGATCGCCTGGCGGGATACCTCGGAAAGGATCTTCCAAAACTGTGATGGATCGAATTCGACAGCCATTATGCCCAGCCCGGGTGGAGTGGTATAACCCCATTCCTCATATGCAGAAATTACATTTCGGTTTTCCAAGTTCACCAGGACACACCGGCTTACGCCCGAGCCTGCGTCTAAAGCCATCATATATTGATCCTTCATGTGATCCTCCTCAGTCGATATTATTTAATCGCTGGTTGCTAATATGCTACTTCATTGGTTTTCTAGTGGGTCGTTTCTAATGTCCTGTTTTGGTAGTGCCAATCTTTATCTTACGGATAACGTGTATGTTCTAACAATAGAACCTATGAAATCTCCCGGTCCATTAAATATTCAAAATCTCACATTTTGGCGTTTTTAATTAACCACTCAGCGGTCCCAATGTCTGTCACCAGGATATTGGCAATTTTTCCAACTAATGCTGCATGAATGGCTTCATTTTTTTATGTCCACCAGCGACTAGAATACGGACAGGTATAGAACGTAGTCCATCAATCGTTAAACTGATAACTCTGTCGCGGTAACTTGTCACTATTTCTTGGCCCATTTCGTCAAAAAACCGTCCCAAAGCATCTCGCAAGTCCCCGAGGGCTCGAATTTCGGACATCTCGCTATCCGTTATTAGGTTATATTGGTGAAGAAGTGCAAAATCATCAGGAGTGCCCACGCTGAAAATAGCCATATCCGTGTCTTTAGCTTATTCGATAACGCTCTTAACAGCTTTATCTTGTAGCATTGCCTCCCGAATCTCGGAACTGGAAACCAGGAAAGGAGCGTAGATATATTTCGCTATACCTCCAGATAAACGAGAAAGCTTTAAGATTGTCTCATACGAATCTTCGATGTTCGCCCGACTGTTTAGACCTCCTGCCAAGGAGATGAATGTGCAATCTGTCAGCTTCCTCGGGGTAAAGAAATTGGTTAATTGATAGGTTGTCCTACCAATTCCAACCCCGATTTTAATGCCTGGTCTCAACCTTTGTTCCAGGATCTGGGCAGCATTCCAGGCAAGTACTTTGTTCAGCAGGTCTCCCTCTTCTTCGGGTAAGGTGACAGCCACGTTTGTGAGATGATATATGGATCGTAACCCAGCTTCCAGTTTTAAGTTTTTTGTGATGGGGCTTTGAACTTTAATCTCAATGATCCCTTTTTCTCGTGCTTCTTTAATCAAACGGTCTACTTTTATACGCGAAATTCCCATACCTTTAGCAATTTCTTCCTGTGTCATATTTTCAATATAATACAACCAGGCAGTCCGGATCATAAATTCTGATTTATCAATCTCATCGGAGGGATTTGTATTGGATTTTTGAGTTGATTTCAGGGGTAAAGGGGTCATTCGTAATTATGTGTACAAATGAACATATAATGAACTTTTGTAATGATAGCAATTATAAATTTCTTTTATGAAATGTCATGCCTCTGGATTTTATCAATACAAGGTTTCTTAGTACTGGAGGTTCGTTTGATGGGAGCACGGGGTAATCCACGTCAAGGGTTAGCCGAGGTTGTCCAATTAGTTACCAGGATTAGCTGCGTCCACTAATCGCTGGGAATTATCCACTTGTGCAGGTTAATGCGGCCCTTACCCAGCTGGCAATAGGACAAGTGACCAGGAGGAGCGTCCTCATTCCCTGAGACCCACATGCAGCTAAGTGATCCACAATTTGATTTTCATACAAGATGAACGCTCAACTGAAATGCGAGACCAAATACGAAATTAGCTACTTAAGCACAGGGTAATAAAGAGTGGACTTGGTTCCTTCGGAAATAGCTTCCATTCAAATATAAATAAATGCGGAGGCGGTAAGAATCACTGGCAGGTTCGACCCCATCCAGCACCCGATAATCAAAACAAGTCCTCTTATATGGGGCTGCTAATATTCGTCTTGGTTACCACATCACCGATTTAGAATCGGTAAATATGTTAATGTAACTGTTTGAACTGAAATCGTGCTAGCCACATTCGCACCAATCACCCGTCCATCTAATTCGTGAAAACGTAGATAAGCCAGGCCATCCAGAGTAGGAGTCCAAATGAGGTAAGTGTTCTTTCCAAATTCAATTGGCACCGACTCTGCCAGGAGGCTGGTTTTATCTTGATCATATAAGCTAATAACCGTTGCTGTCTGCAGGCTATTTACACGGCTTTTGATCAGATAGTGTCCGCCTTGAATTAACGTCACTCGAGCCCAATCTTCATCGTTTTGATAGCCTGGAACTAATGGATTACAAAAATTGTGAAACTGACTAGCCCCATCCGCGTATATCAGACTGGCTTTGTCAGGTGAATTATCATTACCCGAAGTATCGTAGCTATCGAGGGAATAACATATCACATCCGCATCTGGAATAGCAGTTGTCGATTCTGCTGAAGTCGGATAATTTTCACTATTACCAGAATGATCCACCCCCCGCATACGATATGCATAAGTATTGCCTGGATTGGCTATGATCCAGTATCGAGAATTCGCTCCATCAATTCGTGGATAAGTCGTCCAGGTTCCCCCATTCATTTTCTCCTGAATCTCAATATAATCGATTCCGGATAAATTATCCGAGCCCGTCCATTCGATCAAAAAGGCATTGCTGGGTTGGCTGGTTGCCAATGCTTTCATAGCAGTTATCGGAGCTGTTTTATCGATGACTAAATTCCACGATCCCACACCCGTCAAATTTCCCCCCATATCATATACTTGGATAAAAAATGCAGCATTATTCCCTTCTGGTTGCCCAGCCGGACTAAATGTCATGCTCCAGCCATCTGTTCCATCCCAATCGGTACCCAGTTTTTCCCAAATTCCTGAGATCCAATTTGTGGAGTGCCAATAAAATTCAACCCGATTAACTCCATTATTTACATCATTGATATAAGCCGTTACGGTCATATCCGTATCTGGCAAGTAGTTATTTGAAGCTGGCCATGTGATCGTTGCATCTGGCCTTGTATGATCCTCATACAAGCGAATGGTATAAAAATAACTCTCTCCACCCACTAGTGGATGCTTCCAGGCCTTTAGTTTAAGATAATAGGTACCATCTTTTGTTAAGGTATAACCAATCAATGGATCCCGTCTTTGGGCATATACCTCATCATCGTTTTCTGCCAGGATTGTTTTACCGTCTGTATCTATTAAATATAAATACGGATCAAGTAGAGAGCCGTTAATCATCGCATCGATGTCAGCCACGATGCGGTCACCTGCACGTCCAGAAAACCTATAATAATCATAATCACCATTCGGGCAAATTTCTCCGGGAATCGTGATTGAAGGATCATAAATCAGAACAGATGCTTGTTCTGGTGTCTCATCCTGACGATTCTCGCCACAATTTGATGGTGGGGTAGCAGTTATGCTGAAATCATCGATCCCCCAACCTGGGTAATTATTATCAACCGCATCAAATGTCGAAAATTGGAACCTGATCCTGATTATGTGACCTGCATATGCGGATAAATTAATCGCTTTATTACGCATCCAACTGGTTGTTTCAGGTATTTGAGGATCATCATAGATTTGAACTAAATTTATGAATGGTTCCTCGTCCACAGATATCTGTACCCAACGCTGGTCCCAAGTCGTACTTTGCGTTTCTGTTTGATTCCGATAATAAAAACGTAAATAATACCCCCCACCGGTGATAGAAATAGGAGGTGATGTCAGGGTACCCGAATTCGGGCGACCGTCATTATAGTCGCCATAGCTATTCTGATACCACCAACTTCGTGTACCACTATGAGCCATAGAGGGATTATCCAAGTAGCTCCACAAACCGTTGGAACTACGCACCCATTTGGATTGTGTCGTTTCCATAGTATCGGTGTACGGAACCGTTTCCGGTAGTGGAATCACAATCGGAGATTCAACTGAAAAAGTCGACGCCTGGCTCCACGCGCTGACTCCGGCACTATTCCTGGCTTGCACACGCCATTTGTATTGACCTAGCATCAACGAGTATACATAGCGGTTAGGATCAGTTAGCCATGAGAGGGTTTGGATTAAATGGTTATTCAAATAAATCTCAACCTGGTATTCTGTTCCTCCACCCCCATTCAACCAGGAGAGTGGGATTACATCCCCTTCACGAAAAAACGAGGAATCTACAGGATTAACTAGGATTGGAGCTGCTGGAACAATATCATGGGTAGTTACTTTCATGGATGAAAGTGTATTTGCGTATACCCATTGGCCCTGCATATAGGAATTCGCTCGGGTCACCGTCTGGGAGTGCCCAGTATAGTTTTCTCCTGAATATAATGTAGCAAAGGCATTGTCTCCAAGGAGGATCGACTCAGCATCGTCATTGCCTAATGGATTGAGTGAGCTTCCTGTTGGATAGTTCCCTACATCAAACTTCACACATCCCCCATGATAATATGGGTCCTCGAATAAAGTAACCTGATTCAATCCAGGAATACATACCGGCGTTGGGATTGGACAGGTATAGTTTTGGGTGAAATGGCGTAACCCTACCTGGGGTGCTGGGTTCCCTGCAACATCATACAATAACATAGCCACACTGACAGGCCCATTTGGAACCGGCATACTAGGATTGCATAGATCCCAGGTAAATGAAATGTTTGGGTTGAATTGAGGACCTAAATTATGCCAGGCTCCGTCAAAATATGCCTTCAACTGACCATAATCCAGGCCTGATTGGTCATCCGTGCCCCACCCACTAAGTGTGATGTTCTCTCGATCAATGATCTGACCAGTAGTAACTCCGTTCAATTCACCAGTAGGAGGTGTCGAATCACCCAGATAATAATTTCCTGAGACATAGGTTGATCTGAACACATCACAAATATCAGTATCTCGACAGTATTGTGGGTCATAATAGCTTGACCGTGGTCTGCCCCCGTTAATGTCTACATCATCAAAGGTCATATCTAGGGCTGTATTCCAATATGGATTTGCTGAAGGCCATGTCGGCTGATGTTCAATTTGAAAATGTAAATGCGAGCCTGAGCTCGCTCCGGTATTATCAGCCACCGCGATAAATTGACCCCTTGCAACGGGTGCACCCACAGATTTCAATGCCGGGGGAATGCTACCCTGTGAGAGATGCATGTATAGTTGGAATAAGGATGGGTCATCACTGTTTCTCAATACAATGAAATTGACTTTACTATGATCACAATCAGCGACTGAGTCATCCCAACCCCACACCGTCCCTGCCCGGGATGAATAAATGTTGAAATTCAAACCGTTTGTACCTGATGTCGTACTTATTCCAGTCGGGCATACCGTCGTTCCTGGTTGAAAAAAATCAAACGAAAAGTGAGCAGTCGTGAAATCAGCGTCATGACCGACACTTCGTGACAGGTAAGCAGTCTGACCTCCATGCCACGGTAGATAATAACCGCTTTGAGTTGGAAATGATTCAATAGTACCTTGATTCATTGTCACCCACATATCTTTTTCGTCTGTTGACAATAAATCATCTGGAATCAAGGCAATTGCATTTTGCCAGCCAGGATCTAGTGGTAAATAAACCTGCCATTGATCATTTAGGAAATGAGACACAGTTAGTCCAGGCTCAGTGGGTAACAGAGCATCGATCTGTGCATCATAATATATTACCCAGGCAGTAGCCCATTGCTGATCCTGCGATATTTGGATATCAGTGACTTGTAAATTAGTCACCATATCCCCTTGAATATAGTTATTGTTGGAAGCAATGGATTCAATGATGGCTTGTTGAATTTGATCTTCGATACCCTGCACACCTACTGCAGTTTGTTCAGGTTCAGCGATGAGAGCTGAAGATGAAGCTGTGGGGATCGAGAATATGAATAAGCAGATAAAAACGATGACGCAAATAAGAATCACGTTCTTCCGCTTCATTACACATCCTCCTCGTTATTCAATGTTCGCACTTTTATCATACAAGATTCAGTAAGTACGATTATTAATTTTATATGACTGCATTAGTTCCAAAAAAAACATCCATGACAATTTGTAGATTTTACATTAATGCAAGATTTAAGCCAGCGCGGTATGCAATTTCTTCCATACTAAAGATATACCTAATATAAACTTGAGTTAAACTATTTACCCAAAACATTACATCAAAAACAAATATCGCAGTTTATAAATGGTTAGCTTTCTTGATGATTACGGGATGCAATGCAATGATTAATGGTAATTTATTCACTGATGCTGTGTAACATAACCAGATTGGTTGGGCTGATCGTAGCAACGGGGAAACCACATGTCAATGCCACTTGCTGACCAGGTTTCACAGCTCCTGAACCTTTCATGACCGCATCTATATCTAAAAGCATCTCTTCCAAAGTGGCGGAGTGAGGCACAAGATATGGGTCTACACCCCAGTACATTTCAAGGCGATTATAAGTGCGGGTATCTGGAGTAAATGCCAGGATGGGTACTCCCGGTCGTGTTTTCGACATAAAGAGTGCAGTCCTGCCACTCATTGTGAATACAGCAATTGCCGTCACATTTCGATCGTGAGCAAGCTCTCTCACAGCTAAGGACATAAATACCGTATTATCATCATTAGTATCTGCAATCGTGGGCCCGTGCCAGTGACCCCATTCCTCAACATGCGCTTCAGCTTGGCAGATTATCTTAGCCATCATTTCTACAGCCTGAATTGGATAGTCACCCACGGCTGTTTCACCCGATAACATGACTGCATCAGTGCCATCAAATATAGCATTGGCAACATCAGATGCTTCTGCCCGAGTTGGGCGTGGGTTATGGATCATTGACTCTAGCATTTGAGTTGCCGTAATGACCACCTTGGTGTGTCGATTGGCACATTCGATAATTCGCTTTTGGGCGATAGGTACCTTTTCAGGTGACATTTCAACTCCCAGATCTCCTCGCGCGACCATTACGCCATCGGTAGTATCCATAATTTGCTCAAGTCGGTCTAGCGCCTCAGGACGTTCCAGTTTGGCAATGATGAGAATATGCTTTTGCTCTGGTGCAATCGCTAGGATCTTCTTTCGTAATAGTTGGATATCCAGCTCAGAACGTACGAAAGACAGGGCGATTGCATCAACGCCAAGTTTTAGCCCAAATTCAAGATCAATAATATCCTTATCTGTCAATGCGGAGATATCTAAGTGGGCCTCAGGTAGGCTAATGCCTTTATGTGATTTCAATGCTCCCCCAACTACTACGTGGGCATGTACATGCTTATTCTCTAACCTATCCACCCGTAATTCCAAATTCCCATCATCCAGAAGAATCCGACTTCCTGGGTGGACACTCTGTGGCAATTGAGCAAAATCCACTGGGATTTCACCAGCCTTATTCGGATCAGATTTTGTCGTTAATGTGACAGATTGATTGGCATCAAGCAACAACTCATCATTAGGCAATTTGCCTATGCGAATCTTCGGTCCTTGTAGATCCAACAGAATGCAGATTGGTTTTCCAATCTCCGTTGAAACTTTACGAAGTCGGTTAAAAACTCTAGTATGGTCTTCATGGGTTCCATGGGAAAGGTTGAGTCTCGCTACATTCATCCCTGATTTTAGCAGACGGGTGATTGTCTTTTCGTCCTGACTCGCTGGTCCAATCGTGGCAACTATCTTAGTTCGGCGGTCCATCATGCATTCTCCGGTTCTATTATACCTTCCCATTTTCGGGTAAATAGACAACAACCAGCAAGATGATTATCTTGCTGGTTGTATTTTATTGTTTGTATAATTTTCCGATTTGTCTTACATGTAGCGCAGCTCAACTGCTTCGCGTTTCATATCAGCCCGAAAATCAGGATGGGCGATACTGATCAGTGCTTCTGCTCGTTTACGAATGCTTTTTCCATACAGGTCCGCCACACCATATTCGGTGACGATATAACGGACATGGTTTCTGCTGGTCACCACACCTGCCCCACGTTTGAGCATGGTCACGATACGGGAGATTACCGTACCATCACGCATCGTCGTAGTACTAGGTAAAGCAATAATGGGAACACCACCTTTAGACCGTGATGCTCCATAAATGAAATCCAGCTGACCGCCAACCCCACTGTACAACTTTGGACCGATGCTATCTGCACATACTTGTCCAGTCAGATCGACCTCAATCGCGGAGTTCATGGCGACCATCCGGTCATTTTGTGCAATGACATAAGGATCATTTATATATTCGGTCGGATGTAACTCTATTAATGGATTGTCATCAACCCAATTGTAAAGCCGTCGCGAGCCGATGATAAACCCTGCCACAATCTTTCCAGTGTGTAGGGTCTTGCGTGCATTGGTCATTACACCTGCATCCACCAGGTCTATCACACCATCAGAAAATAGCTCACTGTGCACACCCAAATCTTTCTTGTTGTATAAGTACTTCAATACCGCATCTGGGATCGCACCAATACCCATTTGCATCGTGGCACCATCAGGGATCAATTCAGCGATATGACCCGCAATTTTTTCCGTAATCTCATCTGCACCTTCACCACCCATTGACATCTCTGCCAGTTGATAGTTGACTGGAACGATGAAGTTAAGCCTGCTGAGATGTATGAATGAGTCCCCCAGTGTTCTGGGCATTTGTTGGTTGACTTCTGCAATAATGATCTGAGCAGACTCTGCTGCAGATTTGGTCAACCCATTCTCGATGCCAAAACTCAAGAAGCCATGCTCATCAGGGGGTGATAAATGCACCAAAGCTACATCCACTGGTAAATGCTTGTTTTTGAATAGCAGTGGGAACTCCGAGAGCAGCACTGGGGTAAAATCTGCCCGCCCTTCCTGGACGGCCTTGCGGATATTGGCACTGATAAACATGGTATTAACCCGCATATGACCTTCCATTTCAGGACTGACATAATCAGCTGGCCCAACACTCAGTGCCTGACATATCTCTACATCCTTCAAGTTTGGTGCGTGTTTAACCAGAGCAGCTAAAACTGTCTGGGGTGTGGAACAGTTTCCGGTTAAAAATACGCGCTGACCCGATTGGATCTTCTTAACGGCTTCCTCAGCAGTAACGACGCGTGATTGATAAAGCTTATTAAGATCCATTTTTCTACTCCTCTTCTTCGACGCTGGCTCTCATGCGAGGTAGGCGTCGGAGTTCACCCTTATAGATAATCGCACCAGACTCGATCGCAGGATTCTCTTCAATTGCTAAATCAGTGCCCTTGTTCGCAATCTCCTTTATAAATGGAAAAGCTGCATTTAAAAAGGTATAGGTCGATGTACGCGCTACTGCACTTCCCATATTGGGCACACAGTAATGTATGATTCCTTCTTCAATAAATGTCGGATGTTCATGTGTGGTTGGGCGTGAGGTTTCCACACATCCTCCCTCGTCGATGCTTATATCCATAATCAAGGATCGAGGCTTCATACCCCGGATCATCTCACGGGTAATGACAATCGGTGGGCGCTCCCCTGGGATTAAAATACATGCTGCAACAATATCTGCGTAGGATGTTGCCCTCGCTAGGTTGTGTGGATTGGATACCATAGTTGCCACACCAGGAAACGTTTCATGAATGGTTTGCAAAGCGTCCAGGTTAGTATCCAAAACGGTTAGATGAGCCCCAACACCGAGGAATGAGCGTGTGGCTGCTGTCCCCGTTACGCCAGCGCCAACAATTACGGCTTCAGCGGGGGGTACCCCTCCAATTCCACCTAATAAAATCCCTTTACCTCCCGCATCATTCTGCAACAAGTGAGCTCCAATTTGAGCGGCCAGACGGCCTCCAATCTGGCTGAGTGGTTTACGGACGGGTTGTGAGCCATCTACCAGTTGGATTTGCTCATATGAGATAGTGGTGATTTTCTTTTCCTGCATAACATCGATCTTATCCTGCCGGGAAGAAAATAGATGCAATAATCCCATAATGGTAATTTCTGGGCGTAGCCATTCCAGTTCTTCATAAGTAGGTCGGGCAACTTTACACAGTAAATCTGCTCGTCCAAATACCTCATGGGGGGTGTATACAATTCGTGCACCTGCCCGCTCATACTCCTGGTCACTGAACCCAGCACCCACACCTGCGTTATGTTCCACATAGCAAACGTGACCCTCCTTGGTTAACATCTGTACTGCCCCAGGGGTTAAGCCTACCCGGAATTCGAAAGTCCGCCTTTCCTTTGGAACGCATATATTCATAACCTTCACTCCTTTTTTTACTTGATATTTCTACCAATCACCCAACGAGATAACTCATAGGGATATATTTTTATTTCATATTGAGCACTTTACGGATGCGTGGAATCGCCCAATCCAGTGTTGCCTGGTTTATGATCAACGGTGGTGCAAAACGTATCACATTCTCGTGTGTCTCTTTCGCTAAAATCCCTTCTTTGACGAATGCCTCACAAAATCTTCGTGCGCCTCCAGCTTTTGGGTACAACTCGACACCGATCAACAATCCCTTCCCACGCACTTCTTTAACATGTGGGCTGGATATCTCTACAAGCTGTTCGTAAAAATATTCCCCCATTTTTGCTGAGTTCGCTACCATGTTTTCTTCTACTAGAACACGTATTGCTTCTCGAGCAACTGCTATGCCTAATGGATTACCTCCAAATGTAGAGCCGTGCTCACCGGGTTGAAATAATCCCAATAAATACGCATCAGCGACCACAGCTGATACAGGGTAGAAACCACCTGATAACGCTTTTCCAATAATGAGCATGTCCGGTCGCACGGATTCATGCTCGCAAGCAAACATCTTGCCAGTCCGACCGAGGCCGGTTTGGATTTCATCCGCGATGAAAAGGACATTATTTTCGGTGCAAAGGTTTCGAACCTCTTTTATATAACCTTCCGGTGGAATATTCACACCAGCTTCGCCTTGGATTGGTTCCAACATCACGGCTGCAGTATGTGGATTTATGGCTTCAGCTATGGCTTCTGCATCCCCGAAGGGAACAACTAAAAATCCAGGCGTGAACGGACCGAAATCGTCGCGATATAGTGGTTCAGTTGAAAATGAAATTATAGAAACAGTACGCCCGTGAAAATTATTCTGACAAGTGATGATCTCAGCATGATGACGAGGCACACCCTTCACTTGATAAGCCCATTTACGTGTCAGCTTAATTGCAGTTTCTACCGCTTCTGCTCCAGAATTCATCGGTAACGCCATATCATAACCAGTTAGTGCAGATAATTCTTTAAAGAATAATGGTAGCTGGTCATTACGGAACGCTCTTGAAGTCAATGTCAGATGTTTTGCTTGTTCAATCAATACATTGAGTATCTTGGGATGGACATGTCCCTGGTTGAGGGCAGAGTAGGCACTTAGACAATCCAAGTAGCGGTTACCTTCAACATCGAAGACCCATACCCCTTCACCACGAGTGATAATTACATCCAGTGGATGATAATTGTGAGCCCCATAACGTTCTTCTAATTCAATATTCTCTTGAGTATTCATTACACCTCACGCCGCGCCAAATAAACGTGCCAGGATCGCTTTTTGTGCATGTAGCCGATTATGAGCTTGCTGAAAGAGTACTGAATGAGGTCCATCGGCGACATCATCAGTGATCTCTTGACCACGATGAGCGGGTAGACAGTGCATGACGATAACCTTCGGATCAGCTTTAGCTACCAGGGCTGCATTGACTTGGTAAGGTGGGAAAACCTGTTCACGAATCTTGGTTTCTTCCTCCTGACCCATACTGGTCCATGTATCTGTATAGATGACATGGGCACCTCTCACTGCCTGTTGTGGGTCGCGTAGCAAGTGAATCTTACTTCCACTTTGGTATGCTAGTCTTTTACCAACAGCCACTGCGCTATGTTTGATTTCATATCCATCCGGACTAGCTATGGAGAAATTGGCACCCAACAGTGCGCTGACATGCATCAATGATACTGCAACATTATTACCATCACCGACATAACTGATGTCCAAGCCTTTCAAATGGCCAAATTTTTCCTGGATGGTTAGAGCATCCGCCATTCCCTGACAGGGATGGTTGTAATCACTCAAGCCGTTGATCACTGGGATCGATGACCATTTACCAAGATCCATCACATGCGTGTGTTCGAAAACCCGTGCCATGATCGCATCCACATATCCTGAGAGCACTCGTGCTACATCAGCAATTGATTCACGCTTGCCCAAGCCAATCTCGGCTGGTGAAAGGTAAAGAGCATCTCCTCCTAAATGCCGCATAGCCATATCGAATGATACACGTGTTCTCAGGCTCGGTTTTTGGAAGACCATTGCGAGCACTTTCCCCTTGAGAAGTGGAGGATTCCCCTTATTTAGGTATTCTTTCTTCAAGTGCACTGCTAAATCCAAGATGCTTTGGATTTCCAACGCGGTGAAATCTGAGATTGCGATAAAGTCTTTCATGGATTATCCTCCCACAGGAAACGAAGGGTTTTGAGCAGTATAACACAACCACAATCTCTGCCACATTGCCATAATTCAGATGAATGATTGATTAATGTCATATTTTGATTGCCTTACATAATTAAAACCTATCGAAGCCCGGCTTCTTCTCCCCATAACAAAGATCCCAGGGCAAGCCCTGGGATCTGGTCGTACTTAAGATAGTATGCGGCTTTTAGCGCATAATGGCGGGTAGATAGATGTTATATTCTTCGCCAACCGTCGCCATAGGGAAAAATTCCGTGGGTGCGTACGGTGGGCTATCACTTCCAAAATAACCACCGAAAACCCACATTCCAGGCAGCCCATCATCCGGAGTGATTGTATTTTTTGGTATGAATACTCCAGCATGGTTCCGCCGTGCGTATAACAAATCAGCAAAGTCTGTTTTATAGCTGTTAGATCCGACATCGTATAGCACTACATTGTTCGAGCTACCCGACCATTGAGATAATGTTGCAAGCACTATCTGATTCGCGAATTCAAAAGGCGAGGTTGAGTCGAAGCCGAAAGCTTGTCCTTCATCGCCAGCGACTGGTAGGTCAGCTACAGCCACATCATTCCAAGCACCTACTGCCGGGTCCATCTTCTCAACGATTGTCTGCGCAACTAGGGAGCTCGATTGATAGGTATCACCACCGAATGCGTAGATAATGCCATCCACCGAGGTCGCCAGGATGTACGTGCGAGCTAGATTCAAGTTACCCAGCTGGGTGAAATTATAGTTAACCGGGTTATATCTATCTGTTCGGCTAATCACTCCAACAGCAGAGTTAAAACCTCCAAATATGTAGACCATATTATCAACCACGACCTGAGCACCTGGGGTATACCCTGTCCACGCAACCGGTAATTGTGCCACTACACTCGCTATGTTG
>Ga0153916_10001025_pt1 | contig 19587 bp, 18 predicted proteins | sample Opewatmetagenome_FD_109642 | JGI IMG/M metagenome (GOLD analysis project Ga0153916, IMG submission 109642) | Freshwater wetland microbial communities from Ohio, USA - Open water 3 Core 3 Depth 4 metaG | ecosystem: Environmental > Aquatic > Freshwater > Wetlands | place: USA: Ohio, Lake Erie... | reverse complement strand
CTTGGGATGAGCTTCCATCAAAAAGCCGTCGCTCGTTTGCGACAGGTTCAATATACTGATCAACTTCTTCATATCGGCCTTGGGTTCAAGCCCGACCGATAGTATGACCATATCCAGCTCGTACTCTTCAACGCGGGAAGTGGTGGTATTTTCCACCTTAACCAGCAGGTTCTTTGTCATCGGGTCTTCCCTGATTTCGCCGGGGAAGCCGCGAATGTAGCGGACACCGGCATCTCTGGAGCGGCGGAGCAAGTCCTCAAACCCCTTGCCGAAAGCACGGATGTCCATATAAAAGACAACAATTTCCGCATCGGGGTCATGTTCTTTGATAAGTAAGCTGTCCTTTACGGTATTCATGCAGCAAACATTGGAGCAGTAAGGATTGCCGCGGTTTTCCGTCCGCGAGCCAACGCATTGTATGAAGCCGATACGTTTGGGAGTTTTGTGGTCTGAAGGACGCACCAGGTGGCCCTCCGTAGGTCCGCCGCCGCATATCAATCTCTCGAATTCCATGCTGGTGATGACATTCTCAAAAAGAGTATATCCGTACTCATCAAGCTGGGCGGGGTCGTATACGTCCATGCCGGTGGCGACGATTATGGCGCCGACCTCGATTTCCGTTATCTTATCCTGCGCATGTAAATCAATGCACTTTTTCTCGCAGGCATCCATGCATTTAACGCAGGCAACGGGTTTGTTCCCCAGGCAGTGTTCCATGTCGATGAGGAAAGCCGAGGGCACTGCCTGCGGGAAAGCTATATAGGCCGCCTTGCGCGAAGAAAAGCCCTGCTGAAATTCATCGGGCAGCACCACCGGGCAGGCTTCGGCGCATTTGCCGCAGACATTGCATAGCGTCTCATCCACGTAGCGAGCTTTCTGTCGGATACGGACTTTAAAATTACCAACATAGCCGGATACCGTTTCCACGGTGCTGTAAGCCAGCAGCTTTATCCTGGGATGACGCCCAACATCCATCATCTTCGGCCCTAGCACACAGATGGAGCAGTCCATGGTGGGGAAGGTCTTGTCCAGCTCAGCCATTATGCCACCGATAGACGGTTTCTCCTCGACCAGGTATACCTGATGCCCGGCATCTGCCAGGTCGAGCGCAGCCTGAATACCGGCTACGCCGCCGCCGATGACCAGTGCGGCATCGGTGACCGGAATCTCCATCTCCTGCTGCGGTTGAAGCAGGCGCGCCCGTGCCACCGCTATCTTCACGATATCCTTAGCTTTTTTAGTCGCCGACTCGCGGTCATAGAGGTGCACCCAACTGCAATGCTCTCTTATGCTGGTCATCTCCAGCAAGTAAGGATTCAGTCCGGCGTCAGCGATGCACTTGCGGAAGGTAGGCTCATGAAGTCGCGGCGTGCAGGAAGCTACCACTACGCGGTTCAGGTTGTATTCCTTGATATACCTCTTGATTTCCGCCTGGCCGGGGTCGGCACAGGTGTACCGGTTTCGCACCGAAACTACCACGCCGGGAAGCTTTTCCGCCGAGAGCCGTACCTCTTCGGTATCAACCGACCCGGCAATATTCAGTCCGCAATCGCAAACGAAGACGCCTATTCTGAGCTCATTTTCAGCCAATTAATCTGCCTCCTGGTCCAGTGACCGGGCTGCCAGACTTGCCAGGTCCTGAATATCGATTTTAGGCTTTTTTCCGTTCCGGCTTTGCTGAGTACACTTCAGATGAATCAGGCATTTAGGGCAGGAGGTCACCAGCACTTCAGCTCCGGTAGCCTCTGCCTGGGTCAGGCGCTCATTCTGTATCTGCCGGTTGGCGGCACCGCAGTGTACCCAGGAACTGGCACCGCAACAAAGCGCGGTTTCGCGGTTCGGCTGCATTTCCACCAGTTCCAGGCCTTTTATGGCACCCAATATCCGGCGGGGCGACTCAAAAATTCTCAAGCCTCTGCCCAGCGTGCATGGGTCGTGGTAAGTAGCTTTTCCCCTGAGTCTGCCCAGGCGCAGCTCGCCGCTGTCAAGCAAGGGAGCTACAGCCTCGGTCCAATATACTACTTCGGCGATTGTCTTACCCAGCATTCTGGGATAATCGACTTTCAATGCATAATAACATTCCGGGCAGCTGGCGATGATTTTCTTGACGCCCAGGCGGTGGAACTCATTTACGTTGGCCTGCGCCAGAGCCATAAAGCCTTCTTTGTCACCTTCAAGAAGCAGGTCGCGTCCGCAGCAAAGCTCATTAGCCAGAAGATTAAGAGGTATTTGCGCGCGGTTCAGCAGCCTCAGTGTGGCCTTCACACCTTCTAATGTGTTCACTCCCAAATCTCTGAACATGATGTCGAAATAAGGGGCGCAGCCAACAAAAAATATAGTATCATGATGAGTAGATAACCTGATGTCAGACGACAGCCAGCTCAACCGCTGCTGTTTAACTTTTTCCCCTGCCATCAAATGCATTGATGCCTGCAACGCCCCGCCGTGGCTGCACTGTCCCTGAGTCCCTTTAACCAGCGCCTCGGTTCTCAATATACGAATGAACTCGGGAAATTCTACGCGGTAATTGCACCGCTCCAGGCACATATAGCAATTCAGGCAGGACCAAATTGCCTCATCGTTATAATTCCGGTTCCTGTGTTCCATATTTCTCTGGACTATGAGCCGGGGATTAAAATCGAGGTTGTACCGGGCAATAGGACAGACCACCGTACACTTGCCGCAGTCAAGGCAGAGATGTATCCGGGTATCCTTTATTTCCTGCTTATGATGAGGCATGGCTTTTATTTCCTGTTATCCCGCTGGCTCTATTTCGGCGATGAAATTCTCGACCTGTTTCACAAAGCCTTTGCCATCGCCTCGGGGTAACCAGGCCAGCCTGAGCCTATCTGCCCCCAGACCCAGCAGCCCCAGTATGCCCCGCGTCTTCTCATACTCCTTGATGTTAAACTTCTCATCTTTCCCGAAGTAACAATTTTCCGACTCGCATCCCAGGAGCATCACACCATCGGCTCCCAACTCGAAAGCCTTCAGGATGAGACCCGAATGCACCCGGGAAAGGCAGCTCACTTTTACCACCTTAACCGAAGGCGAATAGCTAAGACGGCTTTGTGCCGCTGCTTCAACGCAGCTGAGACCATCCCAGTTGCAGGCAAAAACTAGAATATCAGCGTTATTACGGCTCATGTGGTCGCACCCACCTTGCCAAGTCTGGCCAATAAAGCTTCCAGCGTATTAATTATACTCAAATCGCTTTGAACCGGCTGGGTAATGGCTCCGGTAGGACACGAGGTAATGCAGGCTCCGCAGCCCAGGCACAGTACCGGATCAACAGCGGCATAAGCAACGCCGGAGTCACTAACTTTCATCTCTATATAGGGACATACCGCGGTGCAATCGCTACAGCCACGGCATAGCTGTTTATCGATATTAACGGCAATAGTCCGCGCCCTGAGCACACCCCTGCCCAGATAGCTTAAGACCCTGGCTGCCGTTGCCTGCCCCGCGACGACCTGTTTTTCAGGCGACTCCGATGTATTCGACGGCACTATATATATACCGGTGGGGTCTCCGATGGCGAACTCCCGAAGTGTGAAATCTAAAATCTGGCTATCGTCCGTGTTTTTATGCCAGGTAAAGATACGGCCGACCAAGCTTTCTTTGAACGAAGTATCAGCCTGCGCCAGCGTTTTGTCCACGGCTCCGGAATCCGCAATGATGGCGCCGACTTTAATATCAGTTTGCTCTAGTACAATCTCATAATTACCGGGGACACCATGAATGCTTATCTTCTTGGACCAGGGCATAATAGATATGCCCGATTTTTCCAGCCCTTTCAACAAACCGGCTTCTGTCTCGAAGTATTTAAGGGGCTGTTTTTTCCCGGTCTTCTTTAATCCTGATTTGTAAAGAACAGTTACCGGATATGACCATGACGCCAGACCCGCTGCCGCTGCCAGACCGGAAAGCCCGGTGCTTAATACAAGTGCACCCAGGCTGATCGGCCTCTCCAGCAACATAGGGGGCAAAATATTTTGAGCCCTAAGAATTCCTGACGATATTATGTCAACAGCCTTGCGCGTAGCCTCATCAGTACTGTTGCTGTGTATCCAGGCGCATTGCTCTCGGATATTAACGAACTCAACAGGCACATTAAGGTCGCCGACCAACTGTTCATTCAGATATTCCTTACATCTCACACGCTGCTCGGTACAACTAAAACAGATTTGTTCTAGATTACAACATCGGCAGGCGGCTACGACCAGTCTGTTAAGTTTCTCTGCAGAGACCAAAGCCTTAATCTCTCGTGCCGCCGGCTCAGTGCAAATTTGAGATAATTCACGTACATAAGAAACGCCGGGAATAGTCAATATTTCCCCGGCCACCCCTGATAGGTCAATTATCGAGCTGATGCTACCGCCGCAGTGGCATAAGATTACACCAGTCCGCACTTCACTGGTACGATCTTGGACTGACACTTCTAGTTCTAAATTCAAGCCATCATTATGGTTGCCTTTAGCCTGTGCCTTAGCTAGCTTCAAATCAGCTGCCACCTCCAGGGCAATTGCCGAAGCACGATCGAGTTCATCCTTCAAATCGCCGTTATTGTAAACTTCCACGGTAAACACACCGGGACCTGAAATTGGAACCGTCTTCGTATCATTAGAAGCCACAAAATTGACCACGGCTCCAGCTTCAATGGTCACCGACTCGGTAGTATCCTTGTGTGAAACAGCTTTTACCTCACATATCCGCTCACATTCCAGACATCCGCTGCATAAGGCGCAGCTGAGACAGCGTCCGGCTTCCAGCCGAACCACCTCGGCAGATAGCCCTCTCTTAGTCTCCTCATAGCTACCCACCCTGTCCATATGAGGCAGCGTCGGCATCTTAGCCCGTTTCTGAGAAGATGCGTATCTTTGCTTAATATCAACTTCGACCGGTTTAGGTCGCTCCAGGCTACGCCCCTTGGTCAGGTCGCATCCGCTAACATATCTGTCCAGAGACTCGGCAGCCCTGATGCCGGCAGCCATGGCGTCGACAACGGTATTGGGGCCGGTGACGCAATCGCCTCCGGCAAAGATATCGGGTATGTTTGTTTGAAGCGTCAGGGGGTTGACGTTTATTGTAAAATCTTCGTTGGTTATGATGTCCTTTATTCTAAGCAGTGCTGTACTTGGCCGCTGACCGATGGCCACCACCACGTGGTCAGCGTCTATGGTAAATTCCGAGCCTTCAATTGGCACTGGCTGGCGACGGCCGGTGGCATCGACCTTCCCCAGCTTCATCCGCTGGCAACGAATGCCTGTAACCCTAGTGCCATCGCCAATAATCTCAATCGGCGAGGTAAGATATTCAATCAGCACGCCTTCTTCCACGGCCTCCTCTACGTGCTCCTTTATAGCCGTCATTTCTTGTGCCGTACGCCGATAAAGTATACGTACCGTTCCCTGGCTACGCCTCTTAACGGCTCGGGCCGAGTCCACAGCGCTGTTGCCGCCGCCGATAACCACTACATTGGAACCGACCGTGGTTCCGACCTTCAAATTGAGTGCAAAAAGCATTGAGATTACGTCGACAACGCCTTCAAGGTCTTCACCCGGAATATTCAGTTTATTATTCAAGCCAGCGCCTATGGCTATATAAAAAGCCTTGTAGTCTTGCTCCCTCAGGTCGGATAACGTTATGTCACGGCCAACAACTATACCGGTCTTTACATCCACTCCCATTGCCTTAATAGCCTCAACTTCTCTCTCACGTACCTCGCGCGGCAGTCGGAACCGCGGAATACCTGTTGCCAGCATGCCGCCGACAACCGCATGGGACTCGAATATAGTGGGATTGTAGCCACGGCGAGCGAGTTCCCAGGCCGCAGTCAGGCCGGAAGGGCCGCTGCCGACAATAGCTATTTTCTCTTCTCTGTGTTTGACGGGACTGGTGAGGTAATTAAGACTGGCTGAAGCGTCATCCGCGGCATAGCGGTGTAAAGCCTTGATAAACACCGGGCTATCAACTTTAGCCCGCTGACAATTGTCTTCACAAGGATGGCTACAGACGCGGCCAAGTATGCCGGCCAATGGCGCAGACTGGTTCATGAGATTGAGTGCTTCATCCGCCTTATCCTTCGCCAACAGACAGATAAATCCGGGAACATTTATGCCTAAGGGACAGGCTACCCGGCACGGTGCCGTTCCAGTCTTATCTATAGTATAAGCCGCCGGTACCGAGCGGACACCTGCCAGCGGCTCATGAATAGCACCACGTATGGATGTTGAGCCACGGTCAGAAAAAGGTATTTTTACAGGGCAGGCGTCCCGGCATTGACCGCAACTGGTGCATAACTTCTCAGCTACATATCGGGGCAGTTTCTTTATGGCTACATCAAACTGGCCGCGTTTCCCGGTTACAGCTTCAACGTCAGAGCCAGCATAAATCTTAACCCTAGGATGACTTGCCGCCCTCAGTAGCAGCGGCCATATGCGAAGGTATTCGTCAGTGGGACCGATTTGGGGATCGCTGCTGCCATTACCCTTCAAACTCAATGCCTTAGTTGAGACAATAAGGCTGACCTCGGCACCCATCCCAGCCAGAGCCAGAGCGCATTGGGCTGCTCCAACACCATTGCCAATTACTGCGACACTGCTTGCCATAGATAAAACGCCTAGCTTTTCTTTCCATGCTTTTGCCCGTAGTCATAGCCGGCTGTGAAAGCCTTAATGTTGAATTCGCCGGTGCCTTCAGGGACAGTTGCCAGTATAGATTCCTTGAGCGCCTTAGCCGAAACCGCATCGCTTACCGCTGCCATAAATCCGAGCATGATAATATTGGCCACTACCACCCGCCCCAGATCACGGGCCAGGCTTGTAGCCGGTATGGACAGTATTTTCAAATTATTATTAGGGTCGGGTTTGACCAGGTCAGTGTCTATAATGACCAGGGTTCCCGGACTAAGATTTTGGGTGTACTTGTTATATGCCTCCTGAGACATAATGACCAGCACCTGGGGACTGATCACATATGGATAGCCTACAGTTTTGTTTGAAATAACCACTTCGGCCGAACAGGAGCCACCTCTTGCCTCCGGGCCGTAGCTTTGAGTAAAGGTAGCCGATTTACCTTTTTCATATAGGGAAGCAGCCTGTCCCAGAATCTGACCGGCAAGCACAATTCCCTGCCCGCCGGCGCCGCTTAACCTTATCTCTGTTCGATTCAAATTAATTTCTCCGATGGTTTCTAAATTAATCGCCTCGAGCTTTATTTTTTCTTGTGCTTGCCAGCCCGCTTCAGTACTTGCCGATAGCAATCCCACAAGGTGGGGCGCTCGATATCAACGAACTTACCCACTATGATGGGGCCGTTCATCGACAACTCGACGTCTCTTGGGTCAGCGCCATCCCGGATAACGCTTCTCTCCTGATAATTGTGCATTTCATCTAGGCCGCGCGGCTGTTTATTCAGACGACCGTAAACAGTGGGACACGGGCTGAGCACCTCAATAAAACTGAAGCCGGGCTTGACCAAAGCTTCGGCAATTGACCTCTCCAGTTCCCTCAGATGTAGAACCGTCCACCGGGCAACATAGGTAGCACCGCTGGCGGCCACCAGGTAAGGCAAGTTAAAGGGATACTCGTAGTTGCCGTACGGAGAAGTAGTGCTGCGTGCATCAAGCGGTGTCGTTGGCCCCATCTGACCGCCGGTCATGCCGTAGTTGAAGTTATTTATGCAGATGATTGTCATATCGATATTACGGCGAGCGGAATGAATTAGATGGTTACCGCCTATGGCCACAATATCTCCGTCACCCGAAAAGACCGCCACTGTCAATTCCGGATTGGCCAGTTTTAGTCCGGTAGCGAAAGGGAGTGCCCGTCCGTGCGTGGTATGGAAAGAATCCAATTTAATATAGCCGGCCACACGCCCGGAACAGCCTATTCCCGAAACCACGGAAACCCTGTCCGGGTTAAGGTCAGCGCGGTCGATAGCCCTGACAAAACACCCGGTCGCCGGACCGATACCACAGCCGGCACACCAGATATGCGGTATCCGATCTACTCTTAAATAACAGTCCAGAGGATTGGCTTCTATTGTCACCATTTTGTTCAACGGGCTTCCTCTCGAATAGCCTTGAGAACGGTTTCGGGAAGATGCACGCCGCCACCCATATGAGGTACCAGCCTGACTTTAGCTTTACCTGCCACACAACGTTCTACTTCCCTGACGATCTGTCCATAGTTTATCTCCGGGACTATGAAGGCTTTTGCCCCTGATGCCAGCTCCCCGATGCGGTCATCGGCAAAAGGCCATACTGTTATCAGCCGCAGCAAGCCTGCCTTTATGCCTTCTTCTCGGGCCTTCTGCACTGCATATCGGGCAATGCGGGCTGATATGCCATAACTAACCACAATAATCTCAGCATCATCAACTTCTACCTCTTCGTATTTCATAATGTCCTTTGTATTCAGTCGAATTTTATCCACCAGCCGTCTAATCAATTTGTCCTGAGCTTCCGCGGTCATTGTGGGATAGCCTCTGTCGTCATGGGTCAGACCGGTAACATGGAAGCGATACCCCTCGCCGGCTACAGCCATCGGAGTCACCAGCCCTTTTTTAGAATCATAGGGCAAATACTTTTCGGGCGCGACTTTCGGGCGCGGTCGATTTACCAGCTCTTTTTGACTTATCTCAGGTATGACCACCTTCTCACTCATGTGGCCTACGGACTCATCAGCCATGAGCAGCACCGGCACCCTGTATTGCTCAGACAAATTGAAGGCTAAAATGGTTAAGTCAAACATCTCCTGCGGCGAATCCGGGACGAGGGCGATTATTTCATAGTGCCCGTGCGAACCCCATCGGGCCTGCATCATGTCTCCCTGAGCGACCAGAGTCGGCAATCCCGTTGATGGGCCCGCCCTCTGGATATTGGCCACCACGCAGGGTGTCTCCAGCATAACTCCCAGCCCTATATTCTCCATCATTAAGCTGAATCCCGGGCCGGAGGTAGAGGTCATGGCCTTTACACCTGCCCAGGAAGCTCCCAGCACAGCGTTCATGGAAGCTATCTCATCCTCCATCTGTATAAAGACACCGCCCACCTGAGGAAGACGTTCACTCATTCTCTCGGCGACCTCTGTTGCCGGAGTAATCGGATAGCCAGCAAAGAAACGGCAGCCGGCGCTAATTGCTCCCTCAGCGCAGGCTGTGTCGCCATTTATGAAAAATTCGCCACAGAGCACATCATTTTTGGGCATGCATCACCGGCTCTTCCTGTTTTTCTTCCGTGGTCACATAGATTCCGAACTCAGGACACATCGCCTGACACAGGCCGCAGCCCAGGCATTTGCACTGGTCGACTACGTTGACCAAATTATAGCCCTTGGGACTGAGTTCATCGGACATTTTCAATACGCCACGGGGACAAAATTCAGCGCAATAGCCGCAGCCCTTGCATCTGTCTACATTTATGTGGACGCTGACCGGCTTCGGGGCCTTATCGGCCAAATCAAAAGGCTTTCTCCATAGCTTCATAGCGGCACCGCTTTAATTATTTGTATTAAACCTTAGCCCCACTGTAAAGAAATAACAGCCAGCATAGCTGGCTCTCAATACATTTAAGCAAAAAGTATAGCAAATTCGTATCTACTTAACAAACTATTGAGGTTCATCGCCATTAAGGCTAAAATACAGCCGATGCGCAGGTCGCTTTTAGCAGTTTTTCTATTATTGTCGTTGGCGATAGGTTGCACTCGACAATTACAGCCTGCCGTTGCCCGACCGCCGACAGCGGATTTTACGGCCAGTCCGGCCCAGGGGTCAGCTCCCTTAAAGGTCACTGTTACCGATGCGTCTACGGGTGATATTACTCACTGGCACTGGGACTTCGGCGACGGACAATTCAGCAGCGATGCGGAACCTGCTCATACTTACACCGCTGCCGGGGTCTATACAGTTTCACTGGCGGTGATGGGGCCGGGTGGCAGTGATGTGGAGACAAAAAACGAATACATAAATGTGGCCACCGGCGTAATAAACTGGGAAGAGGCGGGCAGCTACATCAGACAAAATCAGATAGTCGAGGGAATAGTAGTCAGTTCTTATTATGCGGCTAACACCAAAAGCCAGCTCACTTTCCTCGATTTTCATAAACCACATGAAAACTATTTCAAGTGTATAATCTGGGGCCGTGACAGGGATAAGTTTCTAAAAGAGTTTCCACCCAATCCCGAAACTTACTTCCTGAACAAGCATGTTCAGGTCACCGGTTTAATTGAGGAATATCCTAAGGGCTCAGGCGTCCCGGAAATGGTCCTCAAAGACCCGTCCCAAATCAGGCTCTCCACAGAATAAGCTTTAGTTTTTCCTACAAGCCGCCTGAGGACTAAAGTCCTACCTATTTCATATCTCATTTATTGATGTTTTTCAGTTGCCTAACGTATACTATTCGTACGTAAATTGCGGAAAGTGAATACGGTCATAGCCATAAAGACTGCAAAATGAGATGAAAAACGTGGCTACCAAATACTTGGTTTTGATCGTGTTGTTGCTCTCAACACTTTGTCTGGTCGTGGCTTGCGCTCAACCAACGGTAAGCCAGACGCCGGTGGCTTCTAAACCTCCCGTAACAAAGCCGTCGTCCACGAGTGAAAACCAGTCAACGATAGTAGCGGAAACGCCGCCGAACCAAGCTGTTGCTGAGGAAACATGGTATCCGGTTAAAACATTCAGCGGTCAGGCAAATGAACTAACACCGGCATTTCATATATATGGCACAGAATGGAAGCTTACCTGGACCATAGATGCTGATGACCTCGAAAAAGCTGTCTATAGCCTGGTTATTTACCCTAAAGATGAGCCTTATGCCATCTGGCAGACTGTTTCCAATTCGGGTAAAAATGCCGGCACCGTTAACTACTTCTTGTCTAATGTAGATAAGCGCGATTTTACCATCAAAGTAACAACTCAGTATGTGCGACACTGGACGATTGAAATAGAAGCCAATGCTACCGCAGCAACCTCTTATCCGGTAGAGATAAATTCTATTCGCTACAGAGGAACCATATATCCTCCAGACCCTAAAACCTGCTGTACTCCTGAAAGAATCGAACCTGATGAGTATGTAGTTATTAAAAATCTTAGTACCTGTTATCAGGACATGACCGGCTGGACACTGACGAACATCAGCAAACCAAGCCCCACCTTCAAATTCCCATCCCTATACCTTCCTCCCGGTGAAATCATCCGTGTGTATACCGATGAATACCATGAGGAATCTGGAGGCTTTACTTTCTACTATGGCTTCGGAGACATATGGAGTAACGACCATTCTGATATAGCTGTATTGTACGACGCCCTGGGCAATGAAGTCTCCAGAAAAACCTATGCAGTTCCAATGAAAATAAACGGCGGCGGAGAGTAAATGGTAAAGTATCCGAATGTAATGCTCTGGAAAATTCTTTCTGCTGCCTTAGTCAGCGCTATCCTGGCAGTGCTGTTGATACCCATCCAAGCACTCTCCAGACCAGCGCTTGCCCAACCGTCTGAGCCGGTATTATGGGCTGTCATGGTGGGTGTCACAGAGTACCAGTGTCCATTCTGTGTGTTTGATCAAGAATGGAACGTATATCCGGTTGGATTGAAACATCCCGATGACAGCGCACGAGACCTGGCTACCCAGCTCTCGCCTATTTCTGGTGAAGACCACATTAAGCTGGTGCTTGACGACCAGGCGACAAATTCTGGTATCTACTATGCCATTAAATGGCTGGCCGAAAATGCCAGGGCCAATGACACTGCCTTATTTTATTTCTGTGGACACAGTGCGCCTGAAAATCTCGGTTCATACGATAATCTGGTTTCCGCTTCGCAACTGGCTGAATGGCTGGACGGCATAGATGCACAAAAGGTCGTAGTGATTCTGGATACCTGCTATGCCGGCTCATTCAGCAACGAGCTTGATCAAAACGGACGAATAGTCCTGATGAGTTGCCAACCAACGGAAAGCTCGCTGGAAGACCGTGAGCTCAAACATACCGTTTTCACTCACTATGTCCTGCAAGCGTTCAGCGATTTCAATATCGCCGATACAAACGGTAATTATGAGCTGTCTGCTGAGGAGATATTCGACTATGCCGATCCCAAGACCATAAACGAAATCGTGGCGCCATTTGCCAATCTGGCGGCCTTTTCCAGCGGAAATATCCAGCACCCCAAGCTTTATATACCTCCTTACAAATTCGGTGAAACCAATCTTTTTATGAAGGCCGTTTTTCACACCGATGCCGAAGTTGCCGCTGACGTCACAGTAGTAACGGCAGACGGGAAATCATATTTATCAAAAGAGCTACCTGCATCATTTGATTGGCTGTCGGGCACGACCCATAGCTTCGGAATTCCCCAGCAAATTGACGTTGGAGACGGAACAAGGCTGGTTTTTAACTCATGGAATGATAGCGACGTATCTTCTTCGAAGATTATTTCGAAAGGCGGGGAATACACCGCTCATTACCAGACTCAGTATAAATTAACTATCCAATCGCCGTACGGAAGCCCCAAAGAGAGCGGCTGGTATGACTCTGATTCAAATGCTACCATATCCATACCTACTAATGACGGTAGCATAATCAAGCATACCTTCACCGGGTGGAGCGGTGACTTTTCAGGGACAGAAGCTAATATTTCGCTGACGATGGATGGGCCAAAAACAATCAAAGCTAACTGGCAAACCGATTATCTGCGATTTTATTTGCTTATTATAGCACTGGTAATAGTCGTGGCCGGGTTGGCAGCAGCCTTTATGATGCGTAAGAAAAAACCAACATAGGAGGCTACAATTAATTCAGTGTTTTCTGCACGCTTACTTATTTATATAGGGCTGGTGCTCTTATCAGTCAGCTCTGTGATAGCCTGCAGCTCAACAACACCGACTGCACCCGTGGCTGAGCCTAAAACACAGCCGCCGGCCGCAGTGGAAAATAAACCACCGGCTGAAGTGCCGACATCCGAAGCATCTGCTGAAAATGAGGCAGGATGGACTCACGTCAAAAGCTTCATTGGCAAAGACGATCAGACCACAGCCGCGTTTCCTATTTCGGGCACCAAATTGCGCATCAACTGGACGGTAGACGTTCAAAACCCCGAATACGCCGTTTTTGACATCTTAGTTTTTCCTCAGGACAATCCAACAATGCTTACTGAAAGGATTGCCTACTTAAAGGGCATGTCCGGCGACACCGCCTACATCAATGAAGGTGGCCGCGATTACTATCTGAAAATTATAGCTGCTAATTTAAACAACTGGAATGTAACAATCGAAGACTACGCGGGCAAAAGTGTTGGTGAACCCGTTGAAATAACTCACATCCGCTATAAAGGCATGGACTGGAACCAAACTATGTCAAATAATCATCTCATAGTTGAATGGGATGAATACGTAGAAATAAAAAACACGAGCGATTCACCGCAGAACATAGCCGGTTGGAAGCTAAAAAATATAACCAAGGGAGCGCCCACATTTGTTTTCCCACTCTTTAAACCATGTTCCTGCAATTATCTGGGAACGTGGCAAAAATGTGTTGAGGAATGCTATCCGCTGCGCCCCGACTCAATTGAGCCGCGTGAGAGCATCAGAGTCTTTACCGGCGAACCTGATTGGGAATCCGGTGGCTACTGCTTTTACTACGATCAGGGTGATATCTGGAACAACGTAACGCCGGATACAGCAGTCCTATACAATGCCGAAGGGAAAGAAGTGTCCAGAAAAAGCTACCCAATAGACACCATGACCAATGCCGCATCTACCAGGTAATGCGACGTACCAAGAAATAGCTTAAAAACCGATAGTGCCGTAACCTATTCATTGCTATATTATCACCTTGACTATTGCTTTCTTTTTAGCATCAGTTGTATAATCATGATAATAAAATGCTGCCACAAACAGGGGAATGTCCTGTTTGGAGCACAAAAGGATAGAAGTAGAGAACTGAAACATGCAGCAGAGATGTCCTAATTGCGGTTCACCCCTTGTACCCGGCCAGCGTTTTTGCGGCGGTTGTGGAGCGCAAATAAGTCTGTCCTGTCCTCAGTGTCGGATCACCGTTAGTCCCGGTACCAGATTTTGTCCTAACTGCGGTGCTACGCTGGGTGGTGGCCCGGCACAGCAGCCGGGCTGGGGACAACCAGCTGCACCGCCACAACAACAGCCAGGTTGGGGACAGCAACCGGGGTGGGGCCAACAACAACAGCCAGCATGGGGGCAGCAGCAACAATCATGGGCACCACCGGCACCGAAAAGCCAATCATCGTCATCCTCGATACCGTTTCTGGTGATATTATTAATTATTCTTTTGCTTGGTCTTGGCGGGCTTATATATTGGCAATTCGGCGACCAATTGCTGAGCTTTTTCAATTCCTCAACCGGGGGCGGCGGCGGTTCCACGGTCGTCGATACCACAAAACCAGAGATAACGTCCATCGTTGATCCAAGTGTAGACGATGGTACTTTAGGACCTAAGAGTGCCAGCATTAACTGGACAACCGATGAACTAGCTAGTAGCCGGGTTGACTACGGTACCACCAGTGCCTACGGCACATCGAAATCTGAGCCTGAAACGGGCGACCCAACTTATGTCGTTTCCCATTCTGTAGTTTTGACCGACCTTCAGCCGGAGACGACCTATCATTACAGGGTCAAGTCCAAGGATGCCGCTGGTAACGAAGCGGTATCGGATGACAAGACCTTTACCACCACCGCGCTTTAGGGGACTTAATTAAGCATCCATCCGTCTAATTACAAAGTAGTCTTTCTTCGACTGTCAATGATTCATTGTTTAATTTTCGTTGAACAAGGTGTATAATTTTTTTACGATTGTAGCTTTAATCCAGGTCGGGATGTTATGATGAAATACATTAGCTTGCTGGTTGCCACCTTTTTTCTAATCTCGTTCGGAGGCTGTACGCTTATAAATAGCGCACCGCGCCATACAGCCGACGAGGTAGCCGCCGTAGCTAAAAGCTTCAGCCCTATATGCCAGAAATTAATCCCTCCGGATCCAAACGCTTGCGGCTGAGCTGCCAAAGCTCCTCGGTACGAGGAGGCAGCCTCGATTTATACCGCGCAGTATCAGGGTAAGGACATGTGGACTATAACCAAGACCTGTCCCGTGGACTCTAAATATGACAGCACCTGGGCTTTTAACGATAAAACCAATGAATTGATTTGGAAATAAATCCTGCTTGCTGATTGGAAAGAACTGAGCCTTTGAGATGAACGATATTCTGGATGAAGCCCAGGAATTAGTTCAGTGCAAAGCCTGCCCCTGGTACAAGAGCTGTGTATTACCGGTTAAGCTAACGGAGGCTGATTTAAGGAAACAACTCGAGTCCTCCATGCCCGGAGCCACAGCTCCAGGCCCGGATGCCGCCCAATACGGTATGCAACAGCTATTGTCCGGCCTGGCAGCCGCCGCTGAAAACTCCATACTGGAAGGCTGCCCCGTATTTATCAACAGGCTTCGCTCCAACCCCAAGCTCGCCGAGCACATAAAGAAGCTGATGCAAGAGTGGTCTAAAGAGACCCAGAGCCAGCCTTAATATTACCCCCACCTTGTTTGCCCTATCCAGCTATCTACTGAATTCCGTCCACAAAAATGAACGTAAAAGGATAGCCTATATGAAGAGATTGTCCAAATGGTGCTATCTCAGCTCCATGATCGGCTTTCCGGTCGGCGGCATCATTCTATTTATAGTCGCGACAGTAATCTTGGTCTTGTCCGGAATATTAACCGGGTTTGCGGTCGATCTGAGCCATGCCGGTGCAGGGACATTAGCAATCTCTATTCTACTCCTCATTCTGGGCAGCGCCGCCATACTGTTCGGGCTAAGTATATGGTACGTATTGCTCTATAAAGCCTGGTCAGCCATACAGGACGGCAACGCCAGCACTACACCAAGAAAAGCAGTCGGCTCTATTTTTATACCTTTCTACAATTTCTACTGGATTTTCCGGGCCTGGTGGGGATTCTCCCGCGACTATAATCGTTATATTGAACGTCACAACATTAATACATCTAAGCTAAAAGAGGGGCTTTTCCTGACTTTCTGCATTTTATCTATCTGTAGTATGGTCCTAAGTTTACCAATACCTCTTCTACAAAATACTTACTTGGTCTACCTGGTGGAGCTGCCATTCCTGGCCATATTCATCATAACAGCCAACCAAACTATTGACGGGGTTAACAGCTTATTTGGCTTGGCGGCAGAGACTAAAGATAAATGAAGGGAAATTGTTAGCTATTGTGGTTAAAAGATATAGCTGCGCTCAGTTTCTATTGAAGGCATGACCGGCGATTGAGGCGATTTATTAACGGAATGATTACATATGGCGATTTGAATAGCGGCCAATTCACCCAATCGTTTGGCGACTACAGGAGGTATCCAATTCGAAGGTTTCCAGGAACCCGTATAACTCGGCGATAACACCAGATAATAACCATCGTCACATGTAATCCCCATTTTACAGCCATTACCCAAATCGACTATTTCCTTTGGTTGCCAAACTACCGGTTTTTCACATACAATGCCATTCATGTTTACTCCCATAAAAGAAATAGCTTTACTCGATTGAAGAGATGCTTTTGTCTAAAATAGATACCAGGCACAGAAAAAGAAGACCAGACACACAAACAGAAAACTACCGAGTATGGCGATAAGCTCTTTGTTCATGCTCTTTTAAACACCTCTCCTTGATTCTAAAATATATAACGAATTATCACCGCCAATGGTTTAGGACTCAGTTTTATAATAAGATAATAAAGATGAAAAAATTTAAATTGTATGAGGTCGTCACCCTGGCTCTGCTACTTATTATGGTTATATCTTGCCGCCAGTCGATAAGCCAGCCTGAGCAAAAGTTCTTCAACCAATGTGACCAGATACGAAAAAATATAGAACAAGCACAGGTTATCGCTTCACAGCTAGAGAACTTCGACTGGAAGGAGTTCGCAGCCATTGGTATATTATGCCCGCTGAGCGGAATATGCCCCGTGGGAGACCTGCCCATAGTGGAAAAGGCTTTAGTGGCCGAAGAGTTTGCCGACCGCGTGGTTCCTCTACCCGAACGATTACCCTCGCCCAAAACTGCGGAGACATATTCCGTCCAGTGCGCCAGCTGTTTGAAACTCGCCGGAGAGCTCTGTTCAAATAGCCCCTATAGCAAATTACAGGCCAGTGCCGCGGGGTCAGAAAATGTTACAGCTCAGTGGCAGCAGTTATGCAGCCAACTTCAATCAGCCTTACAGGGAGCTGAATATCTGGCTTCCCGAGATAAGACAATCGCCGCAGATTACACATTCCCTCAACTAATCGCCTATTTCTCTGCCTCCGAGGAAAAGGTAAAACAGAAGTACCTGGAAAGGTTTATCGACAAATCCGCCGAATACACTGAACTTCACGATGAGCTGATACAAAACGTTAAACAGGCCAAACAAACGGCCTCAGACTTGTCTAACTGGCAATTCACCCCTCAAGACACGGCAGGGCAATAGGATATAAAAAAGCTGAAAAATTCAATTTTGCTTTTGTTGGGTATATAATTAGCTGAATTATAAGATGAAACTCAGCCGCAACCTGTATACTTTAGTACTTTTTAGCCTGGCGGCAGTATCTGTTTTTTCAGTCATGTCATGCCGCCCTAAAGCTCCATCTATTACTCTATTCTCTGCCACACCTTCAGAAATCGATAGCGGCGCCTCATCGACCTTAGAATGGAGTGTGAGCGATGCCATCAGCGTGACCATAGACCAGGGTATAGGCAAAGTTCCTGCCAGTGGTTCCAAGCAGCTATCACCATCCAGAACCACTGCTTACATTTTGTCGGCCACTAACGCCAGCGTCACCGTCACCAAAGCCGTGGTAGTTTATGTTACGGAGCCGCCACCGGCACCAACAACGCCAGCAGTGGATACTACGCCGCCGCTAATCAAAAACGTTTCAACTTCATCTGAGACTGATACCGGCGCCGTCATTACCTGGACGACTAATGAGCCAGCCAACAGCGACGTTGAGTACGGGAAAGACGTCGATTACGGTTTAACCGCTTCCTCCGCCGAGCTGACCACTGACCACAGCATAACCTTAAGCAACCTGGAGCCTAATACCGCCTATCACTTCCTGGTAAAGTCCAGTGACAAATCAGGCAATCAGGCTTCATCTGCCGACAATATTTTTGTTACATCACAAGTAAAATCCCCCTACTCACTAGCGCTTGTCTCCGAGGAATGGGGCAGAAGAACTGAGACATCCGATATCGGCATGGGGGGCAGCGCACCGATAGAAGGTAAAAAATACCTCTACATCAAGGGCACATTACAGAATAAGAGTCGGGAAAGCTTGAAGGCTGTTATATGTACCATGAATTGTTGGAGCGGCAGTACCATCGTAAAATATCAAGTGTATGTAAATCGCAGCCCCGTCTTACCGGGACAGGTGTTTTCATTTAATATTGAAACTGCCGATGACCCCACGGTGGACAATGTAACTGTCGATTTCGCCGACTCGGTAGGCAGGGATATTACGGTTATCAAAGAGCAATAATGAGATAGCCGAAAGCCCGGCCTGTTTCACAGGACGCCTCATATCTGACCGCCATACATGCAGGCCAGCAGAAAAATAGGAAAAGAGTTACATGAACGAAACTACAACGTTAATTATACTTACCACCTTAATGCTCATCATCATATTCGTGCTGCCACAAATACTGTTGAGGAGTGCCATCTCCTCCGTGATACGTACTTTCAGACAAAGAAAAGCGGTCGGCGCTCAGAATGCTAAGACGGTTGACGAACTAGCGCTCAGGCCGAAAAGCATGATGCAGGCTATTTTCCGGGGAACGCAGTATAAGACAACTGCCCTATTGGTATTGAGGAATGCCGGCGTCATCGAGAGCACCGAAGACGGTAAGCTGTACCTCTCCGAGGACAACCTTTCACGCAGCCGATGGAAAGGTCGCTGATCGCTGTTATCCGATAGCTTCAGCGCTGGCACTTTCCGCATCATAATCAACCCTTGTGACCTGCTACCTCTCGCACCTGGCTAGTTAATTGCTTCAGTTCCCTGGTGTGTTCCAGTACTATAATAGCTAAGATTACACCCAGCCCGTTAGCCACCATCATACCTGGTACAGCCAATTTGACCGCTTCAATTGCCTCAGACAAGGGCCTGGCAATGAGTAATGTCAAGCCGGCGTGGACGATTTCCACAATTATCGCCAACAGCAAACCAGGTAAGATGCCGACGAGCTTTCCTTTATTGAAATAATGCGCGGCGCCCCCAATTAGTCCGGCTAAGACGCTTGCCAGCCCGCAGGGAACGCAGGTAAATCCTCCAAGCAGTAATCGGTGCAGCCCGCCGACAAGTCCCGCAGCTAATCCCATTAACGGCCCGGCAGTCAGTCCAGCTACTATCGGCGCAAAATCCCTGATGTTAATTATGGCGCCGTCCGGCAGGGGGATACCCACATAGGTACCGAATATGGAGAATCCTCCGAATATGGCAACGAAAATGAGCTTATCCCGCCAATTCCCTTTTGCCAGCATGACTCTCTGAACGCTTGTCAACCTGGCCATTATTTCG
>Ga0153916_10001024_pt1 | contig 19594 bp, 17 predicted proteins | sample Opewatmetagenome_FD_109642 | JGI IMG/M metagenome (GOLD analysis project Ga0153916, IMG submission 109642) | Freshwater wetland microbial communities from Ohio, USA - Open water 3 Core 3 Depth 4 metaG | ecosystem: Environmental > Aquatic > Freshwater > Wetlands | place: USA: Ohio, Lake Erie... | reverse complement strand
GGTCATCTATCAGGAAACGGTGGCCAGCTCTCTCAAGTCATGGATGCAGGACCTGTGCCGGGACTACGGCAGCAAGATGGTTGTGGCCGGGGATATAAGCTCAGCCCAGGACCGGTTCATCCTGTGTTTTAGCTTCTTTGACCTGAACGAATTGCCCAGCATCCGCCCCAGACCGGGCAGCCTGTACGTCTACAGCTCTAGCGAGCCTCATGACGAGGAGCAGGAGATTGACTTCCGCCGGCTGCACCACTGGCTCGAGCACTTCGGGCTTAAAGGTTTCGGCCTTCCCGTAGAAAAGAAAGGCGACTGGGAGATACCCGAAGCCGAGCGTGGCTTACACGCCTCCGGCCATGCCTGCGGCCCCGACCTGCTTGAAGTCGCCCGCGGCATAAAGCCCGAACTCCTCATCCCCGTCCACACCGAGCATCCTGAGTTCTACACGGAGAAGTTGAGTGGCGATGGGATTAAAATTGCTCTTCCAACTCTTGGCGGCACGATTGAGGTATAAAGCTTAGATGCATAACATGTCTGTTAGGCGATCAGAAGTTTATATTGAATCTTGCTCTAACAAAGAAGCGGATGATGTATTTTTGAAGCATTACTGGATGAGACGGATACGCAGATCACGTAGGCTTAGCTACTCCGTATTTTATCTTGGTGAGAAGGTGGCATGGATTCAAATTGCAGATCCGTTTGGGACTAAATTAACAAAACCTCTACAGGTTTTTGATTTACAAGATGTTGTAGAGCTCTGTCGAGGATATTTCATTGATGACGCGCCTTCAAATATTGAATCCTGTGCTATAGGTAAGATTTTACGAGTACTTCCGAATGATTGGTTTAGGCGTTGGGGAATCATGAAGAAAATAGCAATTGTTTATCAAGATGTTGATGCCCGTCAACGGGGAATAGTTTATAGAGCTTTGGGTTTTAAACCATATGCTTTTTGTATCAGGGCGAGGCATTATATGGCCCCAACACGAGGTAATAGTAACGGTAATAAAATTTTGTGGGCACGTAAACTTCGGCCAATAAGTGGTCGCCATTACAAGGTTTTAATGCCGGACGTTGATGTCATTACGGTTAACATTTATAGTAAGTACATATCTAAAGAGTCGTTTTTGATTCCAAATGATGAATTGGTAAAATCTCAAGCTGGATCAAATCATAGATAGCAATTAATATATTGAGCAGGAACGAAATGTTGTCATTTCTTCGTTGACGAAACGTATGTGCAGTGATATATTTCCAATAACTCGTAGGTTGTTATTGATTTTTTTGTAGTGAGGGTTTACGAAAGCTTGGGGGTGAGACATGGATAGATTTCTTTGTTTTAATTGTGATGGACCATATTGGGATAACGTCTTACTAATACCGGGATACCCCGTAGGTTATTCATATTTTCGACCGTTTAGATATCGTGATATCTGGATTCAAGAAAATCTGTTAAAAGATATACAAGATAAAACAAAGAGACAAAAATTAATAGGTAATCCAGTTGTTCTAAGTATGCGATTTCGTCTTGAAGAAAAGAAATGGTTGTTGATACCCATTAGAAAGGCCATAATTCGCAATATTGATCCAATGCCTGATCATCAATCAATATATTTTTCTATGGGATCTCTTTATGATTTTAGAAAAGTGAAGTCGCTTTCGGAAGTCTGCATAGACATTAAAGGGAAAGGACGTAATATATTAGGCGATAGGCTCTTCTTTGCAGCTAATCTGGAGATTCCTATTAAAGAGTGTGAAAATGCAGAAGTTGAAGATGCATCTTGGGTATCTTTAGTTAATCTAATAGCTAGTGAGAAAAAACTGCCTATAAAAGAGGAAGCTAAAAGATCTATTTTTATTCGATTCCAGAACGTTAGTAACAAGAACTCTAATGAAATAGGGACTATTTATAAATCCTCATCATTAGGTGAAATACAGGGAATTATTCTTAGTGAAGGGAAATCCTATGAATTGAACCTATACCATCGAGTCCCTTGTTTACTAGCTCAAAATATATCACTTGAAAAATCATCGATTAAGTATAAAATTCTCTCTGGCAATCTTGAATTAAGTATTACAGAAGAAGAGCTTACAGGTAATTATCAAAAGCATACACTTAACGTAGCAGCACTTAAGCCTAGTGGAACATGGGAGGAGATTATAGTCGAATTACCAGATAAAATTAAGTCGCAAGATAAGAAAAGGATATATGCAGCCAACGCGCATATTCCGCTAAAGGTCAAAATCTCGAATTGGCATCGTTTTAAGCAAATTGGTATTTGGTTGTTAGTAACATGGCTATCATTGTTTATCACTAGTATAATTGGTTATCTTTTAGATAACAAAGCTAATTTACCACTGATTGTCATCTCGGCCCTAGGGTCAGTTGCTTCCGCATTCGGTATATATAAGATTCAACAGAGGGGCACGATTAAATAACAGTCTTCTAACCAGGAAATGCTTGAGTGGGCTGGGAAGTAGCTCAGTCCTCCAGGGTGACAAATCTGTTCGCCAGGTCTGCCGCCGCAGGAAGCGATTGCATCCAGAATGCCTTATTCTCCGGATCTCCGGCACCGAACAGGTGGTCGTACTTCACCCTGTCTTCGCCGCCTGATAGGCGCTCGACGGCACGTACGGCCAGCTCATGCAGCTGGCGGGCATTCGATAAACGTGAGTTGAGCGCAATGTAATACAGTCCGAGCTTTTCCACCGCCTGGATTTCTCGACCTGTCTCCCGTCCTGCCTGCTTGAACTGGCTGAGGGCGATAAGGACACGGTCGCCGAGGTTCATCTGCGGAATCTCGTACTCATTCCCTGCTGGAATGCGAGTTAGTAGGTCGGCACCTTTAGGACGTGAGGCCATCTGCTTCTTCATGTCGACCAGGCTGGAGCCGGAGCTACCGGAAAGAACAAAGACGAACTGTGCACTCCTATCAACGCTCGCGTCCAAATATGGCAAAAGCACCTCGTAAGGCCATGATTCATCGGGTTTGGCATCGACCTCATCAATCAAGCAGAGGCACGATTTATTATCAGTATCGAGCTGGGCCAGTATTTTAAGTAACTCATCGCGGCCGCATTTAGCCAGGTTGCACTCCTGATAACGTACGGACTGCGGCAGCGAGGCGGCCACCTGCTGGACGAAGTAGGTCTTGCCGCTGCCGGACGCCGCCCAGATAAGATAGTTTTCCCGCTTTCGGCTGGGGCGGTCAAATCCAGCCGCAATCTTTTGCCGGACGTCCTTTAATATATTTCGTACAGTTTCATCATGTCTGGTATAGTCGCCGACAATGCGATATCGCGATAAAGCGACCCAGTCAAGCCCAGCGATGAACGACCTGGCCTCCTGTGCCACAGGGTCATCCATTGCCACGGTAAGATCCAGCGCCGCCGGTTGCCCGGGCTGTGCCGCTTGACCGGTGGCAACCGGATCGCCCAGGAACTCGGCAATGACGCGCACCACCGAATCCGAGTCGCCAATCCATGGAAGGTGATCTATTCCTTCCAGGGGAACGAAGCGGGCATTTGGTATCAAAGACGCCAGCTCTCTACCAACCCGGAAGGGCATGGCCCGGTCTTGATGACGATGGAGCACCAGTGTCGGAACCCGGAGACTGGGAAGAAGGTGAACCACATCGTTTCTATACGAGAAGTCCAGTATTTTGGCAATTATCTCTGGAGTGGCACACTCACGCAGGTACTTTGCTGTACCCTCACTATAATCGGCGTCACTAGGTACCAAAATGTCAGCGAGCATCTTTGAAGCTACTCCCCAGTGAGCCTGGACCAAGGAAATTACAGAAGCTTTGACCTTCTCTGTGGTGATTGCTGCACCACAAGCATAAGTGCCATATAGGATTAGGTGGCTGACACGCCGTGGATGTTTAGCCGCATAAGCTATAGCAATGGGACCGCCAAAAGACCAGCCCAGTAGTCGTGGGCGTTTTAGTTTGAGATGGACAATAACTGCTTCTATATCACGAAGGTCTGAATCCAGTGAGAAGTCTGTCCGGTTCCGGTCTGAGAGACCTGTTCCGGTCCGGTCGTAATGTACTAAAGTGTGATATTGCGCTAACTTTTCACAAAAACGGCAATATGACGGTACTTGCCAACTTAACTCTTGGTGGCTGACGAATGGTGGTATCATAATTAAGGGAGATCCCCGGCCCACACTAGTATACGCAATACGCAAACCATCCGTGTTGATGCAAAACTGAATCTGCTGCTCCAAAACCGAAACCTCGCCCCCGAATTTCGTAAACTTACGGTGAAGCTATGTTAAGCCCCTTACAACCTGACTGTCAAGCTTATTACATACCTCAGGTCAATCGAATGAACTGAACTGGCGGCGGCTTCTTTGATAAACTGGAGGAGTATATTGCTGTGCAGGTCGTTGCGGCTCTCCAGCGGGGCGGCTAACTTGCCTATAATCCAAATGTGACGTGGTAGCGAAAATGAATGAATGAAATGCCCTGCTGGTTTATTCCAGGTAGTCTTTGAGTCTTCGGCTGCGGCTGGGGTGGCGCAACTTACGTAATGCCTTGGCCTCGATCTGGCGGATTCGCTCTCGGGTTACATTGAACTCCTTCCCCACTTCCTCTAGAGTTCGGGGTCTATCATCCTCTAAACCAAACCTGAGTAATAAAACCCTTCTCTCCCGGTCACTGAGTTCAGAAAGTACCTTGTTTAATTGCGCCTTAAGTAATTCGCGCGAGGCAGCCTCGGCTGGCGATATAGTAGTTCTATCTTCAACAAAATCGCCGAGGTCGCTGTCTCCGTCTTCGCCAATAGGAGCCTCCAGAGATAGCGGCATTCTAGACAGTTTCAGGACTTCCCTGACTTTTTCCGTAGGTACATCCATGACTCTGCCGATTTCTTCGACATTCGGTTCACGCCCATACTCCTGGGAAAGCCAGCGGATGGTCTTATACAACTTATTTATAATTTCTACCATGTGCACCGGTATACGAATAGTACGGGACTGGTCGGCTATAGCCCGTGTAATACTTTGCCTTATCCACCAATGAGCGTAAGTGCTGAATTTATAACCTTTTCTGTATTGGAATTTGCTCACGGCTCGAAACAATCCCATGTTGCCTTCCTGAATAAGGTCCAGGAATGGTATGCCGTGTCCGGTATACTTCTTAGCCACGCTGACTACCAGGCGCAAGTTGGCTTCAATAAGCTGTTTCTCGGCTTCGCTGCCTCTTCTTTTAACCCGGCTGAAATGGGTGGTAAACTGCTGTCTCTTAGCCCGAAGCTTGGAAAGTAACTCGCTATTAACGGGCTCAGCGGTTAATGCCTTTAACTTAGTCCATGAGGTCCCGTTAAGTATGCTCTCCAGCAATTCCAGCGGTAAAAGCCGACTATCTATGGAAAATTCTATCAGGCTCCGTCCGACTTCCACGGCGCTTTTGCCGTTCGTTTCCGTAACAGCTTTAACCAGCTCCGGGTCGATGGCACCGTCTATAGCTGCCCGCAATCTGGGGTCGCGAATTGTCCGCATTAGCCCCTCTTTCGGAGGAATCTCAAAGCGCCGGGCAACAATTTTTACTGTTGGCCAGGCGGTAAGTAAATGACGAAGCAAATAGATTGCGGTGCTAACAGTCGGGGAATATCTGACATGTTGTTGAGAGAGAAGCACTTCGATCTTTGCCAGGTATTTGGCCTCTTCTAATTTGCTGGCTAATACCTTCTCATCTTTGGCCGTGAGGAGCGAGACTTTGCCTATCTCGTGCAGATACATGAGGGCCGGATCATCAATCGGCTGTTCCCAGGGCTCAGCTTCAAACACGGCCGTAGACTTAGTTACTCTTTCTGCCCTATCTTCTAAGTCTTCTTCGAGGTCGGCATATTCCTCGTCCGCCCAGGGTAGTACAGGTTCGGCAATTTCTTCTTCTGTCTCCACCTCGTGTAAAGAGCCCCAGGGACTCGGAGCAAGCGTAAGTGGCTCAGCCTCAGACACAATGCCGAGGACTTCTTCCGGGTTCAGGCCATCATTTTTTTTCATCGTAAAAAGTGAAGGCTTCCCTAAATATGAGCGCAGCCGGACACAGGCAATTGGACTACGACGCGGTTTAGTATCTTCTCTGTCTGCCTCTGCCGCCGCCAAACCCACCGCCTCCGCCTCTGCTGTCGGTGCGGGGGCGAGCCTCATTAACGTCAAGCGTTCGGTCCTTCAGCGTTTTACCCTTTAGGCCGGCGATTGCAGCTTCGGCTTCGGCCTTTGTCGGCATTTCGACAAAGCCAAATCCTCTGGACTGCCCGCTGTATTTGTCCTTTATGATGTTTACGGAGGTGACTCCTCCAAAAGCCTGGAACTGCTCCCGTAATTCGTCTTCGGTTACATCAGATGATAAGTTACCCACGTAGATGTTCATATTTTGCTCCTCCTTCTGTTAATACGTTATGACGTACATAGGCCAGAGACTCCCGGCCTATGTACGTGTTTAAAGCTAAACTAGTATTCTCTACTAAGTCTGGTGCTGCTGTGGCTATAGCCACCTTGTGAACTGCCACGCTGTTGTTTCTTAGCCTGTCGGCAAGATTGGCAACGCTTAGGGTCGTTGGTGAAGCCTTTAGACGCGAAGAATTCTTGTTCCCCAGCAGTGAAGGTGAAGGTAGTCCCGCAATCGGGACAGACGATCGATTTGTCTGTGAAACTCATTGGATGGCCTCCTCTCTTATAAATATTTGGTTAGAGTTGGGGTCATCCAGGACTTGAGTAAATCTAATGTAATCTAGCCGAGTTTGTGATAACCTAAACTGAAACCACCGTTTCTACTATACACTAAAACGGCTAGCTTTGCAAAAGCCTGGGTAAGCTTCCCCGCAAGAAAGATATAGTCAAATCCAGGGAGCTTTGGCTTGTTTGGCTCATGCCAGCCTGTTATCGGAGCTGGCGGCAGCTTCCTTGGTTAACTGGAGGATTCGACTCCGGATAAAGCTGGAACCTATTACTGAGTTTAGCTACCTATTGCCTTTTGCTGAATTCGCTCATCAAATTGCTGGTCGCTTGTCCGGTCTGCCAGAATCGTGTCGCCCTTTGTCAGCCATGACCAACCAAAGGCGAATACGGCGAGCGATTCCAGCCAGAATACCGGATGACATTGCTCAATGTGCTCCTTAATGCATGGTATGCCCACAATCCCTATGCCGATGATGCAGGCCAGAATCACGTACCCGCAGATCCTGTAGATGATATTCCTTTTTTTCTTACGAGGATTCAACGGTAATCCGGGTTTGGTCCTGGTAACCACAAACATGGATAGATAGTCCGAAAACTTAGTCGGTTTCAGTGTTTGGTAGGGATTGGTTTTGGTAAACAGGAAGATGGACATGCACGCCAGCGTGAAGAAGAACAAGCCGGCAAATATACCATGCACGATGCCGATTGCCTTTTGAGTCACGGTGGGGTCCAGTTCGGGGGCAGTGGGGAAAAGAGCCACGCCGATGGCACAAATGCCGGCAATAACGGCGGCGATGACATCCCATTTCTTATATTTGTACGATATCAGGAACACACCAATGGCGCACAGGCTGCCCACAAAGACTCTCCCCGTCACCGTATAGAAATAGGCGCTCATGGAGGCCTCGAGGCCTCCGGGTTTTTCAAAGATAAGCTTGCCTATTGGAAGGACAATCGGCAGCAATAGGCCGATCCAACCTACACCCTTGCGCAAGCCGAGGTAAGACATGGCCAGCTGGAGTTCAGTTCCAGCCTGCCGGTTTATTGTTTCTACAACGGCGGTAGCAGGTCTTCTCCTGGCCACTGCAACAGGGATGAATCTGCCGGTTATGGCATCTCTCCCTATTTGAGTTCCTTTTCTGGTCGCCATTACCCTGCCCTCCCCTGGTAACAAATGTTTCCCTGGCTAAATTGAGGCACCTGTATACGACAATCATATACCGAATCGCGATATTTATCAACCGGGGGCAGGGGGACGGGTTCTACCAGATAAACGGAACTAGCCGGTATTTTACTTTCTGGGCATACTCCACGTAACCCGGTAATTCTTTTTGCAGTGTACGGTCTTCCAGCGCTGTGCGGACTACTATTATTAGACTCAATACGATGTTTGGCAGAAATCCCCACCAGGAACCTAAAATGAATGGATAGGCCAATAAAGATACTATTAGCCCGATATAGCCAGGATGTCTGATTGTCCTGTAGGGGCCGGAGGTGCAAACATACTGCTGCCTGTCATCCTGGATACGCACCGTCCATTCGAAGAATTTATTGACTGCCATAGCCCAGGTGGCAATTGGTACCGCAAATACAAACATGAATATGCCTACATAGGTCAGCCAGAAAGGCATTGCCGACCATTGGTAGCGTACGGCATCAAATCCCATAATAACCAGGTTGCCAAAGGTAAATATCGGGACAATAGCTACCCAAACCTTGTCAAAAGTCTTGGTTCCTGCCTTAATGACGGTGCCGCGTTCATTAAGGAGTTCCGGATTCACCCTGGCTAATACCACCGTGCTCACTATATGGTAAATTATTACCAGGCCAACGTATATCCAGCCATTTATCCAGACAAGCGTGCCCGCCGATGCAAACAAAATCGCAATTCCAATGACTATTAAAATCGATTGTACTGCGATTCCTCTGATGCCTGAGCGGTTCAGGCCTGCCCGTTTTGTGTCTGAATTTTGCGCTGCCTGGTCTGGCACCATGTTCTATCCACCTGTTCGATATTGTGTCCGCTTATGGGAAATGTTTTAAAACCTCTGATTGGCTGAACAACGAAGAAGTTAATAAAGCTTACCCGGGAGTTCAGAGGTTGATAAGTTGAATAAATAAGTACTATCCTAACCAACAAGGCTACAGGCTACAATTGGCCTGTAGCCTTGAGGCGATATCATATCGATAGGTAAACTAATACCTTATTTCAGTGATAAGGTGTGCGCTATCTCTGAGAACTTGGTTTCATCGTAAGGCGCAAACGAGTCTATTGTCCATACAAAAGCCCGGATTCGCTTGCCGTTCTTGTCTGCGCTTACACCAAAAGCCTTAATTTCGAACATCTGATAATTATATTTTAGTACGTACTGAGAAGCCGGTGTCCCATCATCCAGAGTCGTCGGAGTGGGACCGGAAATAACCTTTCCGTCCGAGGTCTCGGGGAGACTGTTGGTTTGTGCCACAATCCAATCAGCAGTCAAAGGTGCATCCGCATCCGCAACGCTGATGCTCATTCCGGGAATACCTCCAGATACGCCGAATGCGGCAACTACGATTTTGTTTATGAGCTCGGTGCGCTCCACCCACTCCTTCGGATATTTAACTGAGAAACCATACTCGCTATTGATATACGTCGTAGCTTCATACGACAATTGCTTGGGCGCTGTTGGTGGTGTGGGAGTAGGTGTAGTAGTAGGCGGTGGTGTTGTAGCAGGTGGTGGAGTTGTAGCAGGTGGTGGAGTTGTAGCAGGTGGTGGAGCTGTAGGCTGCTCTATCGAAGCCGGTTTCTGTGCGCATGCCGCCAGGCTGGCACCGAGGACGAGCGTCATTACCATAAATATTATTACGAATTTGCCTGTTTTGCTGGTCATGTTACCTCCTTTAGTTAAGTTACTAACCACAATATGCCTTATTCGCTCGATACAATCACCCCCTTTTATCCGGACTTGTTTCTTTATTTATATGGCGAATCCATGATATAAAAAAAGATGAAGTCGGATGTACGAAGGACATTATATCACAGCATATAAATAATACAAGATATAAGCGTTTGCCCGGCATTCGTCAATTTTGTTTTTATAGTCTGCTTAAAACATTCATATATGATGTTGTATATATCTACACATCGTTGTACAATTTGCCCAATTGCCTAATGTTTTCACTTGGTTCAAAGGGGGTGATAGCCATGCGAATATGATTTGTTCGCACTCAATTACCAGAGAATTTATCTCTATTTGTCGCTTAATAATATGCCTTACAATATGCATAATTTAAATCCAATTCAGGAGTAAGAAATGGCGAATGAAAAAAAGTCAAAACGCACCAGTATTATCTTACTGGCAGTTGCCCTGTTTTTAATCCTGCTGGGTGACGTGCTGGCCAGCGTGATTCAAACTGATTTTGGCAAGGTAAATGTCTTTGACGATCGCTTTGTAGGAGCCGATGGCACAAAGATGAGCGCTCTGCTTTATGTGCCTAAAACTGCCACCCCGCAGAATCCAGCTCCCGGCATACTTTGTATCCATGGCTATTTGAACAATCGAGGAACACAAGACGGCTTCGCCATCGAGTTTGCCAGACGGGGTTATGTGGTACTGGCTATTGACCAAACTGGCCACGGTTATTCAGACCCTCCGGCTTTATCAAAAATGTTCGGAGCTGCGGACGGTCTGAAGTACTTACGCAGTCTAAATGTTGTGGATAAAAATAATATCGGTCTTTCAGGCCACTCGATGGGTGGTTGGGCAGTTATACAAGCTGCCAAAGCCGCCCCGAATGACTATAAGGCCCTGGTTATGGAAGACGCCACCTTCGCCACCATAAATTCTACCTTCCCGCATAATCTGTGTTATATCACCGCTGAATGGGGTGAGTTTGCACAATCCTGGTGGGGTACGCCTTTAGCCAAGGATGCCGTCAAAAGTGCTTTCATTAAAAAAGCCTTTAATACATCCGAAGATGTAGCTATTGGCAAATTGTATGGTTCCGTTGCTGATGGCACCGCCCGCGAATTCTATCTGGTTCGTACCACACACCCGGGTATACATATTTCACCGGAGGCTGTTGGTGATGCCGTTGGCTGGTTCCAGCAAACATTGCAGGGAGGAAACGCTTTGCCGCCCTCCAACCAGACCTGGTGGTGGAAGGAAATCGGTAATCTGATAGCCCTGATAGGTATGTTTATGCTGTTCTTCCCCGTCGGCGCCCTGATCTTAAGATCTAAGTTCTTTAAAAATATAGAGGAAGCTGCAGATAACAAGCCTAAATCGGCCAAAGGCATCGCCTGGTGGATATCTGCCCTCATTATCGTCGTAGTGCCGGTGGCAACCTATTTCACGTTCGTTGAGTTCGCTACCAAGTGGAAAATAGCGCCGAATAAGATCTTTCCACAAACATTCACGGCTCAGTTTATGATATGGCTGCTTCTGGTCGGCTTAATTGGGCTGGCGCTGTTTCTGATATGGCATTTTGGCTTCAACCGCAAGGCGAAAGCCACCGCCAGCGACTACGGACTTACCTGGGGCAAAGGGATAGGCTGGTCGAAGATCGGCAAATCATTTTTGCTGGGTTTCCTGGTAGTACTTGCCGGTTATATAACCCTGGCATTATCGCAATGGCTATTCAATGTCGATTTCCGGTTCTGGCTCTATAATGTGAAACCGATGTCATTACTCCAATTCAGAATCTTTTTGACTTACCTGATTCCCTTTTTCATTTTCTTCGTGATTCTGGGTCTGGTGCTTAACGGGCAACTGCGTCCCTCACGAAAAGGGACGGAGATGAGCCTGGGCAGCGAGATGGTAATAAATGCGGCGTTGCTGCTCGTGGGCTTCGTGGGCCTGCTGGGGTACCAATATATCCCATTACTAATGGGAGGCACGATGCCTGTGAGCAAGAGCGCCGATAATATACTGTTCACCATCATGGCGTTGGCACTCCTGCCGTCGTTTACCGTCGTGGCTTTGATCTACACCTACTTCTTCCGGAAGACAGCTCATATATATGCCGGCGCTTTTATCAGTGCCCTACTGGTTACCTGGGTTATGGTAGCTGCTCAGGCAATTTTCGTTGCCTAGCGCATGCCTATAACCGAGGGCAAAATATTGCAGGAGCAGACATCTGTTCTGCTCCTGCAAATGATAATGGATTAGGCACGGTGACTGCGAATTTGAAGGCCAAGGCTTCCGAAATGGGAAACCTCGGCCTTCACAGTTGTAAACTCATTGGAACAACTGGGGGCGATTTCTGGTGGTGGGCTTATCCTGCCACCATGGAGTGAAGTGAAATTATGAGAACAATGATCCAGCAGGTTACGGATAAAGTGCCGATATTGCGCAGAGTAGCATATGTCTTGCCAAACTCAGGCGTTCCAATCTGCTTGAAATAGCGCGGGAAGTAGCGAAAGTGGATGAACAGGGCATCAACAAGGAGCACTGCAGTCAGCGCGTGCTTCACCCCGAACAGCCAGGTGTACCAGAATTCAAAATTAAGTGTTAATACGACACCGCTAACAACGAGAAGACCGTAGCCACACCAGGTTACTGGTGATATACGACGGGCAATTCGCCCCCGACGGAGTCGCTGCTCATCTGTCTTTAATCGCAGCATGATTATGGCTGAGGCAATTGCCCCGCCGAAGCCCAGGAAAGTACCAATGATGTGCAGGATATTGGCGGTAGGTAGAAGGCCGGTAACGTCCATCAGGGCACATGATAGACGGCAGGCAAACGGGTGTCAAACCGCACACAACTGGAATTATTTCATCAATGATGGCTCAAGCCAGATTGATATCTGAGCTGGCGGCGGTTTCCTTGATGAACTGGAGGATTAAAAATCCCTCTCAATCTCCCTTTACTAAAGGGGGAGGTTTTTCTTTGGGATTCACAGTGACTGGGCGAGGTGGAGATAAAGCTGGGCGGCCTGCACTACCTGCTGGAAGGAGACCGATTCTCCTGGTGTGTGTGCGGCTTCTAGGCGGCCGGGACCCAGAACGATAGGATCGACTCCAGCGGCCCAGAGCGCGCTGCCGTCGGAATGGCTCCTAAAGTCCTGAGGCTCCCAAGGAAGCGACATTTTTTTATACGTTTCCTTCAGTTTGCTTATCAGTGGCCTGTCCTCGGAAATACGATAGCCGGCATAGGTCTCCTCGAATTTGAGCCGGGCATTCAGGCCGTTGTCCTTACTGCCGGCTGACTTTACCAGCTGTTCCAGTTCCGACTTGAGCACGTCGATTTTGGCGTTGGGCGGCAGGTGGAGGTCGAGCCAGGCTTCGCAGGCGTCGGGCACCACAAATCCGCCGGGGAAGCCTGAAAGCTCCCTGATGTTGTAGACCAGACCGTGCGGCGCGGCCACGGCGTATTCGGTAATATGCAGCAGCAGTTTCAACATGTATTCGATAGCATTGTGCCCCAGCTCGGGCATAGAGGAATGGGCTCTTTTACCTTCGGTACGGAGCATCACTTCCAGATAGCCGTAGTGGCCGAGGCAGGGCACCAGGCTGGTAGGCTCGCCGATGACCGCCCAGGGGAAGCCGTAGTCTTGAATCAAGGCTTTGGCACCGCTGCTGTCCTCCTCTTCGCCGACTACTAAAGCCAGGCCAATCGGCGGTAAAGCCTTTTTACTGCCGGCCAGGACCGTAAAGGCTTCAATCATGGCGGCACAGCCGGCTTTCATGTCGGTGGTGCCCAGCCCGTATATGGTGTCGTTTTCCTCGCTGGAGCCGAAGTCCTCGAGGTCGTGGGCGGTAACAGTGTCGAGGTGGCCGACGAAGCAGACTTCGACCTCGTCTTTGCCGTGCGGGAAAACGATGAGGTTGAAGCGGTTCTCATCGACCTCCTGTTTGCGCACCGGCAGGTCGTGTTTCTTGAGGTATTTCTCGGTAAACTCGACGATTTCCTCCTCTTTGCCCGATGGACTGTATATGTCCACCAGGTCTTTGAGAAGTTTCTTAAGTCGGGCGGGTTTAATGCTCATTTGTTTATTTGGAGTTCTCAGACTCGCTGTTCGGCCGGCGGATGGTCTTGACCAGCCAGACATGCTGGCTGCTATCCGCGAAGCCGATGGACTTAAAAAATGATATGGCCGGCAAATTCTGGGCATCGGTATCGGCGATAACCATCCGGACGCCGTTTCTTTTCCATATCTGTTCCAGCTTCCGATAAAGGCGGAAGCCCAGATTCGTCCGCTGGAAAGCCTCGTCGACGCCTATCCAGCTCAGGTATCCATATTTCTTCCAGGCGGTGCCTTCCTTCTCGATGGTGGTACCTATGGCGAAGCCGACGATTTTCCCACCCGGATCGGTCTCAGCGACCAGGCAATAGTCAGGGTCGGAGGTGAAATAATCGGTTACCTCAAACTGGTCCCAGGTGCGGTAGAGTATGGGAAATTCCTCGCTGGTGAAAAGCTGCTCACCAAGATGATAAACAGCACTGATATCGTCTATCTCCATCTGGCGGATGTTCTTTTTGAGTCTCTTTCTAGGTCTCTCCGATGGCATTTATACCTCCGATGGGGAAGATATTTATCGCTGGCAGACTGGTTCTCTATTATAGGGCAGGGGCGGGGTTTAGTCCATCAACGAAAATAAAAGATTGAAAACCAAAAGCCAAAGATACGAGTCACACCGGATTTATTCTGCCGCAGTGGGGGCATTTGACCTCGGCCAGTTTGAAGCTGGGAGGCAGCCGCAATCTGGTACCGCAGACGCAGTTTATAATATTGTACTTCTGGGCATTCCACAGTGCATTAGTAGTTTCTCTCGCCCGCTGGATGTGGTTCAGGTCATCCGGTATGGCTGATCGCATCGGGACAATGCCGGCGGAAGACATGGCAGTGGTGGGGATTATACCCTTATCGATACCGCGGACTTGCCGATAAGCCTGGTCGTAATCGGCGAAGGAGGCATGTGACATGGCGCGCAATATGCGGATGCGCTCGGATACGGGTGGGTGGGTGCTGGTAATGTCGCTGGCGGGAAGGCCCTTGCGGCGAAAGGGATTAACTATATAGATAGTCACAGTGGCGGTATTGGCAGCCAGGACCTGGTCTGTGGAGCTGGCAATTTTTTCCAGCGCTGTGGCCAGACCTTCCGGATATCTGGTATACAGAGCTGATGAGGCATCAGCCAGATATTCTCTTCTCCTCGACGTAGCATAATAAATCAAGTGAGCTGATATCAATACAAATATTAAAAATACGCTTACATAAATAGCGATGGCATCTTTAAAATAATCATTAACCCCCAATGCCGCGAAGAACAAGAAAATAGTGCCCACGGCAGCATAAACTGCCATAAATTTCCAGTTCTCTTTTTGCGGCGCAAGATCTTCTGTGGTTATACGTCCTCCACCTACGGCACATACTATGACGCTGATAGTATTAAGAAGCATTATGCAAAAAGACATGAGCATTACATCACGGTTCACGATGTGAGCTATTTCATGTCCGATTACTCCCTGGAGCTCGTCCCGGTTGAGTTTAGTCAGCAGGCCAGAGGTGACGATGGCGGCAGCTTTGTCCCGATGGCAGCCAACGGCAAATGCATTCATTGCCGGGTCATCGATAATATATAGAGATGGCATTGTTTCCAGACCGGAGGCGATTTTCAATTCCTCGACTATGTTGTAAAGACGGCGATGGTCTAAGGAGTTTATTTTTCTAGCTCCCGCCAGTGCAAGCAGCACGTTGTCTCCCCTGAAGTAGGCGAATAAACTTGCCGTGACCCAGATTATCGAGGCAAGCACGACGCCCACTACGCCGCTTTCGAACGTGTCAAAATGGAACATGCCACCAAGTGGTACAGTAATAGCTAAAAGGAGCAGAAGCAGCAATACTCCCATACCGAGGAGGAGCATTATTGTCCTGGTCTGGTTGTATCTGATCTGTTCCCACATATTACACCGGGTTTATTCTGCCGCAGTGGGGGCACTTGACCTCGGTTAGTTTGAAGCCGGGCGGCAGGCGCATTTTGATGCCGCAAGCGCAGTTTATAATACCGTATTTTTGGGCATTCCATAGCGCATTGGTGGTCTCTCGAATTCGCTGGACCTCGTCAAGTTTTTCGGCCGTCTCAGGTTGGGCATGTCGCAGGGCTACGCTTCCGGCGGCAGCCGCGGCACCGGCAGGTATAAATACCTTGTCGATATGGAGGACCTGCTGATAAGCTTTGGAATACTCTTCATAGGAGACTCCAGCCATGGCGCGGAGGACGGCTATACGCTTGGAAATGGGCGGGTGGGTACTGGTCAGGTCTTGGGCGGACATGCCCTGCTTACGGAAAGGATTTATGATATACATCGGCGCTGTGGCCTGATTCACTGATTTCAGCTGCTCGGTGGAACCGGCTATTTTTTCCAATGCCGAGGCCAATCCCTCGGGATATCTGGTATATAGAGCTGAGGAGGCATCTGCCAGATATTCTCTTCTCCGTGACAGTGCAAAGTAGATCAGTTGAGCGAAAATAGGCGCCAGTATCATCAAAACGATGGCAACTATAGCTATTATAGCCTCGCCGCCGCTACCTCCTGAAGATGAGCTTCTTCTAGTCCTGCCCATGCCGCCGAAGATAAAGAATCGCGAGCCGTACCAGGCTATAACAACAATAGTGCCGAGCAGAACGGCGCACAGAGCCATCAACAGCACATCACGGTTCCTGACATGTGCCATTTCATGGCCGATGACTCCCTGCAGCTCATCCCTATTAAGTTTCTGAAGCAGGCCTGAGGTGACAGCTACGGATGCTTTTTTAGGGTCACGTCCGGTGGCGAAGGCGTTCATGGCCGGGTCGTCGACAATATATATATCGGGCATTTTTTCCAGACCTGAGGCGATTTTCATCTCTTCCACGACATTATATAGGCGCGGAAGGTCGTCCGGATTTATTTTTCTGGCTCGCGACGTGGCCAGCAGAATGCTGTCGCCCTGGAAATAACCGATGAGGCTCATGATGGCCCATATCATCAGGGCGATGAACAGGCCACCAAAGCCGCTGCCGGTGAAGTAAAGTCCTAGGAAATACCCGAGCAGGGCCAGCACTACGCCCATGATGATGACCAGGAAGACGGATCTTATTCGGTTAGACCGTATCTGTTGCCACATAAAGATAAATACAAAATCCCAAATAGCAAATCCCGGACTACATTGTTCAGGGCCTGATTTCGGGGATTTCCTTAAATGACTAAGTTAAGCTGACCTTCGGTACTTCTTTTTCTTCAGGTACGGTGACCTCGAAGAACTCGCCCGGCTTGAATCCAGCCATGCCGGCTACAACGTTCGAGGGGAACATCTGCGTCTGGTTGTTATACTGCATGACCGCATCGTTATAGAACTGTCGGGAGAAGCTTATTTTGTTCTCGGTCGAAGCCAACTCCTCCTGAAGAGACAAAAAGTTCTGGCTGGCCTTGAGGTCGGGATACCTTTCTGCCACTGCCAGCAGGCGGTTCAAAGCCGAGCTCAGCTCGCCCTCGACCTTACCGCGCTCAGCCGGGCCGGCAGATGTTGCCTGTTGAGCCAGGGTGCGGGCCTTAGTTATGGCTTCCAGTGTTTCCCGCTCGTATTTCATATAGCCTTTGACCATCTCAATCAGATTTGGTATCAGGTCGTGTCGCCGTTTCAGCTGGACGTCTATCTGCGCCCAGGCATTCTTCACCTGGTTGCGCAGCCTGACCAGGCCATTGTAGATGGCGACGAAGGCGATAAGAAGAATGACTACGATGCCGATGATTACCCAGATTAGTATCGTCATAAATACCTCCTTAATCTTTGTTCGGTTTTATCTCAGGCACTGACTTCAAATACCTCGCCCAAGAAATTTATTACGTGGTCATGAGGTTTCTTGACCTTTGGTTTTTTCTTGGCCAGCTCTTTTACCAACTGAGCCACCTCGCCGCCGTTGAACCACAGGCCATCTTTCCGCGGGCAAACATCTATTAATATTTTTGAATGCTCGCCTAAAGTCGTTTTCTTCATCTTCCGCCGGCAGATAGGACATCTTATCTTCTTTTCCTGTGTGCTGGCTTCTGTAGAAGCTGCGATGCGGCTTATCAGTAAATCGGGAGAGTCCAGCTCTATGGACTTAAGAAAAAGTTCGAGTTCGTCTGAGTCGAACCAGACTCCGTGGCAGTTAAGGCAATAGTCGAGCTCGATGTGGCTATACTCAACTACTATCATGTCCTTTTTACAGGCGGGACAAATCATATTACTTACTCCTTAACCGACGGGTAATATGCTTTATTGGCTGGCAATAGTGTAGATTGCTTGTTGAGTTGTGTCAAGATGGCATGAGATGAGAACGTAGCCATAGTGTAGCCGGGTATGCTATATTTGTTTTAATCGGAGGGTGATATGTCACAAGGATATGAAGTAAACGATCTGGCTAAAGAAGATTCCTGGAGAATGTTCCGGATAATCGGGGAGCTGGTGGAAGGATTCGATGAACTAGCAGGCGTAGAACCGGCCATAACTATATACGGCTCAGCGCGGTCAAAAGCTGATGATAAGCTTTATACTCAGACAGAAGAAATAGCCCGGCGGCTTGGAGAGCTGGGCTTTAACATCATAACCGGCGGTGGGCCCGGTGTCATGGAAGCAGGAAATAAAGGTGCACTCGAGGCCGGCGTTGCTTCCATAGGGCTAAACATAGAGCTGCCGGAGGAGCAGGCACTCAATCCTTATACCACCCGCTCGATAGTATTTCACCATTTTTTCGTGCGCAAGGTCATGCTGGTCAAGTATGCTACTGCCTTTGTCATGATGCCCGGCGGTCTGGGAACACTCGATGAACTATCCGAAATATTGACGTTGATGCAGACACACAAAATAAAGCCCTTCCCGGTGGTCCTGTTCGATAGTAAATACTGGAAGGGATTTCTGGACTGGCTGCACAGCCAGACGTTGGCCAAAGGCTTTGTCTCTGAACAAGACTTCGACCTGCTCAGGGTTTGCGATACGCCCGATGAGGTTATTCAAACGGTACAACAATGGTATATAAAGAGGGAGATCGTCGGCAGAAGGGCTGTGGCCAGACCCTCTTAGACTTGGTGCCTAGTCCAGTATAGACTGACTTTGATACTCAGGAACGCTGATGTTCCAGCCCGTCCTATCCTTAATCAGACCGGCGAAATGCTGTGTCACGATTGATTCTCCATGAGTCACGAACAAATGCCTGGGCGGCTGGCGCAGGCTTGATAACCATTTGATAAGCTCGTCCCTGTCGGCGTGCGCTGAGAAGCCGTCTATCTGTACTATTCTAGCTTTGACCGGATATTCTTGCCCAAATATTCTGACCTCTTTAGCGCCATCGACTATTTCTCTGCCTAAGGTCCCTTCTGCCTGATAGCCGACGAAAAGGATGGTGCTCTCCGGCCTTGAGATGTTGGTTACCAGGTGGTGTTTTATCCTGCCGCCGGTGCACATACCCGAGCCGGCGATGATAATAGCAGTCCCTTTTATCTGGTTTATCGCCTTCGACTCGCTTGAGGTCCTGCTCAGGTTCAGGCCGTGAAAGCCGAAGGGTGAGCCTCGCTGCATAAATTTAGTCATTTCCTCATCGAACAGGTCGGGATGGTGTTCAAAAACCTGGTTAATGCTCAATGCCATGGGGCTGTCGACGAAAACGATAAGGTGCGGGATGCGGCCCTCCATGAGGAATTTGTTGAGAAAGTACAATATTTCCTGTGACCTTTCCAGGGCGAAGCTGGGTATGACTATGTTTCCGCCGGATTTGACGGTGGCGTTTATGGTGTCAGCCAGCCTGTTGGCTGACTCGTCCAACGGCTCGCTTAACCTGTCGCCGTACGTCGACTCCACCAGGACATAATCCGCCGCCTCGAACAGGGTCGGATCTTGCAGTATTGGTTTGCCCCAGCGGCCGACGTCTCCGGAGAAGAGAATCGTCCGCTCCTCTCCGTTTTG
>Ga0153916_10001023_pt1 | contig 19597 bp, 20 predicted proteins | sample Opewatmetagenome_FD_109642 | JGI IMG/M metagenome (GOLD analysis project Ga0153916, IMG submission 109642) | Freshwater wetland microbial communities from Ohio, USA - Open water 3 Core 3 Depth 4 metaG | ecosystem: Environmental > Aquatic > Freshwater > Wetlands | place: USA: Ohio, Lake Erie... | reverse complement strand
TGGCCCCGCGCCTGGTCCCCCACTTGCGACTCAGGCTGGCCGAGCGGCCGACAGACGGTCGCCATGGACGGCCCGAGCGAAGCGAACTCAACTGGAGGGTACGATGCGCAATCGAGTCCTGACGGCATTGGGTGTGGCGGCGGTTGCCGCCGCCTGCAGTACGGGTACCGGCCCGGGTGGGCCCACGGCGTCGCTGTCGTTCACGACAAAGCCGGCGGGCACACCCGCCTTCAGCAGCGTGGGCACGCTCGACCAGATCATCACCTCGGGCAGCGACGTGCTGATCATCACCAAGGCGCAGATCGTGCTCAAGCAGGTCGAGCTCAAGGGCGAGAACGTCACGGCGTGCGACCCGGCCGGCACCACAGGCGATGATGACGGCTGCGAGGAGTTCGAGACCGGCCCGATGGTGGTGAACCTGCCGCTCGACGGCCAGATCTCGACCGAGGTCAGCATCACGATTCCGCCCGGCACGTACGATGAGCTCGATTTCGAGGTGCACAAGCTCGAAGGCGCCGCGGATCAGGCCCTGATCACGCAGTACCCCGACCTCGCCGGGCTCAGCATCCGGCTCGAGGGCACGTTCAACGGGACCGCGTTCGTGTACACGTCGGACCTCGACGTCGAGCAGGAGAACCAGCTCACGACGCCGATCGTGGTGACCGACGGGACGACCGCGGTGAACGTCACAATGGCCATCGACCTCTCCACCTGGTTCATGAACGGCCAGGCGCTGGTGGACCCGGCTTCGGCCAACCTGGGCGGCGCGAACGAGAGCCTCGTGAAGGAGAACATCAAGCGGTCGTTCCACTCGTTCGAGGACGACGATCGCAACGGCAGCGACGACTAGGCTTGACGCGAGCCGTGTGGTGGAGGATTAGCTTGAAGAGCCGGGCGGCGCTCCCGCGTCGCCCGGCCGCACCGCATCCGGAGGCATGACCGTGAAGCGCATACCGATAGTCCTGGTGCTGCTCGGCGCCGCAGCCTGCTTCTTGACGAGCGACCCCGGCCACAACGCCAGCGTGCAGGTGTCGTTCGCGACGCAGGCGCAGACCGCCGCGAGCCTGTCGCGCCAGCCCAGCTTCGGCGTCGCCCAGGTGAACGATACGATCATCGGCACCGATACCCTGGTCTACACGAGCGTGGAGATCGTGCTGCGGGAGATCGAGCTCAAGCGCGTGGAGACGGTGGCGTGCGACCCCGCCGCGGGCGAGGACGACCCGTGCGAGCGGTTCGAGGCCGGGCCGGTGCTCGTGAGCCTGCCGCTCACGCCCGGCGCGCAACAGACGTTCGGGCTCGATACCGTGCCGGCCGCCACGTACAGCGAAATCAAGTTCGAGGTCCACAAGGCCGAGGGCACCGACACCACGGACCAGGCGTTTCTCGCGGCGCACCCCGACTTCGCGGGCATCAGCATCCGCGTGCGCGGCACGTTCAACAGCCAGGCGTTCGAGTACACCACCACGCTCGACGTCGAGCAGACGCTCACGCTCGTGCCGCAGCTCGTGGTGGCCGACGGCGTGAGTACGAACATCACGATCTTCGTGGACGTGAGTCGCTGGTTCGTGAAGGAGGGGGTGCTGATGGACCCGGCGAATCCCGACCGCAGCGTGGTGGACGAGAACATCAAGCAGTCGTTCGGGGCGTTCGAGGACCGTGACCACAGCGGCTCGCACGACTGACGCGCGGCGGATGACCGCGACACCCGCGCTTGCCGTGATCATGCTGTCCGACTCGTTCTCGTCGGTGTGGGGCGACCTCGCGGGGGAGCTGGGCGTCCACCTCGCCACGCTCGCCCCGGACGACGAGCCGCCGCCGCACGCGGTGGCCACCGTGCTCGCCGCGGGCGGGGAGGAGGAGCGGGCGCTCGACGTGCTGCCCGCGCTCGCCGCTCGCGCCCGGGGGCCGCTGTTCCTCGTCGGCGCCCGAACGTCGCACCGTTTCGCCGTCGAGGCGCTGCGGCGCGGCGCCACCGACTACTTCGCGCTCCCCGGCGACCTCGACCTGATGCGGCGCACGCTCACCGCCCGGCTCGAGGCCGGGAGCGAGCGGGCCCGGCGCTCGGGAGAGCGGGTCGTCGACCCGTTCCGCGAGCTGGTGGGCGAGAGCCCGGCGCTGCGCGCCACGATCGACAAGGCCGCCCGCGTGCTGGCGCATCGCGACGTGACGGTGCTACTCGGCGGCGAGACCGGCACCGGCAAGGAGCTGCTGGCGCGCGCGCTGCACGACGGGGGCCCGCGGGCCGGCGGGCCGTTCGTGCCGGTCAATTGTGCCGCGATCCCCGCCCAGCTGCTCGAGAGCGAGCTGTTCGGCCACGAGAAGGGAGCGTTCACCGACGCGCACCGCGCCAAGCCGGGCCTGTTCGAGGAGGCCGACGGCGGCACGCTGTTCCTCGACGAGATCGGCCATCTCCCGCTGGCGCTCCAGGGCAAGCTGCTCCGGGTGCTCGACGAGCGGAGCGTGCGGCGCGTGGGCGGCACCCAGGTCCGCGAGGTGGACGTGCGGATCATCGCGGCCAGCCACGTCGAGCTCGCCGCGGCGGTGCGGCGCGGCGAATTCCGCGAAGACCTGTTCTATCGGCTGAACGTGGTGCAGCTGGTGCTGCCGCCGCTGCGCGAGCGCGGCGACGACATCGTGCTGCTGGCCGAGACGTTCGCCGAGCAGCTCGCCCGGCGCTACGGCATGGCCGTGCCGCGCCTCAGCCGCGAGGCGAAGGCGGCGCTCGAGCGGCACCGCTGGCCGGGGAACGTGCGCGAGCTGCGGCACGCGGTCGAGCGGGCGCTGCTGCTCTCGCCGACCGGCAGCCTCGACCCCGCCGAGCTCGCTCCCGCCGGCGACATTCCGCAGGCGACCCCGCAGGAGGCCGGCCGGATCCCGTTCCCGGCGTCGCTGACCGCCGTGCTCCACGCCGCCGCGCGCGCGGCGCTCGACCTCCACGCCGGCAACAAAAGCGCGGCCGCCCGCCAACTCGGGATTTCCCGCTCCCGCCTCCAGCGCCTGCTGGATCGCGAGGACATCAACGATGCAGACCTTGAGTGATCCCCTGCGCGCCGCGCGCGTGGCCGTCCGGTCCGGCCGGTTCCGCGACGCCGCCGTCGCGCTGGCGGAGCTGCCGCCCGAAGCGCGCGAGGCGCCCGAGTGGTACCTCCTGTCCGCGATGGCCGCCTGGCGGCTCGGCGACTTCGAGTTCAGCCGCAAGCTCGCGCTGGAGGCGCGCGCCCGGTTCCGCACGGTCGGCGATGCCGATGGCGAGATGCGGGGCGAGAACGTCGCCGCGGCGGGCGCGTTCGGGCTGGGCGACCTCGCCGCCGCCGAGCAGGGCTTCGCCCGGGCCACAGAGCTGGCCCGCGAGATCGGCGACGACCTGATGGTGGCACGCTGCTCCAACAACCTCGGCAACATCTCGCTCTACCTCGCGCGCCACGACGCGGCGCTCGGGTTCTACCGCGCCGCGCGTGCCGGGTTCGAGCGGCTCGCGTTCGACCACGGCATCGCCGAGACGTGGATCAATACCGCCATCACCGCGCGGGATCTCGGCCGCTACGCCGACGCCGCGGCGGCCTCCGACCGGGCGCTCGAGGCCGCCGACCGGGCGGGCTCGAACCGGCTGCTGGGGGAGGCCCTCTCGAGCCGCGGCGAGGCCATGGCCGCGCTCGGCGAAGCGGCGGTGGGTCGCGCCCAGGTCGAGCGCGGGCTCGCCCTGGCGCAGGCCGAGGGCGACAAGCTGGCGGAGGCGGACGCGCTCCGCATCCTCGGGAACATCGCGCGGGGCGAGGGCCGCCCCGCGGAGGCCGAGCGCCTCGCGCGCCAGGGGCTCGACGTCGCCACCCTGCTGCGGCATCCGTGGACCGTGGCCGAGATCCGGCGGGATCTCGGCGAGCTCTACGTCGCGCTGCGCCGGCCGGCCGACGCCGCCGCCTGCTTCCGCGCGGCCGAGGCGGCGTTCCGCCAGCTCGGCTCCACCCCGCGGGCCGATGCGATGCGCGCACGCGCCGACGAGGCGGAAGCGACGCCTTGACGTAGCGGACCCCCGGCCCCATTTACTACGCCGCGCACCGGCCTGCGGAGCCGAGCAAAGGCCGACAACCTCTTCCACACAAAACGAGGCCCGGCGTGAACTCTGAACAGCCCAAGTCACCAGTCCAGCTCGTCCTCCGCGTGCTCGACGAACCGGGCGCCGTCTTCACCGAGCTGGCCGCGCGCCCCAGGGCGTTGCTTCCCGTGATCCTGTTCCTGGCCGTGACGTTGGTCTCGATGTTCGGCATGCCCGCCAAGATCATGCGGAGCGAGACCGAACACCGGTTCGAGACGATCGAGCAGCGCCGCCCGGGCAAGATGCCGCCGGAGGCGCGCCAGCGTGCCGTGGAACGGGCGGCCAGCCCGGTGAGCCGGTTGACGGCCTTCGCGGCGGTGGCTGTCATCGGCCTGCTCGCCATCGTCATCGTGGCAGCGGTGCTGCGCGTCGTGTTCGGCGGGTTGAGCCCGGAGCCGATCACCTTCCGGCAGGAATTCGCCATCGCGGCTCACGCCTACGTGCCGCAGATTCTGGGAGCGATCGCCACCCTGATCGCGATCGTCGTCAGCAGCGACGCGCAGTTCCGGTTCAGCCTTGGTCTCTTGTTCGACCCGGACTCGGGCGGCTTCGTCTACAAGCTGGCCAACCAGTTCACGCTGTTCGGGGCGTGGAACGTCTACCTGCTGGCGCTTGGCAATCAGATCAAGACCAGGACGAAGAGCGTCGCCACCCCGTTGACGATCGTCGGAGGGCTCTGGGCGGCGGTCAATCTCCTGTTGGCTGGCTTGCAGAGCGTGATGGGTGGACTGATAGGCTGAGAGTCGCGCCGGCCGGCCGAAAGCACCCTGACGCCATCGCCTTTCCGGCGCTCTGCCGGCGCGCCATGTTTCGCCGCATCATGCCTTCCGGAGCCCCACCCATGCAGGACCGCCGTGACTTCCTCAAGTCGGCCGCCGCCGGCACCCTCGGCCTCGGCCTCACCACCCGCGCCCTCCGTGCGCTCGACGCCGAGCCCACGCAATCAGCCGCCCCATTCGCCGCTCCGCCGCTCGAGGCGGTCCGTATCGGGTTCGTCGGCGTGGGCCACCAGGGCTCATCCCACGTCGAGAACTTCCTCAAGATCGACGGCGTCGAAATCACGGCGATCTGCGACCTGCTGCCCGAGCACGTGGCCGCGATGCAGAAGCTCGTGACCGACGCCGGCCATCCCGAGCCAGTAGGATATGCGCGCGGCCCAGAGGACTTCCGCCGCATGTGCGAGACCGAGGAGCTCGATCTCGTGTTCACGGCCACTCCGTGGGAATGGCACGCGCCGGTCTGCCTCGCCGCCATGCGGAACGGCAAGCACGCCGCCACCGAGGTGCCGATGTGCCCCACGCTGGACGAGTGCTGGGCGCTGGTCGAGACGGCCGAGCAGACGAAGCGGCACTGCGTGATGATGGAGAACTGCTGCTACGACCGGACCGAGATGATGATCCTCAACATGGTCCGGCAGGGGCTGTTCGGCGAGCTGCTGCACGCCGAGTGCGGCTACCTCCACGACCTGCGCGAGCTCAAGCTCACCGACTTCTACGTGGGGCGCTGGCGCATCGCGCACTCGATCCGGCGCAACGCCGATCTCTATCCCACCCACGGGCTCGGCCCGGTCGCCCAGTGGATGGACGTGAACCGCGGCAACCGGTTCGCCTACCTCGTCTCGATGGCGTCACCCGGGCGCGGGCTCAACCTCTGGGCCGCCGAGCATGACGGCCCCGACAGCCCGGCCGCGCGGCAGCGCTACGCCCTGGGGGACGTCGTCACCACGCTGATCCGGACCGAGCGCGGCCAGACCATCAGCCTCACGCACGACACCAACTCGCCGCGCCCCTACAGCCGCAACATCGTGCTCCAGGGCACCAGGGGACTCGCCCGCAAGTACCCCGAGGAGAAGATCCACATCGAGGGCCGCAGCCCGGCGCACCAGTGGGAGGACCTGCGCGGCTACCGGGAGGAATTCGAGCACCCCGTCTGGCGGGAGCTCGAGGAGCGCTCGCGCGGCGCGGGCCACGGGGGCATGGACTACATCGAGGATTACCGGCTGATCGCGTGCCTGCGCGCCGGCACCCCCACCGACCAGGACGTCTACGACGGGGCCGCGCTGAGCGCGGTGATCGGGTTGACCGAGCAGTCCATCAAGGGAGGCAGCAAGCCGGTCGAGTTCCCGGACTTCACGCGGGGAGCGTGGAAGGACCGGCGACCGGTATGAGCGCGGTGGTGCTCGAGTACGGGAAAGGGGAAACGGGAAGCGGGGAACGTCGCGGGTCGTTTCCCGTTTCCCTTTTCCCGTTTCACCTAGCCGGCACGAACAGCGATCTCCCGAACTGATTCCGTCCGAATTCCCCGATCGCCCGCATCGTCTCCGGCGACAGGAGATAGTCCTCCAGCGCCTGCGCGCCCACCGCATTGACGCGTGGAAACCGCTCCGGGTTGGCGCGCACCACATGGTAGAAGTTGCGCAGCAGCGTATCGCCCTCGACGAGGATCGCCAGGTCGTGGATGCCTTTGTGGGAGAGATAGGTCGCCACGTCCGTCAGCGTGTAGCCCCGGAGCTGATCCGCGATCACCAGGGTGGCGCCCATGCCCTGCCCCGTCTCGCGGTACCACAGCCGCTGCGGCGTGACGCCCGCCGCCCGCCACAGCGCCAGCTCCTTGACGTTCGTCCCGGAGCGGTCGCCGCGTGAGATGAACGTCGCGCCGGCCGCGGCGACGGCCCGCAGCGCGCGCACCGCGTCGCTCCCCCGCGCTCCGGCCGGATCGCCGGGCGGCCCCACCAGCACGAATTCGTTGCGCGCCAGCGGCTCCCGCCCCACCCCGTAGCCCTCGGCCATGAACCGCTCCTCGCCGGCCGGATCGTGCAGGATCAGGATGTCGGCCTCGCCGCGCCGGCCCAGCTCCATCGCCTGACCGCTGCCCACGGCGATCACCTTCACCTGGTACCCCGACGTCCGCTCGAACGCCGGGAGAATCACGTCCAGCAGTCCGGCGTCGCGCACCGACGTCGTGGTAGCGAGCAGGATGTCCTTGCTCTGCGCCGCGAGCGGTCCCGCGGCCGCGGCAAGCAGCAGCAGCGCCCGCAGCGCACCGCTCCGCCGTCCCCCCGTCCCGGCGGCTCGCCGCATCAGAACAGCTCTCCCTGGCGCCGCAGCCCCGCGGGATCCACCGGCGTCTCACCGAGCAGTACCTGCATCGCGCGCGCGCTCGCCGGCGCGTGCCCCTCGAAGTGGTTGTTGAAGTAGGCGTACACAGTGGGCACGCGTCGGCGCAGCGCGACCAGTGCCTCCGCCCACAGGGCGAGCTCGAGGTCGCGGTTCACCTGAATGCGGGAGTAATCGGTCAGCCGGCGATCCGGTCCCAGCCATCGCACGTACGCGAAATCGGCCGTGGGCTCTGCCGCCAGCGCGAGCACGCGCTCGCGCCTGAGCCAGGGTCCGTCGGTCAGGGCCAGCGCCACGCCGCGCTCGGCGAGCAGCGCCACGGTCGGCCCGTCCAGCCAGCCGGGATCGCGGAACTCGATCGCCCACTTGAGATCCTGCGGCAGGATCGGGAGGAACGCCGCCAGCGCTGCGCGCGCCGCGGCGCTCGGCGTCCAGTCGGGCGGCATCTGGAGCAGGAGCGGCCCGAGCGCCGCGCCGAGCAGCCGCGCGCGCTCCACGAACTGCTCGAGCGGCACCGCCGCGTCCACGAGCCGCCGCTCGTGGGTCACCTCCTGCGGGACCTTGAGGGAAAGGCGGAACCCGCGCGGCACCCGGTTCGCCCAGCCGCGCACCACCGGCTCCGCCGGCTTGGCGTAGAACGTGGCGTCCACTTCGACGGTGCGGAATCCCCGGGCGTAGACGCCCAGCATGTCGGCGGTGCGGGTGCCGGGAGGATAGAACGGACCGACCCAAGCCGGATAGCTCCAGCCCTGGGTGCCGACCAGGACCGTGCCGGCCATCAGGCGCGCTGAACCAGACGCTCCCAGTACATCCGCATCTCGCTGACCTTTTCGTCCGCGGTCTCGCAGAACAGCGCCCCCTTGATGATCACAGGCTCCCCTGTGCGCCGCCGCCGGAACCGGCACTTGAACTCGGTGGCGAACCACGGACCGGCAACGAAGACCTCGCCAAACCGGAACGACACCTCCGCCTGCTCGTGCGGCACGTCGCGCCAGTAGGCGCGAATCCCGTCCAGCCCGCGGATCGGCGGATCGAACGGTCCCGGCACGAACACGGCGGTCGGCGTGAACACCTCCGACATGATATCGGGGGACCCCTGTTCCCACCCTTCGCCAAACCGCGTGATGAGGGCGCCGTACGCGGCGGACGGATTCGAAGTCTGCGAGGCGGAGATCATGGCTCAACGTTACGGAGACGAGAGATACCCCGCCAGATGACCCCTGATCCGCCGTTCGCACCCCTGTCGTGAGGCCGCTCACGGATGCCCGGCCCGGTTCGGGGCACCTTCGCCGCAGGGCGGGTTGGCCGTCGGGCAGCGGCTGAGTCCCCGGAACGCCATTGACGTGCTGGATTTCGCAGTGCCGGCGGTCGAGATTCAGTCGGGCCGCGGCGAGCGCCGGGGCCGTGAGGGTGCGGGCCCGCGGGAGGTGCGTGATGTCCGGAGGTCAGGTCAATGTGGCGGTGGTCGGCGCCGGCGATCTCGGCTGCGGCTGGGCGGCGCTCTGCGCGGCACAGGGCTGGCCGGTCGCGCTCTACGATCAGGACCCCGACGCCGCCGAGCGCGCCCGCATCGCGGTCGCGCGCCGGGCGCAGGCCCTGCTTGCGCTCGTGGGAGCGGACGCCGCGCTGGTCGATCGCGGGGTCGCGCAGATCCGGATCGGCCGGAGCCTGCTACAGGCGTGCGGCGACGCCGAGTGGGTGATCGAAGCCATCCCCGACGACCTGATCGCCAAGCAGCGGCTGTTCGAGGGACTCGAAGCGGCTGCGCCACGGGTCCGGGTCGTCACCAGCTCGTCGAGCTCGCTCCATCCGGACGACCTCGCCGCCCGCTGCCGACGGCCCGACCGCCTGCTGGTCGCCCATCCGATGAACCCGCCCGAGCTGATCCCACTGGTGGAGCTGCTGCCCGGTCCCCACACCGACCGCGTGCTCGTCGAGCTGGTGAAGGGCTGGCTGCGGGCGATGGGGCGGATCCCCGTAACCCTCAGGAAGCCGGTGCGCGGCAACGTGGCCGGCCGGATCGCCGCGGCCGTCTGGCGGGAGGCCATTCACCTCGTGCTCGAAGGCGCGATCGACGTCGACGAGCTCGATCGCGCGGTCTCGGTGGGGCCGGCGCTCGCATGGGCGGCCGCGGGCCCGCATCTCACCCACCACCTGGCGGCCGGCAGCCGCGGGGTCGCCCGCCATCTCGAGCTCGTGCTGCGCAACTTCGAGGATATCTGGGGAGACCTCGCGCGGTGGGACCGGCTCGAGCCGGAGGCCCAGCACCGCCTCATCAGCTCGATCGAGCGCGCCTACCAGGGCCAGGCCGACCAGATCCGCGTCTCCCGCGATCGGCGGCTCGCCGCGATCCTCCAGGCGCTGGAGATGTCGAAGCAGGCCTGATCGGGCCTACAGCCGGCCGCGCCGCTTGAGCTGGATGTAGCGCTCCACGACGGCACCGCTCGCGCGCCCGGGCTCCACGTCCAGCACCACCGCTCCCGCCTGCCGCATCCGCGCGAGCGCCTCGCCGCGCGCGCCGAGCAACGCCTCCGCCGCGGCTTTCCGGTAGGCGTCCGCCGCGTCGGCCGGCCGCATCACCGCCACCGCGTCCAGCGCCGGGTTCCTCAGGGTCACGACCAGCGGCAGGTGCCGCCGCCGCAATGCCCCCACGTTGGTCACCAGCGCTTCGGAGGCGAGCGGATCGATCGCGTCGGTGAACACGACCGTGAGCGCGCGCTTCCGGTTGTACACCGCGAGGTGGCGGAACGCGGCCGGATAGTCGGGCTCGACCAGCCTCGGCTCGGCGGCCGCCAGCACGTCGAGCACCTGACGCAGCCCCCGCCGGCCGCGCTGCGGCGCCACGTAGTGGCTCACCCGGTCGGCGAACACCATGATGCCCACGTTGTCGTCGTGGTAGACGGCCGCCAGCGCCAGCAGCACCGCGGCCCGCACCGCGTGCTCGAACCGCGCCTCGCCGTCGATCTCCTCGGCGAGCAGGCGTCCGGCGTCGAGCACCAGCAGCACCTGCTGCCGGCGCTCCTCCTCGTACTGCCGCGCGATCAGCTTGCGGCGGCGCGCCGTCGCCTTCCAGTCGATCCGCCGCGGATCGTCGCCCGGAACCCACTCACGCAGACTCTCGAACATCCGGCCTTCGCCCGGGTGCCGCAGCGGCCGGAGCCCGGCTTCCCGGCGCTGCACGGCCTCCACGATCGATGCCTTGAGCCGCGTCGCCGGCAGATTGGGATAGACCCGCACATCCCACGGCGCCGCGAGCCGGCCCTGCCGGAGCCCGAGCCCCAGCGGACCCACGCTGCGCACGACCAGCGCGCCCCCGACCTCGCGCCCCCGGCGCGTTGGCTCCACTCTGACCCGTTCCGCGGTCGCCTTTCCCGCCGGTAGCGTGAGCCGCCGCGGCGGCACCGCGCCGCCGAGAATCGCCGGGCGCACCTCCCGCACCATGAGGCGCGCCGGCCGGGCAGCCGGATTGCGCCACACGTAGCGCGCCTCGGTCGGGCGCGACACCGTGAACGTCCCGGGCGCCTCGCGCGCCACGGTCAGCCGCCCGGGCGCCACCGCCCAGAAGCCGTCGGCCACGACGAGCACGACGAGCAGCGCATCCGCCACGACCACCAGATCCGCGGCGTAGGGCATGACGTACCCGAGCAGGCCGAGCAGCGCCACCCCCGTGAGGACCACGAGCGCCCGCCGGGTCGGCAGAATCACGTGGTGGGCACCTCGGTCTGGTCGAGGATGCCCTTGAGCGCGGCGTCCGCCGTGACACCCTCCAGCTCGAGCTCCGGAGTGACCGTCACGCGGTGTCGCAGCGCCGGCGCCGCGAGGCGTTTGACGTCGTCGGGAGTCACGTAGTCGCGTCCCTCGAGCAGCGCCGTGGCCCGCGCCGCCTTGAGCAGCGCGATGCCGGCCCGCGGGCTCGCCCCCAGCGCGAGCGAGGCCACGTCGCGCGTGCCGCGCACGATCGCGGTGATGTACGCCACCACCTTGGGCTCCACGTGCACGCGCCGCGCGGCGGCCACCAGCTCGGCGAGTCCCGCGGCATCGGTCACCTGGCTCACGCCGTACGTCGCCGGGTCGTCCGCCTCGAACCCCTCGAGGTAGCGGCCCAGAATGCCGCGCTCGACGTCGCCCGCGGGATAGGCGATCACCACCTTGAGCATGAACCGGTCGAGCTCCGCCTCGGGCAGGGGATAGGTCCCCTCGAATTCGATCGGGTTCTGGGTGGCGAACACGGTGAACGCCGGCGGCAGCGCGTGCGTGACGCCGTCCACCGACACCGTGCGCTCCTGCATCGCTTCGAGCAGCGCCGCCTGCGTTTTCGCGGGCGCGCGATTCACTTCGTCCGCCAGCACGAGATCGTGGAAGATCGGGCCCGGCCGGAAGCGGAACTCGTTGGTGCCCGTCAGCACCGAGATCCCCGTGACGTCGCTCGGCATCAGATCCGGCGTGAACTGGATGCGCACGCTCCGCACGCCGAGCACCTGGGCCAGCGTGCGCACGATGAGCGTCTTCGCGGTGCCCGGCACGCCTTCCAGCAGCACGTGTCCGCGCGCCAGCAGCGCGACCACGCAATCCCGGGTGGCGTCGTCCTGGCCCAGCACGACGCGCCGCAGCGCCGTCAGGACGGCGCGCGCCTTCTCGGTCGCTTCAGAGCTTCCCACACATCCTCCACGGCCTGGGCGGTCTGCAGCACGTGCTCGTCCCCCCCGCCCGGCTCTCGCATGAGTGAGCGGAGCCGTTTCACGGCCCGCTGCGTTTCCGGCCGATCGGCCGCGCGTGCCACGGCCGCCAGCCACTCGGCCCGGCGCGCCGCGCTCGAGGCCGCGCCGCCACCCCGCTGCAGCCGCCGCTGCAGTCCGCGGCCGAGCAGATCGACGGCCACCTGATGGCCCCCCGATCGCTCGAGGCCCGCCGCCAGGGCGTCGAGGTGCTCCAGCGGCGAGCGCCGCACCCGCACGAGCACGCGGAGCGCCGGACCGAAGCGCACCGCGGCGACGGCGAGCGCTACCAGCGCGGCGAACGTGAGCTGCAGGATCGCCCAGCCGGCGGGGGCGCGCACCAGCCATCCCCACGCGGCGGTGAAGATCGCGCCGCCCCGCCCGAAACCCTGATGGTACTCGTCGGCGATCACCCGCCTGGGATCGAGTCCCATGATCCAGGGGATCACCAGCGCCCCGGCGTCGGTCTCCCGCAGCACCCCGTTCGCCACCCAGCGCCCGTCGGCCACGACCAGCGCGGCCCCGCCGCCCCGAAACGTGTACCGGGCCGCGACCGGGCGACCGCTGGCGGCGGCGAGCAGCGTGTCCACCCGCTCGGGCGTGAGCATGCCGGCCCGTTCGCCGACCGGCGGCCGCGCGCGACCGATCACCCACTGCGCACCCGGCAGCGGGCCGATGCCGGCCGGCGCCCGTACCAGCTGGGAATCCGCCTTGCTCCCCAGCTGCCTGATCGGGACGATCCCGACACCGAACCGGTACGCAACGTCGGTCACTCCCGCGAGCACGACACGCCCGCCCGATGCCAGGTAGCGGCCGACTTCGCGCTCCTCCGCCGTCGTCATCGGCATCGCCGGATCGAGCATCAGCAGCACGTCACCCGGCGCGCGCGCGTCGGTCGCGATCCCGAAGAGCGGGTGGCGGCGGCGCTCGACCGCCACTCCCAGGATTCCGAGCGCGTCGGTCAAACCACGCGCCCCGTCCCGCGTGGTGAGGTAGGTGGACCGCCGCACGTCCGCCGGCTGGGGCGCCACGCGGCGCCCGAGCAGCGCCGCGAGCAGCAGCGCGGCGGCAAAGCCTCCCACCAGCAGCCACTCACCGCGCCGCACGGTGCGCCCCCACCTCGGCCGCCAGCCCGTCGAACGCGCTGAGCTCCGCGGCCGTGCACGGCGCCCCGCCGAACACGCGGCGGTACAGCTCGTCGACCAGCAGCTCCATCTTGGCCCGGCCGGTCGGATCCAGCTGCGCGGCACGAGCGTGTTCGGCGGGCGTCCGCGACGCGTCGAGCAGCGTGGCGGACGCCTGCAATTCGGTCACGAGGGCCATGAACCGGTGCGCCAGCGCCTCGGTGTACCGGCCCGCGGCCGCGAGCCGCCGGAACTCAGCCACGTGCCAGGCGGCGTCGTGCGCGCGCCGGGTGACCGGCGGGCCCGCGCCCTCGTCGCGCCGACGCGCCCGCACCGAGTGCCACACGATCCAGCCTGCATGGACCATGATCGCCGCCAGCACGACGACGAGCGCGCACAGCAGCGCGTAGTAGGCGCCCGGATGATGGGTCGCCAGGTCGCCGAGCTGATTGATCAGCCACTGCAGCCAGCGGCCGAGGAACGCCAGCGGATGCTCCCGCTCGTTCCATGCGTACGCCCGGTCGCTGAACACCTGCTTCAGCACCAGGCGCACGCTGTCCGGAGCGATCAGGCCCTGCGCGATCACGCAGCCGTCACCGCGCCGCGTCCAGGTGCTGACTCAGGTGCTCCAGATCGAACGCCTCCTGACGAATCCGCAGATCGTAGTAGAACAGCGTCACGACCGCGGCCATGAAGGGATAGACCAGGAAGGAGAGCAGCTCGGCGCCCACGTTCACCACCGTCTCCGAGCCGTTGAATATTCCCGTCAGCACGCCGGCTGCGAGAAACGGCAGGTAGATCAGGGCGAAGATCGCGAGGCCGAGCCTGAACGCCTTGCCCTTGTAGCCTTTCGTGAGGATCCACGAGCGCCCGAGAGCGTCGGTTCCCGAGCGCAGCCGCTCGAGCACGACGACCGGCACGACCACCGCGTACCCGCAGGCGGCGATCACCCCAGGGACGACCAGCAAGAGCAGTCCCAGGCCGATCACCAGGTACTTCGCGAACCCGGCCACGAACAACATCCACACGCGGGAGAACGCCAGGCCCAGCGCGTCCCCGACCGCGGGATCCCGCCCCATGTAGAGCTCCGAGATCACCCACACCGTTCCCGCCGTGGCGAACAGGCCCCCGACGCCTCGCAGCAGTGACGCGATGAGGGCGGCTCCGGGATGCGCCCGGAAGCCACCCCCCGTCTCGACGTAGATCGCCAGCAGCGTCGGCAGCCCGGTGCAGACGACGGCGATGGCGATCAGCGTGGCGAAATGCTCCCGGTAGAGGCCGAATCCGTCGTCCAGGATCTCCCCCAAGGAAAGGGCCCGGAGTTCGTACGTGGCCATGCGCCCCCCCGAGATGTAAGATGGACCGCAATATGAACCCCGCGCCCGTGCCGCGGCCAGCACGCCTGGCCCGCCGCGTCGAAGTCGAGACCCCCGAGCAGGTCACGATCGGCTTCGAGATCGCCGGCATCGGCTCGCGGGCCCTCGCCGCCGTCTACGATCTCCTCCTGCTCGCCGGGTTGCTCCTGCTCATGGCGATCGGCGGCCTGTTCCTGTCGCTGCTGAGCGGCTGGAGCGCCGCACTGTTCACGCTCGCCGCGTTCGTGGTGGGTTGGGGTTACTTCGCGCTGTTCGAGGGACTGTGGGGCGGGCGGACGCCGGGCAAGCGCAGCACCGGCATCCGCGTGATCCTCGACACCGGCCACCCCATCACCCTGCAGGCCGCGCTCGTCCGCAACCTGGTCCGCATCGTGGATTTCCAGCCGGGCGTCTCCGGCCTCGTCGGGCTGCTGTTCGTGGCGCTCCACCCCAAAGGCAAGCGGCTCGGCGACATCGTGGCGGGGACGATCGTCGTGCGGGACGAGGCGTCGGCTCTCTCCCCCATCGGCGTTCCCGTCGACGCCGCGATCACCGAGCCGGCGGCCGTGGCGGCCGTCGCGCCCGAGGCCCGCCTGGAGGACGACGAGTACCGCCTGCTCGATCGGTTCCTGCGGCGCGCCGCCCAGCTGCCGACCGGCGTGCGGCGCCGCTACCACGCCGATCTCGCCGGCCGTTTCGCTGAGCGCTTTGGCGAGTGGCCCGCCGACCACCCGCGCTTCCTCTCCGAGGTGTATGCCGCCGAGCGCACGGCGCGCCAGGCGCCCGGCGCCGGCCGGCGCGACGCCGCAGGCAGACGCCGCCTGCGTGTCGCCGACCGGTTCGTGGCACTGCGTCAGACGGCGTGGGAGGCGTTCCGCACGCGGGCCGTCGAATTGGAGCGCACCGGGGTCGCGCATCTCGCGGGCGACGAAGTCCTGGCGTTCGCCGGGGAGTACCGCGCCGTGGCCGCGGATCTCGCGCGCGCGAGCACCTACGGGGTGGACCAGCGCACGGTCGCCCACCTCGAGCGCATCGTGACGACCGGTCACAATGCGCTGTACGGCATGCACCGCGTGCGGCGCCTGCCGGCGCGGCGGCTGTTTCTGGGAGTGCTGCCCGCCGCGGTCGTCCGACACCGGCGTGCCGTCATCACCGCGGCCCTGCTGTTCCTGATTCCCGCCGCGATCGGCTTCGGCTTGCTGCGCGAGCGGCCCGCGGTGGCGCTGGAGGTCCTGCCCGAAACCATGCTCGCCCGGGCGGCCGCCGGTACCGCGCGCCAGGCCGAAGGCGTCGGCTATGCCGAGACGCCGTCTCCGTACCTGCCGCTGGTCGCGTCGAGCGTCATCACCAACAACGTGCAGGTGGCCTTCGGGGCATTCGCGTTCGGAATCACCGCGGGCATCGGCACCGTGCTCCTGCTCGTGTTCAACGGGCTGTTCTTCGGCGCCGTGATGGGACACTTCGCCAATGTCGGTGTGGCGGGCTGGCTGCTGACGTTCGTGGCGGGCCATGGCGTGCTCGAGCTGACGGCGATCTTCATCGCGGGCGGCGCGGGACTGTTGGTGGCCCGCGCCCTGATCGCCCCCGGAGACCTGGCTCGCACGGACGCTCTGGTCATCGCCGGCCGCGAAGCGATGCGGCTGCTCGGCGCGGCGACGTCCCTGCTGCTTCTCGCCGGAACGATCGAAGGACTGCTGTCGGCGAGCGACGCGCCGGCGACACTCAAGCTCGCCGTGTCCGCCGCGACCGCCGTGCTGCTGGCGCTCTACCTTGCGGCCGGCAAGCGGTTCGCCGATCGTGCGGAGGCCATGCCGGGCCGCGCCGCCCCATTCCGTCTAGCCGAACGCTAACTCCAGAAACGGTGAGAGGATACGCTCGGTCATCCCCCAGATGAAATGGGGGCCGATCCGGTATCCCGTCACGCGCCAGCTCTCGCCGCGAATGATCAGCGACTCCTCACTTCGATGTGCCAGCAGCGCGTCGCAGCCCATCCACAAGTGAAGTGCAACTTCCTCACTCGGAATGACCTCCGGCTTGGTCGGCAGGTAGAACACATAGGGGCGCACGACGAGCTGCGGGAGGTGCCGCGACACCGGACTGAGGTCGTCGAGCTGCCCCAGGAGGGAGGCGGGAGGTAGCGAGATACCTGTTTCTTCATGGGTCTCGCGGATGGCGGTGGCGAGCAGGTCGCGATCCGCAGGGTCGCGACGTCCTCCCGGCAGTGCGATCTGGCCCGACCACGGGTCTCCGGGATGCTCGGCACGCTTGATCAGCAGCAAGTCCGGGGCGCCGGCGGCGCTCGGCGTGAGCACGGCCGCGACTGCAGCTTCACGCTGGTCTGACGTGGCGGCTACGTGGCGTGGCCGACGCCCGGCGAGCAGCTCGCCGAGGCGGTGGAAGTCGTCAGCTGGCACGGGGTTCGGCATCGGGCACGGGACTTGCCAATTGGTTATCTTACTCGTGGTGTTCACGCCCACTCGCACAGGAGGTCGCTATTAGGAATCTTGGTGTCGGACTCGTTGCACTGGCCGCGCTCGCCGCGGCGGGCTACCTGCTGGGCCTTCGTCGTCGCCGGGTCCCCGTAGGAGCGAGAAGCCGGTACCGCGACGTGGGAGATCTCTACGCCGCGGGCCTGTGACGCCTGACGGGCGACCCAGCATGGGTCGCCCGTTTCGCTTCGTACTCCGCGCACACAAACGCTAGCCGCGGCTCGCGCGGGCGGAGCGTTCCGGTCACGCACATCGCGCGATTCTCCGCATCCTGCAAGCATCGTTCGCTCTCGCGTCATCATCATTGCCTCGGGCTCACCGCGTGCATCGCCGGCCGCACGCGCTAGAACAGCGCGCGCAGGAACCAGTCCACCGTGGCGTCCATCGCCTGCTCCAGCTCGCGCGTCATCCCGGCCCACGGGTGCCGCGCCCCGAACGTATGCGACCCACGCGGTACCAGGAGCAGCTCGCCGCGCCCCGCGCTGCGCTGCTGGAGCAAGCGGGCTTCCTTCACCGCCACCGACTCGTCCGACTCCCCGTGCACGATGAGCCACGGCGCGCGAATCGCGGCCGCAGCCGCGCCAATGTCCAGCACGCCCTGGCTGTCGGCCTCCAGTTCGTCGAGGGCGTCGGTGAAGAGCGGCAGCACGTCGCCCGTACGCATGTTGGTGACGCTGATTCGGCCCTCGCGCCGCCATTGGGCAATGGTCTCCGGCCCCCATCGCAGGGCGCTCCCGATCGCCGACCACGTGACCAGAGCCCGCACCCCGGCGTCCCGCGCCGCGCGCAGGACCGCGATCCCGCCGCCCCGGCTGTGGCCGAACAGCCCGACCGCCGACGGCGCCACCAGCCCGGGCACGAGGATGCCGCCACGCAGCGCCGCGAGCACCGTGTCGAGGTCCTGCAGGTCCTTGCCCAGGGTCCCGTGCCCGAAGCGCTCCGGCTCGTTGAAGGTCTCGCCGTCGGGGCCCACGCCGCTGCCGGAGAAGTTGAACGACACCGCGGTGACCCCGCCCCGGGCCAGCCGGTCCGCCAGGTGCGGGAAGAACCCCCAGTCCTTGAACCCCTTGAACCCGTGACAGATCACGACCGCCGGACGGACGCCCTCCCGCCCCGCGGACCGGACGTCTCCGCGCAGCGCTCCCCCGTCCGCGCCGCACAGCTCGAAACGCGTCAGCAGCGGTGTCGCCATGACAGGCTTTGACCTTCCTTACCCGATCTCACTAGATTCCCGTCGCCCCACCCCACCAGGGAGACGAACATCGGACTCGTGATGCGTCCACCCCACCCCACGCTCGTCGCGGTGAGCCGCGCGCTCGGCTCCGCCCGCGACGAGCTGATCCGCGAATGGACGCGGTGGACGCTCGACCGGGTTGCGGCTGCTCCGAGCGTGACTGCGGGCGTCATCGAGCGCCAGATCGCTCTGCTGGTCGACATCCTCATCGAGATGTCGGGACCGCTCCGTCGCCGCGCGGTCGAGCTCTGGCTCGTCGCGTGCGAGGGGTTCGGCAAGACCGCGGCCGATCGCGGGCTCGCCGCCGGCGAAGTGGTCGAGGAGATGCAGCACCTGCGGGAGCTGCTGATCCGCCATCTGTCGGAAGTGATCGCCGCCCTTCCCGCCCGCGCCTCGATGGCTACCGTGCTCCGGCTCAACCGGGTGCTCGACACGGGGATCGCCCACGTCGTCGTGGGCTATACCGACGCGCTCGTCGAGACGCTGTTCAATCAGCGGGGCGTGCCGGTGAGCGTGAGCGGGCCGATCGAGCAAGCCATCACCGAGCGGCTCGGTCAGGTCGAGACCGAGCTGGCCCGCCTGCGGAAGGAAACGCCGTAGCGGCCGGCGCGGGCTCAGCCCGAGACTTCCTCCCCGCCGTCCACGTTGATGACGTTGCCGGTGATCCAATCGGCGCCCGGCGTGCTCAACGCCACCACCGCCTGCGCGACGTCCTCCGGCCTGGTGAGCCGCCGATGAGGATTGCGCCGCTTCGCCTCCTCGAACAACCGGTCGCTCCCCGGTATCCGCCGCGCCGCCGGCGTGTCGGTCACGCCGCCTCGCATCGCGTTCACCGTGATGCCGTGCGCGGCAAGCTCGACCGCGAGCTGCCGGACGTGCGACTCCAGCGCGGACTTGGCCGCCGACACGGCGCCGTAGGACGGGATCACACGATTCGAGCCCGACGACGTCATCGCGAACACCCGTCCCCCCCGCCCCATCAAGCCGCAGCGGATCACGTCCTGCACCCAGTAGACCAGCGAGTGCGCCATCACGTCGAGCGTCATCTCGATGTTCGCCTTGTTCAGCACATCCTCGCCGATGTAGGCCTTCAGCGTCCCGAACGCGAGCGAGTGCATCAGCACCGCCACGCCGCCGCCGCTCGCCTGGAGCTCCCGCGCCAACGCGTCCACCACCTCGCGACGCTTCCCCTCGTCGGCCGCGTTGATGTTGAAGAACAGGGACCGGCGACCCACCCGCGCGATATCGGCCTTGAGCTCGGCGACGTGCTCCAGCCCGGCCTTGCGGTCGAGATGCACCCCCGCTATGTCGTACCCTGCGGCGGCGAACGCCCGAACGCACGCCTCTCCGAACCCGCTCGAGGCGCCCAAGATCAGCGCCCAGCGGGGCGTCATGGTCTGCGCGTGAGCCACCGAGACCTCCCGTCACGGAAACGCGGAACTTAGCGGATGACCAGGAACCTCGCTATCGT
>Ga0153916_10001022_pt1 | contig 19607 bp, 15 predicted proteins | sample Opewatmetagenome_FD_109642 | JGI IMG/M metagenome (GOLD analysis project Ga0153916, IMG submission 109642) | Freshwater wetland microbial communities from Ohio, USA - Open water 3 Core 3 Depth 4 metaG | ecosystem: Environmental > Aquatic > Freshwater > Wetlands | place: USA: Ohio, Lake Erie... | reverse complement strand
AGAATGAGTTCATTTGAGTTGGGTGCAGAGTCGGTCGCTAGATCCCAATCGAGGATGTTCTCCGGCATCGACGGATTCTGGAGTAGGCGACTGGAGAAGGACGCAATGGCGCGGGTTGGCGAAAGCGCGATGAAGCATGCGCTTCAGGGTCTGCGCTCCAAGCGTATCAGCACCGGGGACTATCCCGTCGTTCTTGACCCGTTGTCAGCAGGTTTCATCCTACTATCGTCGATCGGAGGCGGGGCAAACGCCGAGAACATTCAGAGAAAGAGGAGTTACCTGACGGGCAAGCTTGGTCAGAAGATTGCGGCTGACGATCTGACAGTGTCAGATGACCCCACTCTTGAGTGGGCGTCTGGCAGCTACTCGTTCGACGGCGAGGGGACTCCTGCGAGACGCAAGACGATAATCGAACACGGGATTCTGAAGTCCTATCTGTATGACAGCTACACGGCGGCGAAGGACTCAATCGTCAGCACAGGCAACTCATCGAGGGGAGGCTCGACCTGGAGCTACCGGCGGCCGCCCGCAATCAGCAGCTCAAACATTGTGGTCTCGAAAGGTGATTCGAGCCTGGAGGAAATCATCCAAGAGACGAAGAAGGGCGTCTATCTCAGGACGACGTACGACCACCCAAACCTGGCCACGGGAGAGTTTTCCGGCCTGATGATGGAGTGTTTCATGATAGAAAAGGGCGAGCTTGGGCCATCAGTCCAGCAGTCAACCATTGGGATAGGGCTGATTGAGATGTTCTCCCGTCTGGACATGATCGGTAGGCGACAGCGCGACGCATTCGGTGCACGCGTTCCTGCCCTCAGGATATCTAGCGCTCGGATAGCTGGCTCTGGCTGATCAGAAAGAGTACTTCTGGCCACAGACGGGGCATTCGCCCACTCTCTTCGCGCATGACAAGTGAAGCTGTCCTCCGCATCTGCAATTCAGTATGTCGAACCCCTGCTTGATCCGTCCCTGGCAGGAAATGCATCTTGTCTGCTCGACTGCCCGTCCAAGCTTGAACGGAGGCCCAGCCGGAAAGACATTGACCGCATCCTCGATCTCGAATGTCTGGGGACTCCCGTCGAACTGCCTTCTTGTCTGCAGCTTCACCCGGATACCGACGCTTCCATTCCTCTTCGGCAAGAGCCTTACTTTGACCTGTTCTTCCGAGTTCGGTTTTAGGACCGCAATCGAGGGTATATCTGAGACTTCGAAGTCTCCTGAGACTTCTATTCCGACGTTCTTCGCAAGCGCCTTTCCAGAATTCCTCACAGTGACAGTTAGTTCGCCGTCGACGCCTTCCTGCAAACCCCTGGAACTGACAGAGCCTCCCAGATCCGCAGAGTAGGATTCCATGAGATTCTTCGCGGTGTCCAGAGCTTCGGCGACAAGCTCGATGGAGGAGTCGTAGTCCTTCTCTTTCTCGATCTCGGCCATCGCCATCAGCCTCTCAGGTTCTCTCTTCGAAAGCCCGAACTTGCCGAGCGTGTCGATGGCGCTTTCCGCGGCAATCGAAATGTCGATGTATTTCCTGTTCGACTCTTCGATCACACTCATCTTGCTGTCGGCGTTCATCAGCATCTGGAATGCCTCGGCTATCCTGCCTGCTGAACCGGCGGAGCGCGCTTTTTCCACCAGTTCCTCGACGGTGGCGGTCGATGCACCTACGCGCTGAAGGTTGGTGATTTTCTTGTGCACCTCATCGACAAGTGTGGTGATTTTCTTGGATATGAGTGCCAGGCAACTCATTCTGCAGGCCATCGCCTGCTGAAACGCGAAATCCCAGAGCTTTTCCTTGAAGGAAGTGGTTGCGACCTCAAGCAAGTCCTCGCATGCTTTCGTATTGATACCCATCGAGAACGCCTTGTCTATCATCTGCCTGTTCTCCAGCATCACGTCCTTTATCGAATTTTCAAACAATGCCTCAGCTTTCAGGGCCGCTCTCCTCAGCGCATCCCTGCACTTGGCGAACTCCTGGGATGACAGATAGTCCTGTGCGATGTCAAGTATCTCTTCACATTCTGATGTGTCGATCCTTATCTTCCTGAGCCTCTCGATTCGTTCCTTGACAGAGCTTAGCTCTATCCTGCAGCCATCGAGGTTCTCGTGAATCATGTGCAACTCGTCGCCGCTTTCGATTGCCGTCGTCATTGCATCTACGAACTTGCCGGCCGCGAAGAGTTCTTCGGACTTCCTCACCAGGTCCGCCAGTCTCTGACTCCTGATTCCTTCCACAGAAGCATCGGCCAGCTTCTTCCTGGCAAGCTCAACAGCCCTTGCGCTGATGTCCCGTTGAAGCTCCGCGCGCTCCATCTCCATCTCGCAAGTCATGGCGAGTTTGAGCGATTCTTGGTACTTGCCATCTTTGAAAGCCTGGATGCCTTGGGCAACACATCTCTCAGCCATGCCAAGCGGCAGTCCTTCGCTAGCCGACTTCTCCAGCTTCTCCTTGAACTTCTCGAGCGTGCCCCAGATCCTCGACTTCGAAACCTCCATTGAGATCTCTGACGATTTTCGGGCAAGCTCCAGCGCTATTGCGTACTGGTGCCTTGTGAGGGCTTCAACCGCCTGGTCCAGGAACTCCCTCGCTCTGCCGACGTCCATGTCCAGAGTCTCGGCATCCCTGAGATTGTTCCTCGCGACCCTAATCTCCAGCGCAGCTTGTGAGCTCAGATTCTTGATATGATTGATGTCTTCTTTGGCAGATGCTATGCATTTCAGCGCCTCGGCGTGGTCCCCGACCTTGGAAAGTTGGCCTGCCTTCTCGGCAAGCCGCTCGGGGCCGAGCGTGTCCACGCCAACGTTCTTTGCATCCGCAAGTAGCCTCTGGAGGTCGATTATCATTATGGAAACAGACTTGGCAATGATGGTTTTCGAGTCCTGGTCGCACTTCTTGGCCGTAGCGAGCGCATCCTCGTAGCTCTTCAACTTCATCTGCTCCTTGGCTTTGAGCAGGAGCTTCGTCGAAGACTCCACGTCAATCCCATTCGCCTCGGCGAGGTCGATCCGCTCCTTTGAGCTTAGTATGAACTTCGCCGCGAGGTACATCGCAAGGCTCTTCTCAGTTTCTGCTAAGCAGTCGTCAAGTACGGCCTCCGCCTGGTCCAGGTTTCCGTTCGCGAAGTTGTTCCGCCCGATGTCGAGCTTCCTCACAAACCCGGTGACGTCCACCTTTGTCCTCCCCGCCTCTGAGATCAGCTCTTCCGTCTTCCTGATCTTGCCTTTGATCGTGTCAAATCTGGCGATCCTTGCCTTGAGGAGGTCGTTGCTCGACTTGACCATGTTGAATGCCTCGACCAGCTCCTGGGCTTCCGCCTTTGCGCGGGCATCCCTCAGTATGAGCTTCGCAGAATCGATGTCGATCCCGATGGTCTTCGCCTCTTCGATTGAGTCCTTGACCGACGAGAATTCTGCCTGGACCAACCTCAGGACCTGTTCGTCAGCATGTTCGATTATTTCTCTCGCGCGGGCTGTGGCCTCCTCGAAGGTCCGATTCTCCATTGCCTGGTCGGCTCGTTTCAGAAGGATATCGAGGTCGTCGGCATTGCCGCCCATCGACTTCACCGTCTGGACCTTCGTTTTAGCGTTCGAAAGCAGCCTGTCGCATTCGCCTTGGCCGATCGTTTCGATGCTCTGAGTGATCTTGTTCAGGACGTCGTGGGCCTTCCCGAATTCGCATGAGGCGACGTTTTGTCTCGACTGGGTGATCATGTCTCTTACGTTAGCTAGTTCTGTCTCCCCTGAGTAGCCCTTTACGAACTGGTCTATGTTTTGAAGCTTGTCGCTCATGATCCTGGTCATTGCTGCCTTGGACGCGTCATAGCTAGATCGCGCCAAGTTCGCGCTCTCGGCGAGATCCTCCTTCGATAGGTACTCAAGAGCCCGCTGGAGTGTGCCCTCTGCCTCCGTCATGTCGGCCCCTATCTGCTTGCCCAGCTTCACCGCTCCATCTGACTGGTTGATGATCTCCATCGTCTTCTCTGCGGCGAGTTTCTTTGCTTCAGCCAGACCATTCTTCGTCGTTTCCGCGGTGTTGTCGTAATCCTTTGCCTCGAAGTACTTCCTCGCGTCTGTCAACTTGCTCTTGACCTGTGAGATGTCCGCCTCGAGGTCCGCGGCGAATTTTACCGCCTTGGCCAGCTCGGCTATCTGGTCCCTGGCCTTGTAGAACATCTCGAGAGCAGTGTCGACTTCGTTCCTGCTTTGCTCGGCGTAGTCCATGGCGTCCTGAAACTTGCCTAGCTTCAAATTGTCTCTAGAGGTGTTCAGGAGTGTGATGGACTTCGACATGTCCACGCCGACCTTCTTGGCAAGGACGAACCTGTCCCTCGCCTGTGAGATGACCTCCAACACCGAATTGAATTGGATCTCTCTTGATCGGTCCCTGGCAGAGTTGAGCGCGTGCAGGGCTTCGATGTACTTCTTGTCCTTGAGAGCTGCTTGTGCCTGGTCCAGGAGCTGCTGAGGGATTGTCACATCTTCCTTGACCGATCTTGTCTTCTTGATCGCCTCTCTCGTCTCCCTGACCTGCTCCTGCAGCTTCGTGGAGATGGCACTCTCCCCTTCGGTCTCTGCCTTCTTGGCGTATGCGAGTGACTCTTTGAACTTGAGTGCGTCGAGCTGGCCGCGGGCACGTTCGATGTGGGTTTTCACCTTTGACATGTCTGTCCCGAACTCTTCACCTGCAGAAACCAGCTCCTCAGCCGTGGATATGGAAGCATTCACCTGGGCCTTTATGTCCTCTCCAGCACCTTCGAGAACCTCTTTGATCAGGATCATGCACTCTTCGTATTCCTGCTCCTCAAGGGCAGACTTCGCCTTGCCCAGCTGGTTGTCGAAGATGGAGACATCGTCACCCATTTCCTTTGCCTGCATGATTGTCTCCTGGGCCTGGGAGAACAACTCTGAGAAAGTCTCGTGGAGCATTCGTTCAGCCGAATCGTACGCGTTTCGGGCCATCTTCATGGCCCCCTCGAGGTCGTCCGCGACGACTCTCTCCTTGCTCTTCTCAAGGGTGTCGACGGCTGTCTTTGACTCGCCTCCGGAACCCTGGATCATGTTCAAGAGCGATTCCACGGAGTCCGCGACCTCGCCTATCTTCATCAGATACGCCTGCTTGGCCGCCTCTCTGGCCTTCCTGGCGTGGCCGACCGCAGTTTGGTAGTCCTTGCTGGCTATGGCGGCCTCGAACTCCTGCAACGGCTTCTTCGCATCGGAGACGTCGACATCGCTATCCTCGCACAATTTGATGAACTGCTCCAGAGCCTCATGCTCTTTCTCGGATAGTTCCCTGTTCTTTGATGCCTCCTTCGCCCGCTCCTCTAGCTGCTTCTGGAGCTGGAGGCTCTTGAGGTAGTTGCCCGCCAAGGTTCACCTAACCCGTGGTACCATGGTCACTGACAGACCATGGCAATCTGACAAGTTACGCTGTGTTATCATTTTTCTGGGCTCCTTTAAAGGTATCGCTGACTCTATCATTTTTGATAGAGTCGACCCATATGAACCGATAAGTGCTGGCTGTCAAGGACCTTTCAGAGTGCGGAAAGCCTTGCTGGCCATCATCCTTACCTGTTCCTCCTGCAGCTTTAGCTTCTCCTGAGCCGACTGGACAAAGGCACGGTCTATGATGTCCTTGATGTTTATCCTCACGTTCATGTCCGCGCCTCTGAACCCGGACTCAGCCAGTAGAACCGCGACGCCGACATCTGACGATGCGCTCCTGGTGCCAAGCTCTGCCACTCTGGTCGAACATTCGACGACCTTCAGGCAGGTGATGGCTGTCCTCATGGGAACCTCGCTTGCGTGTTTCAGGGCCATCTGCAGTGCCGTTTCCGCCGTTTCACCCGGAACTGTCTTGAGAGCCTTAATCGCTTCAACAACGAGATCGTATGCGCGCGCGTCCTCCGACGCGAGCAGGATCAACTCCTCCCTCAGATTCTCCAATTCGTGCCTGATCTTCTCTAGTTCTGGTTTGGACTCCTCATGCTTCTTAGACCGAGCGGTGATTGCACATACCATTGTAAGCAGCGAAGCTGCCATCGCTCCAGCGGCCGCGGATGCCGTTCCTCCGCCTGGAGACGGTCTATCAGATGATAGCTCTAGGCAGAAAGCCCTCAGTTGCTCCGAAGTCTCTAGCCCCAAATTCTCCTCTCCAGTACCTGGTTGCTGCCGAAACTATTGATCTTCAGGAACCTGGCAGCAACATCACATACCGCATCGAGGGGTATCAAGCCAATGATCTCGCCCTCGGCAATCTCCACTCCTCTCGCTTCGGCCTCTTTCTGGATCGCCTCGAAGACCTTGGATACGGGTGTGACAGTGTAGTCTGTTAGGTTCATTGACACCTGGACCATGCTCCGGTTCTCCAGACTGAACCCTAGCGCCTTGACGTTCGGCATTCCCCCGCTGCTTGCCCGCACCTTCTTCGCGATGTCTTTGGCAACGGCCAGGTCTTTCGACTTGAGATTGACGTTGAATGCTATCAGAGGCATCCTGGCCCCAACCGCAGTCGCGCCTGCTGTGGGATGAACCATCCTGGGTCCGTAATCCGGAAACCTCGATTCATCCTTGAGTATGGCTTCCCTCAAGCCCTCGAATTCTCCCCTTCTAACATTCTCGAGGTTCTTTCTGTCAGGTTTCTTGGCAGCTGCCTCGTACATGTACACTGGTATCTTCAGTTCCTTAGCGATTCTGGCCCCGACCTTGTTCGCGATTTCAATGCATTCAGTCAGTGTTACTCCGGTTATTGGAACGAACGGCAAAACGTCGAGCGCGCCCATTCGCGGATGTTGTCCCTTGTGCTTGTTGAGGTCTATCAGCTCTCGCGCCGCCCTCGCTCCCCTGAACGCTCCTTCTTGCACGTTCTCCTTGTTGCCGACGAAGGTCACGACGGAACGGTTGTGGTCGGGGTCCATCTCGACGTCGAGGACCTTCACTCCGGGGACTGATCTGATGGAGAAGACTATCCTGTCCACGACCTCTTTTCTTCGTCCCTCGCTGAAGTTGGGAACGCATTCCACAGTCACGGGCAAGTTGGCACGACCGGGCTGGGGAATCTACATAGCCTCTTATTATATCCGTCGAGGGAGGCAAGGTCACTTCTTCAGGATATCGACCGAAGCGACTTTCTCAAGAACTAGATCCGTGACCTTCCCTGGATTCAGGGTGGCCATCTCATCGTTCGAGACTCCAAAGCTTACCAATGCCTCCCTGTCCACCACGTCTGGCGTCGCCGGCAATGTGCTCCAGGATGTCCTGGGCCTGAACTCACCATCTGTCAACTTGGCGATAACGACCTCCGTGGTGTTATGATCGATCGACATCTTCTTGATCGCTGTGCTGAGCTGTCTCTCCCCTGAAGCATAGAGCAACGTTTCCATCGCGAGAGAGTCGGATGCGTTCCTCTTCTCATCGATTGCCTTCTTTGCATGGTACAGGGCGCTCTTGAGGTGGTCGGCTCCGAAAATCCTATCAGCCTTCAGGACAAGCATGTCAACGTTCGCAGCTGCTGCCTCTGCCTTGATACTCTCGAGTAACGCTTGAGCGCTTCCCTGGACGGTCTTGACCGACCACACCTCAAGCATCCTTGTAGCGTCCTTGACCGGGTCCTGCATCATCCTCAAGTCTGCCACGAACACAGTCCGATGTATTCAATTATCTGTAGTCTTTGAGGGAGGTCTGTCCCTCTTCGGGCTGGACGGGCATCCCTTTCTCAGTCTGGCCTAGTTGGGTCTTGATTGACTTCGCAACAGATTCTCCAATGGTGGGTATCTGCTTTAGTCTGTCATAGCTGGCAACCCTCAGGTCTTCTATGCTCCTGTACCCGCGGTCGAACAGGACCCTTGCCCTTACCCGCCCGATCCCCTTCAGCCTGACGAGCTCGAGGAGCTCAGGCTTGATGCCGTATCTTATCCTTGTCCTGAGTTCGAAGATTTCATCGACAGCATCCTTGGCGAACACTCCAGCGAGTCTGGATGTGGCGTGAATGAGCCACTCCGCAAGGTCCATTTTGTTCCTGATGTCTCCGGGTCCGATGCTAAAATTCTCCGCGATGTCGTTCTCATGGGTTTCGGACAGCCAGTCCGACAGCAGCCTAGCGGTCTTGATCTCTGCGAGGAATATCTCGTAGGTCGCGAGGTCATCTGGGGGCTCGATCAGCATCTCCTCCTTCTTCTCTTCAAAGAAATCTTCAACCCAGTCATAGTCTGATTGCCGCAAATAGAGTAGCGACATGTCTGGGGTGGCGCATATGGCATGTAACACGCCAAAAATGCTCCCAGGCCTGAATTTTCCAAGAGCGTCTCTGAGGACGACGGCGGATAGAGGGTCGATGTATAGGTCGCTAACCATCCGCCCGAACAGCGTCGCCCTGAGTAATCCCCCTTCGTGCATCATGCCCTCATTCTGAAGGTACTCAACTACATTCTCTATCGCCTCGCCGAGATATCTCGAATCCGTCTGATGTGAGAGGAATGTCTTGTCGAAGAAACCCTTCAGGTCGTCGACTGATGACGCTGCCTTTGTGGCGACGAGTGCGAGCACGTGCGACCTTATCGCCGGCTCAGTGCCGAGCTTCGAGAAAATGTTCTCGTTCTCGCCCAGCAGGTAGGTGTCGAGGAGTAGCTCCTTCTCCTCCTCGTTTCTGGCGACCAGGATTGCCTCTCCGTATGTGTCAAATCTCGGCCTGCCTGCTCTGCCACACATCTGCTTTATCTCGAGTACCGGAATCGTCGAGTAGCCGCTGTTGGAGTCGAACCGTTTCACGTCCCTGACGATGACGGTCCTTGCCGGCAGGTTGATTCCCGCGGCGAGAGTCGGAGTTGCGACAATGCACTTCAGCAGTCCCTTCTTGAAGGTCTCCTCCACGAGTCTCCTTTGAGGATTCGTCAGGCCGGCGTGATGGAAGGCACAGCCGTTCTTCATGCTCTTGCCCAGCTTGCTTCCAAGCGTCGTCGGCTCCTCTTGCTCTCCAATGAGCCTCTTGGATATCTTGGCAAGTTCGTCCAGCCTTGGTTCACCGGCCTGTTTGACAACTGGCCCAAGAGAGGATGCGAGCGATTCGCTGGCCTTCCTGGTGTTCACGAATACCAGAGACTGGCCGCCGGATGACATCGCACCTTTCACCAGAGTCCTCACGGGATCGCCTTCATCATCCAGCTTCCGTTTTGTGTTGTCCGTGAAGAATATCTCCCCGTCGGCGTAGACTCCTTCCCTGAGCGGCACGGGCCTCCAATCGCTCTCTACCAGGTCAGCATCTAGCCACTCAGCAAGTTCGTTCGAGTTGCGAATGGTCGCAGAGAGGGCAATGATCTGGGCGGTGGGGTTGAAGGTCCTGAACTTCACCAGTGTGACTTCGAGCGTAGGTCCCCTCTCGGGGTCATTTATCAGATGGACTTCGTCGGAGACCACCACAGACAACTGCTCCAACCACTTGGCCCTGTGACGGAGCAGTGAGTCGGCCTTTTCCGAAGTCGCAACGACTATGTCGTAAGTGTGTAATCTTGGGTCGATTTCGTCGTAGTCTCCACTCGATTCTCCGACTTTTATGCCGAGGCTCTCGAACTTGGCGAGGTCATCGAACTTCTCCGACGCAAGTGCCTTCAACGGGACTATGTAGAGCGCTTTTCCGCCGCGAAGGACTGCTTGAAGCATTGCGAGGTAGGCAACAAGGCTCTTTCCTGAGGCCGTGGGAATGGCTAGCACCAGATTCTTGCCCGCCAATGCCGGTCCAATGGCCATCTCCTGGGGGGGATAGAGCTCTTCAATCCCGTCTTCCTTAAGCTTCCTGACAATGCGTGGGTCTATCGCAAGTTCATCTATTCTCATTCGGATCCCTGAGCCCCAGATGTCCAAGATATGCTCCGACCACTAATATTTATTCGAGGGATGTTTGGAATTGCTCAGCGATACTGGCTATGTCAACTATCGGGAAGCTCGCGGCGCAATGCTTATTTAGCTCCATGTTCAATAGCTTTGACCGTGACTTGTGTCAAGGTTACTGGTGTGTAGCTGATGTCAGACAAGGATTCTTGGGAGTCCACTCTAGGTCTTCCTGATGTAGAGGATTGGATCCGTTCTCAAAAGTTCGAGACAACCGCAGACGTGAAGATCCCGCCGCAATTGGTGGACCAAGTAATAGGTCAAGACGAAGCGGTGACGGTGATTAGGAAGGCTGCCGAGCAGAAGAGGCATGTGATACTCATTGGCGATCCGGGGACTGGAAAGTCGATGCTCGCGAAGTCGATGGTTGATTTCTTGCCCAAGGGCGAGCTTCAGGACGTCGTCGCCTACCACAACGCGGACGACAACAACGAGCCGAAGATCAGGATGGTCCCCGCGGGCAAGGGAAAGGAGATCGTCACTGCGCAGAAGCTCGAAGCGGAGCAGAAGAAGGCTCAGAAGAACTCTTCGGCGCTCATGTTAGTCATGATGTTCATCATTCTTGGTGCATTCCTTTCATACATTCAGAAGGACACGACCCCGCTTCTTATTGGCTTGGTGGGAGGCGTGTTGCTGTTCTTCGTTTTCCGGTGGTCAGGTCAGAGGCGAGAGGCGATTCTTGTCCCGAAGCTGCTCATTTCACACAAGCCGGACGAGCCTCCTCCCTTCATAGACGCGACAGGCGCGCACGCGGGCGCACTTCTGGGGGACGTGAAGCATGACCCCTTCCAGAGCGGAGGCCTCGAGACTCCCGCGCACGAAAGGCTTGAGCCTGGAGCAATCCACAAAGCAAACAAGGGCGTTCTGTTCATAGACGAAATCAACATGCTCAGAATCGAGAGCCAGCAGAGCCTACTAACGGCGCTCCAAGAGGGCGAATTCGGCATCCTCGGGCAGAGTGAGAGGAGCTCGGGCGCGATGGTCAAGAGCGAGCCGGTACCGTGCGATTTCATCCTGGTCGCTGCGGGGAATCTGGACGCCGTTGCAGGAATGCACCCCGCACTGCGGTCGAGGATTAGAGGCTACGGATACGAGATTTACATGCGGAGCACCATGCTCGATTCCGAGGAGAACAGGCAGAAGCTAGTAAGGTTTGTCGCTCAAGAAGTGTCCAAGGACAAGAAGATCCCGCACTTCAATATGGGTGCTGTCGCCGAGATCATAAGGGAGGCACAGAGACGAGCTGGCAGACGGGGCATGCTGACGCTTAGGCTGAGGGAGCTCGGTGGACTCGTTAGGGTCGCCGGCGACATTGCCACGGAGAAGGGCGCGAATGTCGTTGACGCAAAGCACGTGTTCGATGCGAAGCGCATAGCAAGATCGCTTGAGCAACAGGTAACGGATCGGGCGGTCGAACGGAGAAAGGATTACAAGCTCTCTCTCACTGAGGGCTCCGCGATCGGAATGGTGAACGGGCTCGCGGTGCTGAACGCGGACTCATCAATGGCCGAGTTCTCAGGAATAGTAACCCCGATAGTGGCGGAAGTGACACCTGCGCAGACAAAGGAGGGCGGAAAGATAGTCGCGACAGGCAAGCTGGGCGAGATCGCAAGGGAATCCGTCATGAACGTCTCGGCGCTCATCAAGAAGTACACAGGCCAGGACATCACCAACCACGACATACATGTTCAATTCATTGGCACTTACGAAGGAATCGAGGGTGACAGTGCCTCCATCGCGGTCGCCACAGCTGTCATATCCGCGTTCGAAGAGATCGAGGTAGACCAGACCTGTGCAATGACCGGCAGCCTGAGCGTTCGCGGACTGGTGCTCCCGGTGGGAGGCGTCACCGCGAAGATAGAAGCCGCCGCGGAGATGGGCCTCAAGAAGGTCCTCATTCCGGAGCAGAACTTGAAGGATGTATTGCTCGAGGACAAGTACATTGGCAAGATCGAGGTGGTACCCGTGAGGACTCTAAACGATGTGCTCTCGCATTCTCTAGTCGGCGCCCGCAAGGAAGGCCTGTTGAAGAAGCTGGCGTTGCTGGTGGCGACGAGGCGCCCGACAGCTCCAGCGCCGATACCTGGAGCGGATAGGCCAGCAGTCCAATGATGAGGTGTTGCTTTTGCGTGGCCTTGTTGTGGGAAGGTTCCAGCCTTTGCACAAGGGTCATCTTTCGGTCATAAGGGAAGCCTTGGGCAAGTGCGACGACCTGATAGTTGTCATTGGCAGTGCCGAGGATTCCCACACAGAGAGAAATCCGTTCACCGGAGGCGAGAGATTTCAGATGCTGCTTTCCTCACTATCCATCAATGAGCGCGCTCGGGTTGTCATAGTCCCAATTAGGGATGTCAACAGATACTCGGTCTGGGTGAATCACGTCGAATCGTATGTTCCGCCATTCGATGTGGTCTTCTCCAACAGCGACCTGACCCGCTCTCTTTTCTCGAAAGCAGGATACTCGGTAAGGAAGACCAAGGCCTACAGTCCGGAGATGTACTCTGCATCCGAAATCAGGCGGAGAATCGTTTCAGGGGAGCGCTGGGAACATCTCGTCCCCAGGCCGGTAGCAGACTTCCTGGTTGCACTTGACGCGAAGCAGAGGTTGCTTGATGCGGGGCTGCGCCCCTCGAGGAAGAGGAGAGGCGGTTCTCATGCTCGCTAAAGAGGCTGGGAGGTTGTTGAAGGCTCACGGCCTAACGGTCGCTGTTGCTGAATCTTGTACTGGAGGCAGGCTTGGGGACACACTCACCGGCATCCCCGGCAGCAGCGACTACTTCGCCGGGGGAGTCATATCGTATGGGAACAAGGCGAAGGTGGATCTTCTGAAGGTGCGTGAGAGTTCCCTCATTCTGAAAGGCGCTGTTAGCGAAGAGGTTGCGAGGCAGATGGCGGCAGGGGCAAGAAAGGCGCTTCATTCGAGCATAGGGATCGGCATTACAGGGATAGCTGGGCCGACTGGCGGCACTCCGAGGAAGCCTGTTGGGCTCGTCTACATATGCGTTAGCTCCAACAAAGGGGCCATCTGCGCCAAGAGCCTGTTCAAGGGTTCACGATCGCAGGTAAAGACGCAAGCTGTTGAGAAGTCACTCCATCTCCTGCTGGAGTTCGTGAAGAAGAAGCACTGATTTCACTGGCTCGCTTTGTCACGGGACCCTTTCCACTCTGTGGAAATCGGAATGTCCAAAAAATTCATTATCATCGAACTGCATCAGATGGTTCGTCTATGTCAGAAGGGGATGTGCTCAGAGTGCCAACTGGAGTCGCCGACTTCGACTCCATCATTCAGGGCGGGATGCCGATAGGCTCTGTGGTCTTGCTTCTCGGAGATGTCGGTGGAGGCGGCCTCGAGTTCGCCCTGACATCGGCCGCGAAGATCGGCATCGTGAAGGAGTTCCCAGACACTCGAAACTTCATGCTCGGAGATGCTGGCAAGGGCGGCGTCTTGCCGGAGAAGATGTGCTATGTCACCTTTTCGCGCTCCAAGGACGACCTTTTGCGCGAGGTCAAGATGTCCTTCAACAAGGACTTCTACGAGTCCTTGAGCACAACCCTTCTGTTCAAGGACTTCTCAAAGGATTACTTCATGCATACGGTCGTTCCAACTACTTGGGTGGACTCCGATCAGTCAGGGCTGTTCACGGAGAAGAGCAAGGACGGGCTCCTCGAATCGCTGGTGGATTTCCTCGACCAGAACGCGCCCAAGAGCATGGTGATAATAGACTCCCTGACGGACCTTGTCGTCTCGGAGTCCGTTGATTTCCAGGACCTGGTCGCGCTTTTGAAAGGCATCCAACGGATGGCCAAGAAATGGAGCTCGGTGTTCTATCTCGTTCTAACGGATGAGATTCTAGACAGAAAGCGGCAGCAGATGGTCATCGACAGCGTGGACGGAGTTCTCAAGTTCGAGTGGGCGAAGTTCCATCACACCTCGAAAAGGCAGCGGTATCTGTACGTGGAGAAGTTCATGAGTGTGTTGCCTCACCTGGACCAAGAGAGAATTGCCAGGTTTGCAACTTTGATCACGTCTCAGAGTGGCTTTGTGGTAATCAACACCGAGCGGGTGGGATGATAAAATGGCTGTTGGCAGAGTGAAGACAGGAATCGGCGGCCTGGATGAGATGCTTCAGGGGGGCCTCCCAGAGAACCATATCGTCCTCGTCATGGGCTCCTTCGGAACTGGCAAGACGACTCTCGGGCTTCAATTCCTGATCGAAGGTCTCAGGAACAACGAACCGTGCATATTCATATCACTGGAAGAGGACAAGGACTCCATCGCGAGGAATGCCTCGTCCTTCGGCTGGGACCTCTCCGAAGCCCTGGAAAAGAAGAAGCTCGGACTGTTCAAGCTTGAACCGTCCGACGCAAAGACCACCATCACGAGGATCAAGAGCGAGCTGCCGAAGTTCGTCAAGTCTTTTGGGGCGAAGCGTGTCGTCTTGGATTCCGTATCGCTCCTCAACATGATGTTCTCGGACGAAAACGATCGGAGATCCAATCTGTTCAACCTGTGCCAGCTCCTCAGGAGCACGGGAGCGACAACACTGCTTACCGCAGAGGTCAAGGATGACAACCCGCGCTCTTCCAGGGACGGTCTGGCTGAGTACACAGCAGACGGGGTGCTGCTGCTCCAGTCCGATGAGAACAAGGAGGGCGGAGAAGTTCAGCTCACAGTAAGAATTCTCAAGATGAGGAGAACCGCTCACTCGCGGAGGGTGAAGCCGTATTCCATCACTGATAAAGGGATAGTTGTGCACGCAGGGGCCGACGTGTTCTAGGATTTGCCAATGTTAGCGCCCTTGACCACATCCTCGATGTTCCTGTCGTCGGCTGACTTGTCCCATTTTGAGACAATCTCCTGGTTCAGCACCGACCCCAGTCGCCTCAAGCCCTCGGTGATCATCTCATCCGAAGGGTGAGTGAAGTTGAGTCTCATCGATGTGGTGCCATCCCTCGGATCCGCAAAGAAGGCTTTCCCAGTAACAAATGCGACCCGCTTCTTCAAGGCCTTCTTGAGAAGATCGGCAGAGTCCATAGATTCGGGCAACTCGACCCAAATGAACATCCCGCCATCAGGTTCGACCCAGCTGATGCCGTCGGGCATGAATTCGTCCATTCCTTTCAGCATCAGGTCCATTTTCCGGCTGTATATCTTCCTGATCTTCTCTATCTGTGGGTCGATATAGCCTCGAACGATGTATTCGTGCGCGATTCTCTGTCCGAGAACATTGGCACATACATCCGCTGATTGCTTCGCGATGACCAACTTACGGAGTATCTCCTCATCAGCGACCACCCAGCCGACTCTCAGGCCAGGAGCGAGGATTTTGGAGAAAGTGCTCATGTAAATGACTCTGCCCTCGTCATCGAAGCTCTTGATTGCCGGGATGTGCTCCCCGCGATATCTGAGTTCGCCATATGGGTCATCTTCCAGGATCAGGAAATCGTAGTCGGAGGCGAGGTCGACTAGTCTTCGCCTATTCTTCTCGGGCATTGTCACACCCGCAGGATTCTGGAAGTTTGGCAGCGCATATACGAGGACTGGAGGGTTCGACCGCTTCGCGAATTTCTTCATCCTCTCCTCGAAGATGTCCATGCGCATATTGTCCGCATCGATCGGAATGGACTCGAAGGTCGTCTGGTAGACCGCCCATCCAGTGAGAGCCGTTAGGTATGTCGGCGCCGTTACGACAACGGTGTCCTTTGGATCTATGAATATCTTTCCTGTAAGGTCAATGACTTGCTGGGAACCGCTGACGATCACTATATTGTCCTTGGTCACTCTCATGCCCTTCTTGATCATCCTGTCGGCGACGGCCTCCCTCAGCGGCATATACCCCTCGGTTATGCCATACTGAAGCGCTTGAGGGCCATCCTTCTTCAGAACATCGTTCACAATCTCTCGGATGAGCTCCGCGGGAAAGGTCTCCGGATTGGGGAACCCGCCAGCGAAGGATATCATATCCGGTACCTGCAGCAGCTTGAGAAGCTCCCTCACTTCAGAAGCTCGTAGCTCCTTGGCGCGGTCCGAGAAGTGTTTCGACAGATCGTTGGCCATCCCAAAACATCCTGCGACCCAGACTACTGATTTCACGACCCTTAATGTTTTTGCGTCTACCACTATCAGGCACAACTCACACAATCAGGTTGAGTGAGAATCAGTGCTAGTACTTCAGCCAAAACCATTAAGAAGAGAGATTGCCTACAAAGCAACCGTTCCGCATGAAACTGATACGCCAGGGAAAAGTAAAGGACGTCTACGAGGTCGACGCACACACTCTAGAGTTCGTGTTCTCAGACAAGATCTCGGTGTTCGACAAGACGATTCCTTCTTTGATACCGTTCAAGGGCGAGAGCCTTTGCAGGTCAAGCGCGTTCTGGTTTCAGGTAGCTCGATCATGCGGAATCAAGACCCACTTCACGGAGTTCATTCCTCCGGACAGGATGAGGGTCCAGAAGGTCCAGGTGCTTCCGTACTCCAAGATAGACAAGAAGTCCGTCAACTACCTCATACCGCTCGAGATCATATCCAGACACTTTGTCGCAGGCTCGTTGTGGGATAGGATACAGAACAAGAAGCTCAAGCCCGCCAAGCTGGGCTTCAAGACGAACAAGGAGGTCAAGTACGGCGACAAGCTTCCGGAGCCGTTCGTCGAGGTCACCACCAAGCTCGAACATACCGACAGGCTGCTGACGAAGACCGAGGCTCTCAAGATTGCGGGTTTGACCAGCGTGGAATACAAGAAGATCATCGACTCGGTCCTTTCGATTGACGAGACGATCGCGGAAGAGGTGGAGAAGAGAGATCTCATCCACGTCGACGGGAAGAAGGAGTACGCTTTCGACGAGGACCGGGAACTCATGCTCGTCGATACCTTCGGAACGGCCGACGAGGACCGATGGTGGGACTGGGCCGACTATTCGAAGGGAAAGTTCGTCGAGCTGAGCAAGGAGAACGTCAGGCAGTACTACCGCCAGCTCGGGTATTTCGAAAAGCTCCAGGAAGCCCGAAAGATGGGCAGGCCAGAGCCGAAGATGCCTGCCTTGCCAGAAGCGAAAATAAAAGAAGTTTCGGAGCTCTACAAAGACATGTTCGAGCGCATCACGGGTGAAAGCTTCCGATGAGACTCTGAATATCCGAGAGCTCCAAGGGCCAGGCGAGGCTCCTATGCGTGGAGACCCGTGACCGATTCTCAGATGAGATCCAATATTCCGACTATCAACGCTATTATGCCTATGACAGTCTGGAATGCTCCTAGCCACTTTGTCAACTTGGCGATGTACTTGCCGACCGCGGGCAGCAACGACAAGATGCTCGCGGCAAGGATCAGGCCAACGATCAGAAGCACGACGCTTGCGAGGCTCCCGAATTCCAGGATTGCCACGATGATGGCGACGATGCCAATCAATCCTTGGAACCCGCCCAGGACCTTCGCCAATTTCTCGAGCTGTTTGCCCAACGCGGGCACAAGGTACAGCGACCCCGCGAGCAAGACTAGTCCGCCAATGATCAACATCAATCCAACAATCATATTTCACACTCTCCCTTTGTCCTCCAGGCTGTCGTATCACATTCAACATATAAACCACCATGCGACGGGCATTCCGCCACATCGAAGCTAGGATGAAGCATTTGCAGTCTGTTCTCGCCTCTAGGCCCAGCTGAGCCTGCCAGCAACCCATTTGAGGTTCCTCCCGAAACCTTAATGTCCTTTCGATGTCTCGTTATGGTTCGAACAGAATGGAGTTCCACGGCATCGACGAGTTCATGCGCTACCTCAAGGTGAAGTTCGACGAGAGCGAGCGTAGACAGGATTGGCGCGCCCTCACGGGAAGGAATCATGTCCATGCTGAGAACGACACATTCATTTTCACGGACCGGAAGGTCTACCAGATCAAATCGGTGGAGGTCGCCCCACAAAAGATGACCGCGGTCGCCACCGAGGTTGGCGGGCCGTCTCCAGACATGCTGGAACTAGTGAAGGGAGGCGCGCCGATGCCCCTTCACGTTGTCTCCGCGTCCCCGAACGCCTACAGCGTGATAATGTTCGGCCTTCAGCAGTACTCGTCCGAGATTGCCGACACGCTTAGGAACGAATACTATCCTTCAAAACAGGACGAGTTGCACAGGGACCTCGACAGAAAGCTGAAGGTCATGCTAGAAAAACCGGAGTACAAGAGTTCCTACAGGAAGCTCAAGGAGAGCCAGGAAGGCTATTTCGCCTGATCTCTCCGAGCTTTTGAAAGGTTTTCAGGTCATCTTTCCGTCCATGTACTGCTGGTACCCACCCAGATCAAGGAGCCCGTGGCCTGAGAAGTTGAACGCGATAATCTTCTTCTCGTTCTTCTTCTTCGCCTCGAGCGCGAGGTCTATGGCTGCCTTTATAGCGTGGCTGGTCTCGGGCGCGGGTATGATCCCCTCCGCCCTCGCGAACATCACGGCGGCGTCGAACACTTCCTTCTGCTTGTATGAGATTGGCTTCACGACCTTTGTCTTGACGAGAAGGCTGACGGTAGGTGCGGCCCCGTGGTATCTCAAGCCACCCGCGTGTATCGGGGATGGAACGAAGTCGTGCCCGAGCGTGTACATCATCAGCAGAGGTGTCATGCCTGCGGTGTCGCCGAAGTCGTACTCAAACTTGCCCTCGGTCAAACTCGGGACAACAGTTGGCTCCACCGCGACGAACTCCGTCTTGGTCTTCTTCTTGAGTTTCTCGCCGATGTATGGGAACGTGAATCCTGCGAAGTTGGACCCTCCGCCCACGCAACCAATCATGTAGTCTGGCCGCTCGTCCAGCTTCTGGAACTGGAGCATCGTCTCTTCCCCGATGATCGTCTGATGAAGCATCACGTGGTTGAGCACGCTTCCGAGGCTGTACTTCGTGTTACCGTCCTTGACAGCGGTCTCCATTGCCTCGCTGATCGCGATGCCCAGCGAGCCGGGGTGATTCGGATCCTTTGCGAGCATCTTCTTGCCGAACTCGGTGAGGTCGCTCGGAGAAGGATGCACCTTAGCGCCGTAAACTCGCATCATCTCCCGCCTGTAGGGTTTCTGGTCGTAGCTGGCGCGCACCATGAACACCTCGCAGCCGAGGCCAAAGTAGCTGCACGCGAGGCTGAGTGCGGTTCCCCATTGGCCTGCGCCTGTCTCCGTGACTAGGTTCTCCACGCCCTCCTTCATGTTGTAGTACGCCTGAGCGAGCGAGGTATTGGTCTTGTGGCTGCCGGCCGGGCTCAGGTCCTCCCGCTTGAAATAGATCTTTGCGGGCGTCTTCAGCATCTGCTCGAGCCTCACTGCTCGCTGGAGCGGGCTTGGCCTGTTCGCCATCATGTAGGCCTGGAGCACCTCCTCGGGGATGTCGATGTAGTTGTCCGAGGCCATCTCCTGCCTGATTAGTCCCTTCGGGAATACAGCCTCGAGATCCTTCGGATCTATGGGCTTCTTCGTCGCGGGGTTAAGCGGCGGTGCAAGCGGTTCCGGCAAGTCAGGCAAGATGTTGTACCATTTCTTTGGCATCTCCTCGGCGGTCAATGTTGTCCTTGTGGGCTTCATTTAAGTCCCTCTGAACGGGCCTAGAATGCTGTACAATATATAGCTCTTTCGAGCATTAATGTATTGTTATGTACGCAGCCGAGCATGGGAATGTCGAGTTATGGTCGTTCAAAAAGGCATTCTATCTCAGATATATGAGACGGCCGAGGCGAGAATCCCAAATCCAGTCGTCCTCGGT